>Ga0181612_123641_pt1 | contig 13200 bp, 7 predicted proteins | sample HoacroProtozoa21_FD_119630 | JGI IMG/M metagenome (GOLD analysis project Ga0181612, IMG submission 119630) | Hoatzin crop microbial communities from Cojedes, Venezuel. Combined Assembly of Gp0051906, Gp0051904, Gp0051908
AAAATGAGAAAGCAAGCAAAAGAAATTGGGGGGGGGGGGGGTGTTTTTTTTTAAAGAAACTTTTGGGGGTGTTTTTTTTTTTTTCTGCACAATTTTGAAGCTTTTTTTTTTAAAAAAAAAGGAGAGTCAAAAAAGAAACGAAAGTTCACTTTGCAGTATTATCTGACTCTAGGAACCACAACTTGTAAGGAAATGATCAAGTATCATGCAGATGACACACAAAAAAACTTGTGCCAAACCCAGAAAATTTAATACTTTATTAATCTGTCTGTATCATCACAGCCAAATACTCATCTATAAAAAGCACACCCCTTTGGTGTCCCACTTGCTACAGAGTTCTAGCACCATGCTCACTGAAACTGGTGTCATCTAAGATCAGATCCTCAGCCTGTAACCTTCCTTTCTATTTATAGTTGGGCAGGTTTTCACAAATATTTATAGGGAGGAAGCACTTCACAAAGTTCCTTGTAATTCCTAGTTCTACATACATGAAAAGTTATTTGTCCCTCAGAAAGCTGAGATATTATTACACATACTAATAAGTATCTTCTGAAATATATTTTTAATGTATGTTGTATTTTAAAATAAGCCTTTACCTTATAATGATCTTAAACAGCTATTTATATAAATAACAAATACTGTTTTGTTATTTCTATAAATATAGCAAAGATTACTACAGCTGGACTAATTTGAGAACTTCAATTCCCACCAACCCTTGGGGTGCTAAAAAGCATTTTGGATAACAGACTGAACAAAAAATAAAGAGGAAAAACACCCAACATTAACATATTCTGAGTTTCTCATCACAAAGATATTTTGACCCCTGTTACTCTACCTTTGAACGTCTACAATCCTGCTGCATAAGAATGAGAAAAGTGAATATGAAAAGATGCCATCAATCTCATCCTTTTAAAGCACGAGACCATCATAGGCACGCAGTAGCTGATAACACAAACGTAGCTGAAAGAAGCCTGCCTTCCACCTTCACAAAGAAATTGGAATGAGAATATAAATCGCTCTGAGCTGACAGATACTTTTTTTTCCTCCCCTGTTACAATCTTATTCTCATATTCCTCAGCATGCGCATCTACACGGGCTTCCACATTCACTTGTCGGTCACCTCAGAGAAAGGAAGCAGCTAGGAAAAAGTCACAGTGCTGGACTGGGGCCGGGGGGCCGTGGAACTTACAACCAAGCTTCCAGGTCACCACTGCCTCTGCAAGTTGATTACTCAACTCACTACTAATCTGCTGCACAATGCAATTTAATTTCAATTTCCAAAGGAGGTGGAGGAAGGGAGAGAGGAGAAAGTATCCAGCTGATGAAACCCCACTTAGGTTAAAATCTGTTGAAAATTCTCTGCAGAGAAATGCACAGAAGGGATTGCAAAGGAAATAATGACTGTGTGTGATTCCCCACTACTTTTTCCTTTATTCAGTTAACAAAAATTTTTAGTAATCATGATCATTTTGTTCAGCTTTACTCACAATATTCTCTAACACATACCAAAACCCTATCTCAGAAAAATGGATTTTTTCTAATAGGAATAGAAGGTGATTCCATTTCTGGAATTTTTTTTTCTTTATCGAAAATTGTAAGATTCTGGTAATTAAAATTAGTAGTGGTACTTGATATATACCTTAAAAATAATTTTCCTTATTCTGGAGGCAAGATTTAAATGGCTTTGGCACCATCATTGGACTAAATAATTCAAGAATTTATTTTGCACACTACCTTGAAAAAACAGTTCCTGAACATTTCCTTGAAAGTGCTGTGCTTATTTTCAGTGTTTTGAAGATGAAGCTTGATAGAGACTTGTATTTTGCAAAACTGATTTGCTTCACTACATGTACATTTCAACATCAGATCATCAAACACTTCATCAGTTCACTTCCAATCTATTCTGTCATTTCCACAGCAATGTCCTATTGGAAGTTACTCAGCCTGCATTAGTTTTAACAGAAGTTATGTCATCCTACAGACTGATTTTTGTATTTTGATCCTGTTTCTAACAGATATGTTGGTCCTTGCTCAGAAACTGTCATTCACACTGTATGAAGTTCAAAACAGATAAAGCTCATTTTGTATAACAAAGTGCCACATACAGCACATGAAGTGAGAGAACATTATGGCACTAACCACAATTCAAAGCAGTTGACCTCTGAAGCAGATCAAAATGGCACTTCTTCCAAGCTATATCTACTCTAATCAAATATAATGCAAAGCAACAAGGGACTTTCATTCAAATATTTACAGAGGGGTGTTTTTAATTATACAATTGAAATATTTCAACTTTATTACACTGGGGAGATTTACATGAGCTTATTATGACTTTATAGACTTGATCTGGGTTAAATTATGAAACGCCTTTATAGCTTCCTATGTAAAGATCCAGCTTAGAATTTCTTTAATCAGCTCAAACGTATAACATTTGAATTAACCATTCTCACAGTGTGCTTTTCCTGATAGGGACCTAATGCACACACACAAAACACGTATACAGATACGCTCAACAGAAAAACCAGCAGATTTTTTGGTCAAAACTTTGCTTCATCAAAAGTCCAACTACTCACTACTTGCCTACTCCATGCAGATTTCCATTGGAAAGAAAAATTTAAAAAAGCATCCTAGCTGTGAAGGTGACTCTCATAACTAATACACTGAAATGCACTTCGGAAATCCTGGTTCTGATTAATTTTGAGTGATCTGAGATGTGAAAGCTGTGCTGTCACAGCAGCGACTTGGAGCAGGTTTCTCAAAAGCCAAGTCTGTACCTCAGAATCCCTGACAAGCGAGTGACACATTAAAGTTTCCATCCCACTAGGAATGTAAGTTTTATAACCTCTATACTCATACCAAATAAAAAAATGTCAGGTTAGCTGTATATGTCCATCTTATTAAAAAGCAGGATGCACTGTATTTTAATTATTTTAGCCTGATCAAGATATACTTTTTAAGTATTGCCTTCTGATCGATACAGCAAACCATCACAACCACCGGTAACGTAATGTGGAGCCTTCTCAGAGATATGACAACTAAAATCAGCTGTCAATAGTTGGGATTCCTGTAGAACAGTTTCAAAAGTGAACAATACTTGGAAAAATTGAAAAAGTTAACTAGATTTCATTTTAAGAAAATAAGTGCTAGATATTTTCTGAGAAAATAAGCCTTTTTAAGAGGTGTTATGTAGGTAACTCAATAATTGAGAGCCAAAATGGTCTTTACACGTGTTTGAAAACTCCTTGACAGAGTGCTAACTGTGGTACCTGGATTAAAAAGCCTGTGTTTTGAATGCCTGAGTACAGACTGCTTCACTGAGGTCAGAAGGAAAATCCTCATTGTATTAGTTTTACTAAGAAATTGGAAATTCATTTGAGTAGGTAATACAGGTCCTACTGTTACAAAGTCTGACCAATTTGCAAATAACAAAAGAACACAATTTTTGGAGTATCAGAGCATGATTACTCTCTAATATTTTAATGTCCAATAGTTCTGCAAGTTAATTGGTCAGTGCACAATGTCAGAAATTTCATAGAAAATATTCTGCCAGAAAGGCTTACAGCACACCATTTTACCTTGAAGAAAACCATCCTTCTCTCCAGGTCTGTCTGTGCAGACACAGCCCCTAATTCAACAAAGCACTTACACCTAATGCATAATGCTTTATTTCAGCAGAATTCAAATGCACATATAAGTGCTTTGTTGAACAAGGAGAAATTTAGGCATATGCTTAAGTACTTCACTGAACTGGGACCATGCTACTATTTATAGAAAGCTTTTTGTTCTGGTTTTGTTGTTCAACACTTATAGTCATCCTATGGCTTTTCCTTCTGTATACCTTCCCCTCACACAGCAAAGCTTTTCAGGCTACAATTTTCTTCCAGAAGTCAAAGGTTTAAAATCAGAATGGGTATTGTAAGCTCCTCCAATCTCATATTTCTTCCACCATATTTACACAGAAGTATGTAAAAAAATTTATGCTGAATCATAGGAAAGTTATGAAGCCAGAAGTCATATATATATATATAGAATAAAGACTGAAAAAGCCTTTCCTCCCCTGCACTGAAGAAAGCATTCACATAGGAACTAAACACTGCACCCATAAGTGTTCTTTTCAACTTCAAGTGTCCTTCAGTGTGCAATACTCCATTCCACAGAGAAATTCAGACAGGGTCATGTCTGAAGCAGAATTTTATTCAACTTGAAATGACATCAGTGCTGTACACCCACTGCTGCTGCAGAGAGGCAGACTGCTAACAGGCTCTGAGTGGTGTTGAGAGAAGACAAAAATACTTCCAAATGATTTCCAGTTCAACACCAGTACCTCTGTGTTTTCATTTAGAAAAGTATCTCTCCATTGCAGAGGGATCCGGACCTATCAGCTCATCTTTAAGCGTTACTGAACATACTTTCACAAACCTTTGTTTTGATAAACCAATCTCTTTTCACAGATATTGATATGACAACAAAAATTCCACATCTCCCTAAAATCTCTAAATAATATATCTACTTTATTAACAACACCAGTAAGCCACTGTTATTCTTTTATAGATTTTATGTCCCCTCACAAATATATACATAGGGCTTCTATTTTTTTCATATTTATATACAGATTATCCAAAGACAGTGCTGTGCTTCTGGGATGCTTGAAAATCTGGTTGGATAAAACTGGTAGGTTTAACTGACATCCCTCTATTGAAACAGCTGTAAAAGGCATGTTTCCATCCAAAGCAATATCAAATATAAGACTGTTTAGGAATTTAAATGGTTTAAGTGGAAAGGATTCATCTAGATATTTTTTTGAGAGTGGAAATGGGAAGCTAAAATGAAAAGGAGAGGGAGACAGTAAAAGACAGAGAAGAAGCGATGAAAACAGCCAGCTGCTCAGTGGTGCGTAACCGCGAAGACTGCAGCATTGGATGTGCCTGTGCGCTGATGGAGGGAGGCTGGGAGGGAAGGCAGGGCACTGCTACTGTTTTGTTTGATGCAGAGCCCATGCTGCACAGCAGTAATAGCTGCTGTGTAGCCCACCTCCCACCTGCCTTCCCAAGGAAAGCCACCACTGAGCTTCTGCTATGGAAAGCTGGCAGAGAGACACTCACTTCGCCCGATTCTTCCTGTGCTCAGGGGAACAAGATCTTATACATCCTTGTAAATACTTGTACATAAACAGCATTAAAGAAGACTCATCCGTTTCTCCTGTAAGTTACGTCTTTCAACTCAGGCTACCTAGATGTGTTGGAAGGGGCAAATTTACCCCCCAAAAACACATTATTTCATCAGAGCGCCCTAGCAACATAACCCAAAGCCACTAAAATCAATGACAGAAACGTCTCACCATTTTCAGGAGGTACTGCGTCAGACTCCAATGATATTCAGTTGAATTATTCATGGTAACCTGTAAGCCTTTTACACCATTATCATGGGAAGATATCTATTAGTCATCAATTTAGAGTGCAATTTTCAAAAACATCCAACTTACAGATGCTCAAACCCCCATTGACAAGCCAACAGGATTTAAAATTCCATTTGGCTTCCATTCCTCCCCTTTTTAAAAATTCTGCCCTTAATACATTAAATATTTCTATTGCGTTATCTACAACTTATTTTACAATCAGGCTGTTAATGTTACTTGGAAATGGTCTCTTGACAAGAACGCAACACTTAGTGCTAAGTTTACAAATGTGATATTCCTCCCTAGAGCAGGGTGAAATTTTAACTGAAAGGATATTCTGTTCTAGGCAGGTTCTTCTACTTGAAATGCACTGGTTCTCAAAACTGTACCTGCAAGAACACCACCAAAAAAAGTTAGGTTTTCACACAGAGAAGGGACTTAGTTGTTTCTGTACATCTAGAACCTACCACACTTCACTCCTATTTAAGTAAGGGGCTTTACTACTCTTTTTGAATGACGTTAGAAATATCTGGCAGATACAAACTGTGCTTTGCACTTACAGCAGCATTTTCTATCCAAAATTCTCACTACCTTTACAAGCAGCGATGAATTAGCCCTTGAAACATGCAGGTTAGGTGCATATCATAGCAGTTTAATTACTAATCTGAGTCAACAGTTCAAAGGCAAGCAACTTGTATGAATGCACAACACATCCCCTAACAAAGCAAACAAAGCAAGCAAAAACACAGAGTCTTAGTTCCCCCATCCCATGCCGTAGCCACCACATACATGCACTTTTTATATCTTTTAATGCTACTTCTTTGCTGAGCAAACATGGTGTATTATCAAGGTGGAGCTGTGCTAACAAGATAAAGGTATGAACATTGAAGATGTCATTAACATTGCCGTTGTGTTGTATTTTATTTTATTCTGATTAACAGGAAAGCATTGGCTGCGATTTTAAGGGCAGCAACACATTTCCAGTAAGCATTATCACAAGTCAAGAGAATTCACTAGCATATTGGAAGGAAGATGTGAAAGGAGCATAAAAAAGAAGTGCAATTCAGGTCAGCAACTTCAGCAAACTCAGCCAAACGATATGTAACATCTCTTGAAGAGATGATCAAGGAGTTCAGGAAAACTGATAGTTATCAACAAAGCCCGTATAAAATAGTGCAACAGATTATCTCGGTGCAGAGGGAGTACAGGAAGCAATGTAAGAGACTACTACTGTTACATCCAGAGTCTTTAAAGGCTTTGACTATCAGAAGAGATTGTACAAAAGGTGAAACAAGAGGATTTAACAAAGAACAAGTAGAAAAGAATGGCACAAACGTCTCCGGTATGATCCAGATGAGCCAACACACAAAAGGATCAACAACTAATGAGGGACATAAAAAGGCAACAGGAAAAGGATCTATAAATACAGCAGAAGTAAGCAGGAGACAAAGATAAGCAGAGGTTCTAGGATTTAATGGGAAAGGAGAGAAAATAACAGATGGTTAAGAGAAAGCTGAAGTATTCAGTACCTCCTTTATATTCTTTCAATGTCTCTGTCTAAAGGACAATAAAAAGCAAAAATACTTCTAAAGTGATTTTTATCAAGATGACAGGACTACAGGCCTGGAAAAAAAAAAAAGAATAGGCTATATCGAAAGAAGCCAGACATACTCAGTTTGATAGAGAATGATGAAGTTCACTGCAGAGTACTTAAGGAATTACCTAAAACCATCCCCAAAAATTAGCTATTATATTCAATAATGCAGGAAGGAAGGGTAAAGTTCCCAAAGGACTGTGGAGAGGCAAAAATAGTATGCAACTTCAAAAGGAGAAGCGAGTCTGACTCAAGAATCTGCAAACCAATCCACCTCCGTTTTATACCCAGGAAGATGCTGAAACAAGTTACACCATCACATAAGCACCCAAAGCATTAAGTGCAAATAATCAAAATGTCAAACCAATGAAATTTCCTTGTTGATATGGTAACTGGCCTACTAAAGAAGGAAAACCCAGTAATAGACAATTTATACTGGCTACAGTAAGGCTTTCAGTTACAGCCCAATATGATCTTTTCATAGGACAGTAAGCACTGATAGGAAATCACAGTTTAGCAGGGGACTGATAGGAGATTGAAGCTTAGTGGGTGCACATAAAGAACAAACAAACCGCCGCACAAATTACAGTGATAAATCAAATTCACTGCCAAAGGAATGCAATTGCGTATGGCATACTGCAAGAATACAGCTCATAGCTGGCTATATACATTAACAAGCTTCAGTAGAGAGAAATGTTTGTGAAGTAAACGGGTAGGGTTCATATCACCTTCAGTCCACAAGCAGACAATATAAAAATTCAAAATAAAACTCAATATATTGAAAAATTTGTTGAAAAGTGAACTGCTAGCAGAGCAAGTCCAAATCACTTAATCAACCAAAAATACAAAATAGAGATAAGCTGAGCTCTGCTGGAAGGGATCTGGAAGCCATCATAGATTGTAAGTAACAAATAGTATAATGGTATTTTCAAAAAAAAGGCATATGTCATGCCAGGATGTGTAACAGGAGTGCCACACACAAAGTAACCTTTCCATTTTTCTCTACTCTCCAAACACTTGCAAATCCTGAGTCAAAAAAAAGGAAGATTAAAAAATCATAAGAAAATTCACAGTAAACGCAACTCTGTCTTGTCATCTTATTTAGCTAGGGAGCAATAAATGATAGCAGTGCCAAGAAAAAATATGAAGGGAACACTGTTGGGTCACATACAAAGGAACATAATACTGTATCTTCTGGGGGAGACAAACCTATTAACACCAAGCCCTCATAGGCCATAATGGCATTTTCTTGTTCCTACTGCTCTCAGATTCTTCAGCACTTGACACAGAATCAGCAGGGCTACAGTGTGTAACACATTCACTCTTCGGTGTTTTTAACCTTTCAAGAAGAATCATTCTACCTCCTCCAGAATGATTCTTGTGTCATTTGCATGTTTAATCAAAAATGGGCCTAGGTTTTGTCAGGGCTTTTGGATATTTGGTACTTACTGTAATTCAGAAAAACCCAGTAACACAGAATAGATCTTTTCCAGATAAAATTTTGACATTTTATCTTCATGTAACTACTTTCTACTATTTATAGGCCAAAACTCATGCCAGTCTTCTATTTTGAGTCCACAGAAACTGATTTAAAGCTAGTAAAATACTTCACACATTAGAAAAATGCTGGTGAACACGTAGTTTTTGTAGAATAAAGCAATACATTAAAACTCCATTTGAACTTAAGACTACAAGTTCAATACAGCAAGGCAGTTGTACATACACCTAATATTGCCACCAATTAGGGTTTTTCTGTGTAAATCTATTCTCAAACCTACCATTTTGCTTTTACTGTGACTGCAGTCCAGCACCTAAAAATGCACAGATCAATCTCATCAGATGACAAGGAATAAAAATCTTCATGTTTTTCACATAAATTGAATTTACCTTAAGCTTCAGTAATTGCTATGAAATCTGATGGTAGCGAAGAACACTTTTCTGCTCTTGATTATCATAAATCTCCTCATTTAATACTGCTGCTTAAAGACATTTTGAGATGTCTATTAGAATATCTTCTAGGAAACCATCAGCCTATTTGGAGTTTCCAGTTTTGGTTACAGAGAACATTCCCTGAAAACAAAACTCGTATTATTTCAATCCTGTGAAACATTATTAACCTGTTTAAATAATAACAATATTACAAAAAGATTTAAAATACCAAGAAAATACCTGCATCACAAAAAATGAAGTTCTAGATAGTCTAATATTTTTATGTTCTGCTGAATGCTATCACACCTTCCATGATGGAAGATCTTCCATTAGTGGGAATAACTTCCACTAATGAAGAACCACTATTCAGTACGCAGGATAGCATACATATGATCAGCAAACACATTCAAGGTGACACTGTGACTTTTGCACAGTAAGCTATCCAGAGGTTTGGAAAGTATCTCCTGCACATAATGAGATATCAAACGGAATATGCTAAGCGTTAGCCTCACTGTTAACCATCAAAAACAGCGCTCCCATTCATCAGAACACTCCTGAATTCTAAAGCATTTTAAGAAGAGATGCATGTAACATGGAGAGGATGGTAGCAGCTGCAATATTTTCAAGCAATCTTCATCCCTGCTGGATGATTTTATATTAGACATATTTTTCATGATGTTCAATATAGGTTATTTTAGGCATATTAATAAATAAATCAGGCTAAAGTTAATTCCCCAAACACTATGAAATTAATGACTTATTAATCTTAGACACACAAATGCTGAATAGAGACAGTGTCAGTATTCTGGGCTTCATACTGCACAAAGTTTTTCCAAACCCAAAATACACGTCCAAGGTCAAACTGCCGCGAAGCTGCCGCGAAGTTTGGTGGCTGTGAGAGGGAAACGTAATTCAATCTTACAGCTCCAAATCCTGTACCTTCAACAATTAAAATCAATCCTTCCATGATGAATTTGCAAACCCACGTGATGGTTTCCATATATACATACAATGCACACATAATCAGACTGCCACACCCAGGCAGAATAAACTACCTCCTTCACAAGAAGCACCAATGAAAGAAAGCAATTCTAGTTCTGAAAAACCCAGTGCTAATATTTTTTAAAGGCACTCCACTACACAATCAATAAATTAATTGTGCAAAGATTCTTGTATTATGACAGTTGTACTTCCTAGTACACAATATCACTGTTGCTGCTCTTTCATAGACGTTCAAAAATTGCATCACAACATTGCCTTCACAAGTAGCTGGCACTCCAAATATGGCAACTTCTGGAAGCTGAGCAGTTCTTGAGATGTATGGCTTTGAAATAGGAGCGATGGGAAGACTGCAAAAATCTGCCAGCAATGTGAGGCCTTTACAGCAGAGAGAAATAGCGGAAAGCAGATAAGTAAGCTTCCACAAGAGAATTGCTACTAAGGCTATAAGGGCGCTGACCTGAGCATTCAGACTGAAGAAACTCAGGCTCTGCAGAAACCATGTCTTTTCTGCACACTTAAAGGTACGCAATGAACCCTCTGAAACACACTTCCTATCGTGCATGTTAAATATGTAGCAACTTCTGCCGCCAAGAAACATTCAAGTCTTTGGTTTACATTCCAGTGTGTGGAGAGCATCCCTGTAGCACATCAGCTATTTTATTTATGTTACAAAATATTCAAGAATTCTGAACATACGGTTCAAAATATGCAAAAACAAGGGCTTTTACACAATGACGTTTAGATTCAAGTCCATGCTGACATGTATGGGGTGACCCAGGAAAATGCCAGCTAACACATCATGTACATGCTATATTACATCAAATAAATGTGAAAGAGTTGGTCACACCTATAAAATGAAATATTTCACTACTAAGAAACTCCATTTGTGGAAGATGAAACTTTTTTCAGAGTAGGCTTTGGCAAAAAAAAATAAAAAAGCAGCCTTTCAGATTTACCAGTACTTTTGTAGCATGAATATACTGAGACCAACATGTATCTCTGCCACTATGACACACATTACTGTTGCGTCTATTACCCTATTACATGCAAATATCATTTGCCCATGCTCACTTTTCCTTTCTCAAAGATTTTAGATTTTTTTCTTTTCAGATAATTAAAAATACTGTATCCTTTTGCATTTTCCACTTCTAATCCTAAAATAAATAGTCTGCATTTATACTTATCTTTACTTAGTTTTTCCATATTTTTTCTTTCAAAGGACAACTTAAGTTCAACTTCGAATTTTGCAGATTGCAAATATTTACTGCACAGTATACATTACATGTAAGGCTTTGTTTTTAAAAAGAACTCTGAAGTATATCTGACACACACATTCCAGCAGTAAGCTTCATCAGAAGTTTGAACTTTGTTCAAATGTTTATTTTAAAAGATTTCAGCAGCCACACAATTTTCTTTCAATGTAAACGTTCCTCCTGTTCCAAATTATCTCCTCCACTATCATCTTCCATCAGACTGTCACTAGAACAATCACTTAACTCTTGTATAATTACGCTGCTTTTCCTCATGATCAAAACAGATATTTTCCCCCCAACTGCACTCATCACCCTGTACCTATTCTGCAGTTACAATGCAAGTTTTAGGGTATTTTAAGCATCAGAATTTTCTTTTTAAACCACTTTCTATACTTTCAACTGTCTATTACAAGTTTTGGACAAACAACCAGAATATGCAGGTTTTGTTGACGTAGATAAACTCCAGGCTAACACCTAAAGGATTACCTATAATCAGACAAACCGTCCTACCTTCTAGTCACATGTCTGAAGTGACTGAGGTAAGTGATCTGCAGTGCTTTATTCCTAGCTAACAAAGGATAAGCAACCAGACAAATGCGCCAGGTTTGACTCCGCTATCTACAAAGAGGTGGCTAATGCTACTCAAAGTGCCTTATTGTGTCTGATGCGACACAGTGGAGACTCACAGCCCTCTGAAGCAGTGTGAAAGGCCAGAAGGGGAACCCTGAAGCATCTCAAATAGCACCAAATGCCTATTTGAGGAAAACCAAACCAAATCCACTGGCAGTTATAATGGTCCATTCGCTCTCTCCCCATCGCGCTCCCCCAAAATGAACTCCACTGAGGTGACATCTTTACAGGACACCCTATAAGTATGCTCATTATCTCCCCCTGGAACTTGTCAAAACCAACAAAAATTTACTTAGCTTTATCAGGAAACAGGAAATTGAATGGTTAAAAGATATGGTTTGGATAGAGAGATGTGCCAGAAATTTGGATCAATACCACATTCAACAGCCTGGATAATCAAGAGGTGGTGGTCCTGGATTTATAGCAGATGAGCAAATGACAATACCGGAAATTATATCAAATATGAATTACAGGTAATATGACACCCTGCATTGTAAGATTAAACAAAACATTAATTTCACTAAATGTTAAAGTAAAAATGTTAATATTGACACTAAACTGAACACGTAATACATGTTCTTTTGCTTTAGAAAGAACTTATAGCAATGCTAACTTTGAAAATGGAGCTCAGTATTGGATCATAAAGTCATCAAAAAGAACACTGAACTAATTTATTGGCAAGATACACAGACATACACAAGCAACCGCTTCTACACATAAAAGTCATGAAGACACTGAGTTCTGTTTGAGTTACCACATGAAAATTAGTCACCTGCAGATGAGTGGACAGGATCAGAAATGAAGCACTGCTTGCGAACATGACCATATCCACGCAGTCCCACCCAGTTTCAAAGAACCACTTGCGTAACTAAGGGCTTGCAGTATCTACCAGCAGTATAGGAATATTCTTTAAAAGCTTTCTTTTTACTGTCTGGGAGTTGAGTTACAGCAGTGCCATCTTTCACACTGTTCATAAACTCGCATTTTAGTTTACCTCAGCAGCCGTGAAGTCCTACTCTACACCATCGCTTTCAGCTTGCCTATCTTCCCAGCACCTTACCTCGGTATCCACCCTTCTGAAGTATTGCTTTACTACAAAATGCGCTTTAAATAAAAAAAGAAAGTATAGAAAGTATTAGCGCAGGATTAGGTTGTGTTGGTATAACATGATAAAACAGCACAACAGTAAGAAGAAAAGAAAAAAATACAAGCAAAAATGATCAGTGAGAGAAAAGCAGAGAGAAGTCGACTTTTGGAGAATTTAATCAAGTAAGAGAGAGACTTCCTCAACCCACGATACAACAGGCCTTTCCGAGCTACATAACGGAAGACAGCGTTCCTTCTTTCACGTTTCTAGTAGAGCCAAAATCTTAGGAAAATAACCTATTATGTCCAGT
>Ga0181612_147428_pt1 | contig 13200 bp, 5 predicted proteins | sample HoacroProtozoa21_FD_119630 | JGI IMG/M metagenome (GOLD analysis project Ga0181612, IMG submission 119630) | Hoatzin crop microbial communities from Cojedes, Venezuel. Combined Assembly of Gp0051906, Gp0051904, Gp0051908
GGATCATTTTTGTAGCCCTCCTTTGGACCCGCTCCAACAGTTCCATGTCCTTCTTGTGCTGAGGGCTCCAGAGCTGAACGCAGTACTCCAGGTGAGGTCTCACCAGAGCAGAGTAGAGGGGCAGAATCACCTCTCTCGACTTGCTGGCCACGCTTCTCTTGAAGCAGCCCAGAATACGGTTGTCCCTCTGGGCTGCCAGCGCACATTGCCGGCTCATGTCCAGCCTCTAATAAGAACCCTGCAGTGCAATCCAAGCCCAGGTATTTAGGCTATTTCCTCTGCCACAGAGTGGCTAAGAGCTAAATTAATCTGCAACTCAATTTTCTCTACTTTGTCCATACGGTTCACATTTGTCAGCGCTTCCAAAGAAGCTGATTATTTTTATACACTAAGTGGGCAAACAGTTCCAGAAATACAATACATAATATCCTTCTGAAACTCATTTGGAGTTACACTGACAGCTGAGATGGGACATGTTACAGGGAAAAGACTTTTACTTTTCTTTCCTTGTAAAATGATAGAAATGAAAACTTATTATGAAGCCTATCTGTTCATGAGATGGAGCAAGACTTTGTAGTCTGACACTTTATCAGGCAGGGAAGGAAAGAGTCCTGAGCTGTGGTTCCTTCCTCCCTCCCTCTGAAATACATTTTGCATGAAGCTATTATAAGATAAAATGTTTTTAAAAGACTGAGAGAAGGAACCAAAAACTAAAACCTCTCCCCTAATTCAGTGCTCCAACCCATATATTGCAATCCTTCCCTGTATTGTCCTCATTCCCTTTGTGCACCAAGGAATCAGAATGTTTTTGCAGCCCTGTTCCCACTCTGGAGCAGGGGAGCAACTCACATACAAACCCAAGCACTGCTATTTACCACTACTCACCAAGAAGAGCCCAGAGCCTGCTGGCCTGATGGGAGGTGGAAAACACATGTTTTAAGCCCATGAAGATGAGACCACGCGAGGCTGCAGTTCATGTGACTCTGATCTTGTAAAGCTTAGGCAGGGGGATGAGCACAGAGACATGAACGTGAGACATGACCATGACAGACATGAGCAAGTGAGACATGTCAGGCAATGCCATGAGCATGATACCTTGCTCAGATCTAGGCATGCTCAGACCATGTCTAATAGGTTGGGTTTGTCACTGGACCTCAGCAGAGAAAGGCTTGAGGCAGGGCTGGGCTCAGATTAGCAGCCAAGCTGCAGAGCAGCCAGGGAGGGACACGGATCCCAAAGCCACAGGGATCTGATGAACAGACCTCTGATGAACAGCAAGGTGATTAGGAAGTTTACACAGTTTCAGGGTACCATGCAGTAGCATGGAAGATACATTACTTTGTCTAAGCTTCCTATAAGTCTTTGCATCCACTCTGCAGACTGGGAAGGAGTCCTTTGTGTTTATTCTCTGACAGTATTCACTCTTAGTCCAGCAAAGAGCAAGACAGAAGTACCAGAGCCTTGGACAATATTTGAAAAACACAACATTATTCTGTTTTTAGGCTCCATCTTTGCTCACAGTGACAATTTGCATGGCTCTAGCCCAGTTACTTCTGTGTTATTACATCTGCCAACAGAGCTGGCCATGATGACATAGTTTCAGAAATAAAGCACATAGGAGGCCTCTGAAGTGTAGGGTCAAGTCATCAGCATCACCGCAGTACAGTAAGAGGGACACAGAGTGTCTGGGATGCAAACTGAGGAAAAGGCCAGCAGGGGTGACAGAAGGAAATCACCCACACAGATGAGGCACTTACCCAACCCGCCCAGTTCCAGCAATGCAAAGAACTAATACCAGTGGGAAAACTCTCACATGAACAAGAATAATCTCACCATCAGGACAAGGTATTAGCACTTGTTAGTCACTTTATTATGTAGGCTATACATCCCAAATTTTAAGATCCCACTCCAACAAGAATAAAATTTTAGAGGATGCTGACACTTGTTACATGCTGGTCTCCAGAGAGTTACAGCACAGCACCACATGTAAGGTACCCAAGATCTTCTAAAAATTTAGTATTTCCAGCCATGGGCAGTTTATGTTTTGTTGGGAAAGACCTGAACTACTCCATATCACAACCATGAATCAGCCTTTCATGAGGCATTAGTCTATGAGCCAACAGATACTACTTATGCTTTCTCAGGATTTATAACCAGGCACTCCTGCAGGCACAAAAACTTTTGGACATATTTCAAGCCAACAGGATGAGAAAAACCATGAAAAAGAACCAACAACAAGCAATATGCTCAAGAGGTTTGTTTGATTTTTTCTTATTTTCTTTCTTGAGGAAGATACAGGGGATATAAAAGAAGGAGTTTACGTTCCACTTACAACTTTCAATATACAAAAATTAGGAAGTGGATCAATACTAACCCCGTAAAGGAATAGTAATCCTTCCCAAAGGAAAAAGTGACTTGTTTGCCTTACACTGGTCCTGATCACCACTTGACAATACAGAGCTATCAAAGCCTAGAATAAGCAAGAATCCATGTCATCCTCAGAAATATTGCCAGGAGAGAACTCCTGCCAATTAAATAATTTCAAATCAACAAAGGTCATCTAAAATTGCCTCCCTCAATTAAGCCCTATTTTTATATATCAAATGCAGATACCAAAGATAAGTAATTGACAGAGGAGCCCTTGCCTTGCACAAATAAGTAACACTCTCCCCAAACTGAAACAAGAGATAGTTAACAAAAAGACCTACTGAACAGTATTTGTTGTCCTCATAGCTGAGGACAGCAGGATATCAAGATAAAAGTCTCTCCAGGACCTCAGTCCAGAATTCCTGGTTATCAGATACCAACTCTTATGGTGGGAACCCAAGTGAGCTCAGGAGCCCTCTGACAAGGACAATAGGCAGGAGAGAGAGAGCAAGAAGGTACCATTGGGTTGACATCTGGGGTATCACCACAAGAGCTGGAAATGTGTCTCCACAAAGAATGGTGAAGGATGAAGAGTTCAATACATAGTTTCTACTAACTTGCCAAACAGACATTTTTTTGTCTTTGGAAGCAAGCTTAAAGTCTTTACAAAATGTTGTTGATTGTTCAAATGTTTTTCTTGTATTCAGCAGCCTTTAATGCTCCTTTGAAGGATAAGAAATTTAAGAATGGTATCAAGGCAGTTTTTATTTCTAAAGGCCTTTGCCAATATCAGCCCTATGTCTTATAGCTCTGGATTATACACCAAGCAGTGCTCAGCCCGCTGAGCGAATGAGCTGTGAGCCACATCAGTTGCTTTTGCAACAGCGGGCACCCAATGCTGCTCCCCAAATCATCCAGTCCCCTGAGGATGGCAGAGGCCACAGGATGGAGTAGGAGTGCAGAAAGCCTCAGGCAGTAATAAAATGCAGTGTGCCAGTGGCAGGACCATTCACCCACTCCACCGCCTGCTCCCCACACAGGTTTGGGGAAGCCTCAGCCTCCAGGTCACCTCTCCCCAGGGATCGCACAGGATAGGCAGAGGCATGCCAGGAGCCTGGCCATGCCATGCACATGTCTTCAGGGCATCTGGTAGCAGTTGACCTACAGGTCAAGCAGGCTGTACCTGACGTGCAGGTGAGCTGCAGGACACACACAGTGTAAGTGAAGACTTATGGGAGGGCTGGTGGCATTGTCTTGCCTTCTACAAGAGGCAACTATTCAGCCTGGTAAGTTGGGCACAGTGTTAACGGGTGGAAACTGCAGTCAAGTTATCGTCCATTTCCTCTGTGCATACAGCCTCAGCAAATCTCTGGATGGATTTGTCCTGGAGTATGACAGTCTAAAAGGTGGTTCTTCAAAAGCAACCAATTGGCACACAGCAACTTTGCTCAGACTCTTGGTTTAGCTAACACATTCTTCTTACTGCATCTGTGTTTAGAGTTTCAAAACTAGGATTGTGACATAATCTGTTGCTCTTCTCTAGGAAAAATTACCCACAAAGTAATCCTACTGAGATCCATATGCTGGAGTCTGTCCCTTGAGCCTGACTAGCTTGAAAACTGAGCTCTTGAATACTTGGTCGCCGTGACAGCTCACCTGTCCCTGCAAGGGCAATGTCCAGGGTGGCACTGAAACACCAAAAGGTGGGTGTCTGTATGTGAGTGAGGCACCTCTGCTTCCACAAGGGTTAGAGCACAGCTGGGGCTTTGCCCACACCTGGGTGCCTAAGGCCATTTGAGAGGTCACAGAGTATCCCACTGGTTTCCAGCACACCTACAGAAGGACATGGGTTGTATCTGCCAGTCCCTTGCAGATGTCCTCCATACCCTGGAGCATTCTAAAAAGCCCTTGTGTGGGCCACTGAATTGAATCTCTAGCCAATGGATTAGCAAGCAATTCACCTCACCCAGCACAGGAAATCTTAAACAAAACATTCATGCAGTTTTGGGACCATACATAGATTATTTCTCTACCAAGGTCAGTAAAAACTTCCACTGCAAATCTCATTTTTCTCTAAAAATAGTAACCTATAGATGGAGCTTTCCCTGCTAAATCATCCATTTTCCCATTTCTATAGCATCTTTCCCAATAACTTTCTAGAGACAACTCATTTATCCATGAAAGCTGCAACTTTTTCCAAAAGGCTTTTTTCCTCTTGTTTGAGGCACAGATTTATGTTCTTTTCAGCACAAATAAAGTAATACTAGGACTTCTTCATGTGAAAATCCCTGACATCTTGATCTAGTTGACTCCACTAAGTGGCTCCTTAGTTAAACAAGCTTTACTCTTTTGAAACCAGCCACTTTATTTACAGACTTGCCTTTGCTTATTCACCCATTTCATATAGACCAAACCCATTAGTGATCATGCATATCAATATTGTTTTCTTCACCTAGCACATCTGTAGCATTAAAAACCAAGCAAAAATTGCAACAGCTCATTTGGATTAACCTGCCCATTGTCCTCCCATTCACAACCTGGAAGTGAAAGTCTTGCAGATCCAGTTCTGGGTTGTCATTACTCTCTAAAATATGACAGTGATCTCTATCAATAGAATCTCAATAAATTCCCCCTCAATCCAGAGGGAGAAATTAAAATCTCTTTAATTAGCATTTCTCAAAGCATTTTCTTCCAAAATGAATGTGCTGAAACCACAGCAACACTTTGCATTTCTGGTCCCTAGCAATGATCAATCCTTTCCTCAAATACAAGAACTGGTGCTTCTCTTTTGGCACTGACAGTACAACAGTGAAATTCTCCCTGTGGTTTCTTACATCAAGCCTCAAGATACTTTTTCTTTGTATCCTTTGAAGTATCTGTTTCAAGCAAGGCTCAAAGAATATGTGGTATTACCAAATACAGAAAGGGGGGAGGGGGGGATGACCAAACACACAAAACCAAACAAACTAAAAAACATCCTTCTACATTGGAGAATGGAATGTAATTTTTTCTCAAAATAAACGATCAAGCAAATAACAAAGACAACTTGCTATAATATTCAGGATCACATAATAAGGAATGAAAAGCTAGAAAATTTGAAGATACTTTAACAAAGACATTTGGAATAAACAATGAATTTAGTCTTTTCCCCTTGTTTTATGTCTCCTTTTCTATCTTCTTTTTTCCTTCAAAATTCTTGCATTTTTTGAATCAAAAATCTAGTGGATCTTATTCATTTTAAGTGGTTTTTCATTGTCACCTTACTGAAAACTGTTTTATAGTGTATCTTATTCTGAAATGGTACACATCAGTAAGGTGTGAGAAGCAGGTAACATTTTATATAACTCAGTTACTGGTTGTCCATGTTTTCTCAAAATACTCAGAAAGGCTCTGAGCAGCTGTGATTCGATATAGCCATAAACTGAAGGTTCAGTTCCTCTCCAGTGTTTCTGAATGCTGTTTCACACTGGCACCCAGCAGCTTGTCTTATCATTGCAATGAGCCAGCAGCTAATGGTACCTCTCCTGTTCTTCCCTCATCCCAGAACAGCGTCCAGGATCAAAAAGTACTCTGCTCTGGCAGGTCTTTCCTGGCTGATCCCTGGCACAGTGAACCTTTCATGCAACTCACTGTGGTTGCACAATTGGACCTTGAAATATCTGCTGGGCTTAGTAGGATAACCCTGCCCCACACAACTCCAGCCTCCTGCCCACAGCATGCTGAGACACCACTTGCTTTCCTCATTTAGCGTCTGGAAACAAGAAGGCATAAACAGCATTCCCAGACATCCCTATTTGTAATTACCAGTCCTCTTGTGAGATGCTAAGGGGCAAAATGTGGAGCAGTGGTAAGAAAAAGTGGGTTCATATGCCTCACGATAGATAAGAGAAATCACATAACTGATCTTCTCTACTATTGCAGACATTCCTAAATACTAAAATACATTTTCTCACAAGTGTTGCCTTTGCTTCATCTTGCACGGGAAATGTATTCCCTTTATTTGCAGTTTTGTACACTCTTTAATAGAATATAATAGACTATTTCAGTTGGAAGGGACGATCATCTAGTCCAACTGCCTGACAGATTCAGGGCACTAACACTAAACAACTAGCAGTAGGCACACGTCCTATGCTGAGTGCTCTCTATCATAAAACTTTCCCAGCTAACAGACATAATATGCTATTTCCAAAGGGCTAATTATAATAAGTCAAAGGAAAACTTCCTCTGAGCAACTGTGTAGTTTCTAAGGAAATCTTTCGTACTCCATGAAAGTGAAGATTACTCATAGCATGACAAATCTGGAAAAACTATTAAAGTTTTCACTCCCATTTGTCACCAATACTTTAAAACTGACATCCAGCTTCCAAAAATATTAATAATTTACCTAGCATTTCCTTGGAAATACTTTGCCAACAATGAGAAACTTATTCCCATCCTTTAGGGATTGGTAGATATTAAGAATTCTGCACAATTTTTCATTAGAAATGCTTTGCCCTAATATCAAAGGAATTGTACTTTTGCTAGAAGGACGTTGATGTAATAAAGCACTTACAAGCACAACTTCAATAGGATTAAACATGCGCTTAGATAAACATATCTCTAAGTACTGTTTACAGATAAAAGCACATTTGTTTGGGTCCATTTCCTAAGTTTGTTTAAATATAACATAACACAGCAGTATAGAGCAGCAATATTCCAGTTGCTGATACTTTAAATAAGGGAAAGAAACACCTATGCCATGTGATCAGATATGTAAAGAAAAACATTCAGAAGCTGCCAACAGAGGAGTAAGCCTGAGAAAGAGAAAACTGGAGAAATAAAATGAGCAGAAAAAAAACTAAGTGAGACTTTCAAAGGAGTTACACAACTTCTTTCCCTCAAGTAAGATGAAATCTCATACTACTGGGAAAATTCACCAAGTCTTTCTCTCCAAGGGTGTACAAACAGGAGAGGAATACAGCTGATCTGTGACTGCAAAACCAATAAAACTAATGAGGTGACAGAAAGCAGACAGGATACGAAAAGAGAGTTGGTTTGCGGCAGCTTCGTTCCCTATGAATGTCTGTGAGGTTTTGAATCACAGCTGTGGAAACAAGCTGCTGAATTTCCTCCCCTAACCCTCCCAGTTATTTTGTAATTTAAGCATAAATGTTCTGGAAGTCAGGAGTAACAGCACACTGCTCAGTGTCTGTTGTGAGTGGAGGAAGCTAGTGGGAGAGAACTGTGAATTAAAGTTCTGTTGTCATGCAACTAAGCAGGCAAGGAAAAGAGCCAGGCAAACAATCCCCAGACTGTTTTTTTCCTGAGCAGGAGACGATCCACCTTGTTTGGACTTTATAGCAAGAGTGAGTCCAATGATTAAACATTTTTAACATTGTAGATTAAATTAGATTAAGGATTCTGTGTTGTAGTGCTCTGTCTGAATCAGAAGAAAATGTTTGTTATTAAAGGGAAGATGAAAATGTGCTTATCATTTAATAAGAGTCAATCTGAATAAAAATTGAAACAGTTCTGTGTGTTCTTGATGCATTAACAAATGTCTCCTGTAAAGGTTTCCGTGGACCCCAGACTAGGAACAGAGCATACATTCTCCGTAAGAAAAAAAATAATGTAGCACGTCATAAAACTACTATGGTGACAGAAAGCAGTGAAAATCAAAGGGTTAACGTCATCCTTACTATTTATTACCAAAGCAGTATTATTCTAAAGTTATTTTGCTATGCTTTGTGCTATTCTCTAATGGAGAACGGAGACTTACTTTGTTGTTGTGAAACAAAAGTCTTTTTAACTTTATCCTTCACCCTGTAATTGAACATGCCTGGAAAGACCCCTGGGCCTGCCTGGAGCCTATTGCAGAACCGGATTCGTCCTTATTCCTCAGACACAGTCCATAGTTTTAGGTATCTTTATCATTTTTTTTATTCCTAAGGGACACTAGTTTGCACCAGAAGGTGTTAGTCCGCTATAATCCAGACTAGAAAGGCACTCAAACTCTGTAAAGTATCATTTAAAATGCTTTTTATTATAGCTAGCTATAAAGAAAAAGAGGATAGTATAATCTCATGTCCCCTTAGAACCTTGAGTTGTGCAGGATCAAACAGGCTCTGATCTGCCTGTAGCAGACCATAGAGAGCCCATCTGCGCATTTACCCCACTGCAGTCATCCAAGCTATTATAGAGGTTTCTTACAACACAACTGCATTCATCATTCCTACTGCCAAACAGAGAGGATATCTGCAGGAGAACGTGTCGCCACACTTTTAGATAAATACAATGCTATACCTGTACCGAGTGGGAGCTGCCTTGCAGGCTCCTGCATTACCATCACCCAGCTGAGTTTATCTGGTGCCAAGGGAGACGCACAGAGCAGCACGGGCCTGAAGACAACACAGTACAAGCAGCACAGAACAGTACAGACCTGTGCCTACACAGGTTCACTGTTACATGGATCACCGACTCCTCGATGTGCAATGGTCTTCCCATCAGCATCACTGCAGAAACCTGATGCTCACCTACCTTACAGGAACCAAATAGAACAAAGGCCTACAGAGCCTTTAGGGTACATAGAGATAAGTAGATGTCCCTGCAGGCTTTCAGGAAGACATCATGTCTGCATACATTAGGTACCTGTGTCAGGTGCATGAAATATCCTGCTGGAGGTTTTCATCATTATCTACCTCTCTAAGTTAATAGATACTCAACATAGGCACTTATTTTTGTTTGACGGCTTTGTTTAGCACTAAAATGTAAGCACAAGTCTGTAACCCAAGTTAGGCAGAAAATATCCTATCATTTCTTACCATCCCCAGATTCACATTGTCTTGGATCACCTTGACTATTCCTATGGCCACATCTTGAAAACCTCTTATCTTCAGTCCTTAATAAGATTTTTTCCTAAGCCATTTCTCCTCATCCATGTGTAGAAAGCTCTCACCCAGCTTCAGCCGTACTCTTGGCTCTGTCCCTCTGTCCTGCAGGGTGGGATTGGGAAGGAGGAGCGGGGACAAGTAGTGTTGAAGTTCAGATGTAACTACCTCATGAACTCTGAATATGGAAGAGAGAGAGGAGCCTAAGGGCTCAAACAAATCAGCTGAACAGGTTTAAGTTGTGGTAGCTCAAGAAAATGCTGCCTCTTTCTGCCCACCTCATCATCATGGCAGAAGCTGTAGCAGGTGCAGAAGGAAATAATCACTGACTGCTCGCCCCTGTCATTCAAAAATCTGGTTCTTAGCCTAAACCATAAGTCTTTCACCGGCTCTGACGCACTTCCAAGTGCTACTGGAGGTTATGTAGAGAAAGTACTTCTGGGGAAAAGGTAGGGTATTTTTTTTACTCTTGAGTGTCATTAGTTTCTTCCTGGTTTTATAGTCACCCATCCCAGCAGTTTGCAAGTGCCTCCAGTGGAAGAGTCAGGAAGATGATTACAAAAATCTGTCAGGCTTTCTTTGGAGCCTGTCTTGCATTCCCCTTTTGATGGTGAATGCATGACCTAAAGAAAGATATTTTTTTTCCACTCTCTCTGTTTTTTGTAACAGTTCATTTTCATCAACTGAGGAAAAGCTCTGAGGACTTTAGTCACACTTTGTAGCCAACAGCAGGTAATCATGATTTTATGTCTGGGTACGTCTGCCATATAATTGTTTTAGAGCACCGATGTCCTGAACACACTAAGAGGCATGTAACAGACAACACAGGACTGATTTATTCCAGCTTTCTAAGAAAGGCTTATTTCTCTTTAGTTTATCATAATCTGTTGCCTGAACTCTGGCAAGTTACCAGGAGAGTTCTGACACACAGCAGTCTTTTTTTCTGTCATATTTGACCATAAATAAGGACTCAAAAGGAGAGCAAGACAGAAACTCCTAAAGGGTGGTGCATTTGGTTCTCCTTTTGAAAAAGTTCTCTGGCAGCAATGCAAGAAAAGCGTATGCCTGAATCACCACCTGCAGACCCTGAGTCATTCATCATAGCTGAAAAAGTCAAAGGGAGGTCACAGGGAGAAAGAGTCAAGCTTCATTAGAGCCAGCTGCAGAAAGACCTCCCATACCCTACTGCAAGCAAATACCTGAGTCAAATATGCCTAAATCAGACAAGGGAAAGACTCTGTAAACAGTACAACAATGAGAAACTTGTGTTTGCTGGTTCCCTGGCACATCTAGGGAAACTGTACCTGCTATGGGTTCCTGCTGAAGCCAGCTGACCTGCACTGGTGTGGGACTTGGATGTTCCTGTGCCATGGGGTCACAGAGACAGCTGAATGCAGACCTGAGTGTAGCCAGCCTCTGCCAGGCTCCATGGGATTTGAATATGGCCTATGGCTCTGGAAGTAAAACTAAAATAATTAGTTCTCTTAATAGAAATTAATTCTGCACAAATGTCTCACTGCACAGTCTGGACGCTTGCCAGCTATGCAAAGGGTAATTGGGAAAGGAAATTCTCCACCTGCAAACTAGGCAGCAAATTAGGGATGCCAAGCTAAGGGAGACACATAGTCTTCCCCAATGCTTATGGAAGGTGTTTAATGCCTGACTACCAGGTACATGACAAAGAGTCCAGCATACTACAAGGAAAGGCAATTGAGACAGAACAGTACACAGAGCTCAAAATCAGAGTCCAGAATAAACAAGTTTTACATGCTGTGGCAAGTAGTACAAACCACGAATGGCTCCGCGACTTCAGAAACAGAAGGAAGAATCACAACAGATTACACTGCTTGCAAGAATTTGTCATTGCCACCATGATGAGACAAAGAAGATGACAGCAGAAGCACAAGAAAAGGGTGGAAAATCTAGCCACAGTTTTAACCTGAGCATATACGTATCAGTCAGTGAAAGAAGGGAAGAAGGAAAATGAGCACAAAAAGGCAGGGCATAGGCAGAAGGCATAGAAGTAAAACTCCGGACTGAAAGTGTCTATTTTGCCTCCCTAAAGGAATATGGGAATTACATAAGGGAGCAAATCACACATTAGAATAAATATAATGTCTAATAGTATCACTAAGTTCTTAAAAATATGTTTTGCTTTTGTTGTTGTCTGGAGGGAGTACTAGGGATGGAGCCAATACATTTAAGCAAGAGCTTGACATCTCTTCAAGATACAGAAGATCCCAACAGAACAAAGCATAGAACAGAATAACCCAGTAGCCCCAGGTAACGACAAGAGGAAAAGCAAGCACTAAAAGAAGAGCTAAATAAGTTGATTCCTCCAGAAATCACGGCAAAGAAAAAGAGCCCACAGGGTTTGTATTCTTCCTTGACCACTGTAGGAAATAAATGTATGAAACCTATCATATAGCATAGACTGTAAAGGTTTAAAACATAGAAAAAGACATTGTTTTCCACTGAGGCAATAAATGTTTGGATATTTGATTTTTTATATTGTTGTTATCAGAAATGTTTCCATGTTTGATAAATTGAAAAGGTACTAGAAGGTACCTATAAGAAACAGTGATCTTCTTGTGCAATCTGAATACCCTTTAAGATACACTCTTTCTTTAGATTGCATCCGAGTAATTAAAAAGTTTTGCTGGAAAACATGAGCCATCTTCTAGGGTAGATAGTAAGCGCTAAATACAAAAGCATGACTTAGGCTTTATGTTGCTTTCAGAGAACACATGCCACTTTGATCTCATGTCATCTTAAAGAAATAAAAATCTATAGAAATTGAGGAACAATGAGTAACATTGGGCTCATTGCCCACACTCTGTGGATTGCAAACCACTGCTTGAGAGCAGTGTTGCTTAGATGAGGATCTGAGGTGGTGTGTAAGGTATGAAAGTGATGTGGCTGGTCTGTGAAACAAATGCAAACAAAGGCATACACATTCTCACCATTGGTTTCCAATACATGTAATAAATTACCATTGAAAATACGACCTGTTTTTCAGCTGATTGTAAATTAAAGCCAGTATATTGTACAAGACAGCCAGTAGAATACCTTTAAGAAAAAGTTAGGTTGCTTCTCATTAAAAAATATCCCAATTAACACATCTCTAGGCTATCTAAATATCGTGAAGCAGAGAAAAATACAGAGCTATATGAGGAACAATCGAGATGATTGAAAATAATTTGTCTTGAGATTCTTGTAAAGAAACATGATTAGTGTCATTCTGCCTGAGTCCTTGACTGAAAAGGCGACAACTTGACAGGACCATAAAGCTTGTATAGAAAATAAATGTGAATGCAAAAGCCGTTAAAAGCACAGGTAAGGAGCCAAGACAGGACATGCTCTGTGTCACAGAGCTGCACGCTTTGCTGATTTACTAGGGGTTAAGATATCTCTCTTCGGTGTCCTGTGATTGTAAAATCGGTGGCTAAATTAACCATTAAGAATGGTGAATCAGCCCATCCTTCCTTTAGTAATGTCGTGTTCAAAATCTGTTGCTTACAGCGGTAGCAACAACAGACTTCTATGAGGGAGCTGTCTGACACTTCATACAAAGGCTGATATTCGTCTCCTAGTGATTTTCTTCCAAATATTTGAGCTCCACAAGCCTATGATTTTCTCATCTGAGAATGATGCTGATGATCTCCCCCATATACATATAAGCATATTCCAATAAACACATTGAAGGAACTGCTGTAGCATTTTCATTTATTCACTTAGCACCTTTATTTAGAATTTAAGGATAACAAAGGTGGAAGAGCTAATGTGCAATGCTTTGCTTTAAAATAGCCTAGGTTTTGCCTCCAACTGGCTATCTGCACATCATGGTGCTGCACAACACTCACATGAAACCCCACTTTACTGTATCATTAAGGAACTTCCATTTTAAAAAATAGTAATAAAATAGATAAAAACTTCATTCAGCTCATCCTCCAACAGAAGGACATAA
>Ga0181612_159321_pt1 | contig 13199 bp, 10 predicted proteins | sample HoacroProtozoa21_FD_119630 | JGI IMG/M metagenome (GOLD analysis project Ga0181612, IMG submission 119630) | Hoatzin crop microbial communities from Cojedes, Venezuel. Combined Assembly of Gp0051906, Gp0051904, Gp0051908
AAGCAAAGCACGGAAAACCAAGCAGAAGTACAAGCACTTGAATGGTTAATCATAATATTATTATATCCCCTTGTCCCCCATCCCCAGAGTCTCACTGGTGAGTGTCTTGTGGCATGTAGCTCCTTTGTTCTTCTGATTGGTCATCATGTGTCCATTCACACGACCTTCACACTTATCGAGGAGTTGGATTTTCCCATCCTGTTTCTTCGTTCCTTTCCTCCTGTTTTTCAATCACAGGTGCACAAAATAATTAGCTCATAGATATGACTCTATTCCATCAAGATCATCAAGGCCGCCCGCGGCCCAGCCAGTTCCCACAGAAATGTATTTAAGAAGAGAAATCAAGCATTTGGAAAGTGAGCTCTGGACCCAAATAATTGCATCAGTCTTTCAGTTCTGCCTTTGATTCTGTCCCTATTTCAAGGTTTTAAAATATGATTTGTTAGTAAGAGGACCAAGGCACAATCGTAAGTATTGGCAGCTATAAATGACCTCCATTAGTTCAGTTATGACATCACATGAAATCCAGGTTAAAATACAGTGACCCGAGCACTTCTGTGTTTCACAAAATTCTACAATTCTCCCATCTCCATTTTGTTGCTGATATAAAGTTATATCATCTGTCAGAGCAAGGATTTACTATTTCTTTTAGAGCTTCCTCTTCCTGACTGCAATGCACCACCGGACTTTAGAGACCAAATACAGGTCGCTACGTTGGAAAGCTCTTGTTACGTTCCCTAGTGCGGGCATTTAGAGTAACTGTTTGGAGATATATAAAGAAGCTAGGAAGACAGTGTCTTAATTCATTACTTAAATTATATACCAGAAGTTAGGCAGTGTGATAGTCTCCTTCGCTCCCATTACTGCTCACAACAGGATGTTCACCTGAGCTCTGAAGTAATTTAATAATAATGATGTAAATGACTTGGAGGTACGTGGATTTTAAATCCTTTTTGCATGTATTACTGCGATAATCTTGTAGCCTGTGCGGTCAGAAAATGACATGCACAAATCAGCTGTATGGTGCTGTGTTACTGCAGGTAGTCACTAGACCACAATGATGGTTTTCACCAGGGGACTGGGCATGGAAAATGAGTTATGTGGACAAAGAGGTGAGGTTCTGCAATAGCTTTCCAACAAAGGAGGAGAGAGAAGCAGGTAAAACACCTAGCTACTTTCAAGACAGGTCCCTGTAAACCTAGGGAGAGTATTTCGTAGCACTAACTGGCAGCCAGGCAACCACATCAGATGCTCTGCCTTGCCCTTTTTCTAAGGGTGTGGACCTGCCACAAAGACAACAGTGGAGAATGACGTAATTCTGAGATATTTATCCATTTCATCCCTGGCTCTGCCTGTAAAAAGGTTTAAATGTTTTTTGTTTCTTAATTTTGGGTTAATTTTTATAAGAGGTTTTATGGCTGTAAGCTAAGTAGGTTTGTGGCATTATACTTGCTGAAAGATAATAAAGACACTGATCACTGATTTATATCTCTGGTTTCCCAAGAGTCTTCCCTTCATTTTACCTAGAAGTACTTCTTGTGTCACAAGACCACTACACTTCTCAGCTACACAAATCTTAACACCTTACTTGCTTTTTTACGTGGCAATTTAGAAAAACAGACTCCTCTCACATCATCTTGTTCTAGCAAAGCAAGCTAGAAATGTGACATATAAAATAATTCACCAACACCACTATTCCCTTTTAGATTTCAGAATAGCTCTTTTTCTTCTCATTCAGTCTCATAATAAATTATTGTTGTTCTGAGGTCATCTGTAAATCAGAGTGCAGCACTAAAATCAGGCTACATAAAATTAATAAGTTTTAACAGAAATCAGGCAACTTGTAATTTTTTAATATAGGGAAGCTCGGAAGAAGTATACATTTACTTTTAATACCAAATTTGTGTTTGGAACAATGCCCTCCACCAGTCAGTTTTAATAAGAACATAGAATCTGCCATGCTCTGTTAAGCCAATGATCCATCAAGTCCAATATTCTCCACGTTGCTTGGCAAATGCAAGATGCTTCTAAAGAAGGCAAATTGCCCGTCATGCACTTGGCCATTTTTCCAATTTGAATAGTCCGTTGTGCAAAAGCCATTCCATTCTCCATGTCAACTTCTTGTCCCATACAGTTACAAATGTTAAAGCAATCAAGTGGCATGAATGACTCAATGTACGATTTTAAGAATACTGAAGGCTATGTTCGTGCTCTGATTTGGTCTGTTTCTCTTAAACTGTCAGTTGGTTTTGTGTACAATGCTCCACACATTCATTCTCATTACATCTCCTATTTCTATTCTACTAACTCAGCAGCTAGGCAAATCAACAATATTCACAAATCCCCACAATTTCGCGTCAGTATTAAAAAATCAGTTTGATTTTAAACTATTTTAAATAGGCATCAGAGGATATTTCTATTAAACAGCTACTTGGTGTAGCAAAACAGCATGCACCGATCAGAGCATTACAATAGTGCTGCACTGAATTTCCTTCATTTGAATCACACTCTATTGCTGCATGGGAGTGTCTTTTAATTTCAGAGGTGACAAAAGTTTCTAACTCAGATCTCAATACTTTGCAGTTTTGACCCACGCCTAACAAATGCTAATGAAGTGTTGGCTAAAGGACTTGGTGCGTTGTTAGATACTAGAAACCACAGGAAAATATTTTCATTATTTCTTTTGATATAATTTGCCTGTTTATTTATTTATCACTTTCTGGGCATAATATTTTTGTTTTCTTGTTCTCTGCTGTTTTCCTTCAGGATTTCATTTACTATTTGATGGCCTGGGATATATTTTGCAATGTTTTCCCCTTTCTTTTCCTTTCACTGTCTTGCACCTTGGTTATAATTTAGGAAACAGGATTTGTCAAGCCATCTCAGATGTGTTGGTTAGGTCCAACCTCCTACATCAAGAGTATCTTATATTCTGGGCAATGCACAGATATCAGAAGGCAGAGCATTAGGAGAGGACTGGAAAGTAAGGTCAGAAGCAGCACTATAGTGATTGGTACATTTTATGTAGGCATTTATAATCTAGGATTATATTGTATGTTCCATACTGTTGTGCTCCAAGGCCCTGCAACAGGGGAAAGGGGACTTTATGAGATAGTGACTGTATATCTGTATAAGAATGAGGAGGAAAAAACTTTCAACAGAAATATGTGAAAAGAGATGGTAAATGAATACTATAAAATGGAGAATTTTCTTATCTAGGCTACTTTGAGTAGAGCTTCTCTTTTTTGGTTTTTTTTTGCCAGTGTGTGGCAGAGAGTATCTGAGTGATCTGATAGCTCTAAGGGACCATGGGAGAAAACAGAAGAATACAATACAAGGGGAAGAGAAAGGACGAGGACACAGAGGGAAGTTTATACAAAACACAGAGTGGCTGAGAGGGCAGAGGAGAACAATCACAACTTTGACTGAAGTCCAGTAAAACAATATGTCAATTGCAGCAAGGATTGATCCAAAATGCCCTGGTGACATCTCTCTTGACATCTTCTCTCCCGGTTTCAGACAGAATGCCTGGCAGTGACAGGTATTCTCTGCCAGGGCTTTGCTGCTGAACTGGCTCCAAATGCCTCAGTGAGAACTGCTAATAGTTGTTGCTCCATTGTGTGGGGATGGCAGTGCAGGGGGCAAGAGGAAAGAAGGGCAAACTAAAGGAATATATGTAGGGAACTTAGATGGGAACAGCAAGCTTTGTGTGCCTCGGTACGCAAAATTTCCTGCTTATTTTTCTTCAAGGGGTGAAGAATCAGGTTTACAATCTCCATTTGTCGTGTGGATCTTTCAGTTCCTGCAAAAGTCAAGGACCTCCTAGCACCTTTTATCTGGATTTTATTTGTGGTTTGCACAAAAGGGAATGCTGATTATTTAATTGGCTCAGTATATGGAGAATATACTGGGAATATATAGAATGGGGAATCTAATAGGGCTACAGGCAGACACAGTTAAGGAAAGTGTCTAGCAGTCCTTTCATGATCTAATGAGCTGTGTTGTGTCAATTGTGGGGGTGTCACGGGGAGAAAAGGATGAAAATGCCAATATGCTAATGCTTTCTTCCTTCCGTTCCATCCCAATATCTACCACCTTGTCTGTGTCATCTCTGAAGATGACCAAACCAAACTGTTGCCTCCTCCCCGAAATCTTTTTCATTTTCTCCTGTGTATGTACATCACTGGTTTTGGACAAGTCAGTGTATCGTTGCTGGCCTTTTTAGAACTTTGCTTGTGTTCACAATAATTTTCACCCTCCCCTTTTCTAACGCAAATGTATGTAATTTCGGGTGTCTTTTATCTGATACAAGGATCTTCATTACAAAGTGTCAAGAAAAAAGAACAGAGAAGTCGAGATACATTTCTGTCACTCATGTATGACTGAGACACCGTTTCTGTCAGATAGTCGTATACTCATGTGCAACCAACCCTTTCCACTTCTGAGTGTCAGAGGGAATGGGTTACACAACAGATTAACTCTTGCTAAAAGGTTTGCTGAAATTACACTGAATTATGTTAAGCACTATCTAAATCTGAAAATGGACTGTTCAAAAATGAACAAAGCTAATAGCCTGGTTTAAAGTGAAAATGTCTCAACTGTTGAGAAGTTAAAGGGTTCCCCTTTGATGGCTTATGCTGTCATTTTAAAAATAGAAAGTTTCAGCATGAGAGAGTCTTGACTTTTTTTTGTAATACCACAGGTTAGTTATTTTTTTGATGATCACATATGTCAAAGAGATTTTATTAATCTCAAAATCCAATTTTGGCCACATTTTTATTTTTGTGATTTTAAAAAATATTTCTGTAGGTATTTTAACATGCTGTTTTTACACCCAGGATGTATATTTACACATGTGTTTTTAACAAGACCTTGAATAATCTTTGGATCTTTTCAGATGAATTCCATAGCTTTCACACGATCACCACATCAAAGTCCACAATACGCAGATTCCTAGTTTTCCAAAATCTCTGACTTGGCAGGCATATATTTCTGTCAACAGCTGTTTCATCTGATAAGGAAACCATTTGTATTACTCTTTGCTTATAGACTAATTGTGATATTCAGCATTCCAATTTTTTGGTGTTTACTCTGCCTCATGCTGTTAAGATGAAATTTTATTTGAGCTCTCTATTGGTATCAAATCTCTCTTAGATTAATCTAGAAGCTGGGGGGGACGTGTGAGGGTGTGGTATTCCTAGACAAAGACTTCATTGTTGCAGGCAGTTTCCACACAGCAGCTGTGGTAATGCAATGAAAACTATCAGGGAAGATGGAAATACCTCTATTACAGACATATAAATGCTTTCTTTGCGACACACATTTCCTTACGTCTGTCTGTCATGTTACTGCAAAATAGTTTGCCTTCTACTGCTCTTCTGCCTAATAAGCATCTCTGGTCTCATTTTCTGAGTTGTAACGTAGCAACTGTAGTAGCTGTTTACTCCTAAAAACCAGGACATGAGTGTTTAAAAAATTAATGCAACTTATGATGGTCTCCTGAGATTTACTTTTTCTCCTTAATTTGTCTGAGGTACCAGTCCAGCTGGATTTGGCTGTGTTCTGAAACCCTGGGAAAATTTCTTCCAGCTTTTCATGAACATGGGTTACTGTTTTAACTAAAAGCCAAATATGAAATTCAAACTCCACTGAAAGTAGCTCTAACATTTCCGTTCACCTGAACCCACCAAAAAAATGACAACATACTTAAAGGTTTTTGGTTTCCTGGAGCTGGAAAGTGAAGTTGGAAATCTGCCCTCCATACCTCTGTGTCAGCACCTGGTTACACATGCTGGGGTACCACAGGGACGGCTGGAAGACAAGCAGTGCTCAGGTTCTTTCACAGTATTTTCACCTCTATGACCATCTTCCTGTTCCAAAACACATATTAATTGAAAGGGACATCTACCTGTTACCAACATCAATAGAGTTATTCTAATTTTCATGGCAAAAGATATTACATCTTCACTATATTTTAAATCAGCTTCAGGGAATAGGTTATAAGTACTGTCATGTCTCCCTTTTTTCATGCTTTCCCATTTTCCTCTCAGTCACTTTGAAGATTGGTACCAGTAAGCATAGTCTCTTCTCACAGAAACATCCTGTTTGTTTTTTCCTTTCTTCCTTTCACTGAGTACCTCTCAGCTGCTGGAAGCTGTGGCATTTCCTTGCTCCCTTCTCTGAAAAGTAGCTTTTCTTATATACAAGGCAGGAAAACTGTAACAAAAGTACATAGAGGAATTTTTTTCATTTCATAACATAGAATATGTGTATGGGATCCCCAGCCTTGTAGGACACTTGAACTTGGCACGAGTTAAATGCATTGCGTGCTATGCAAAAGCAGGCTGTGGGCATCTTGTGCCTGCTTTAGTCAGACAAGTGTACAGCTTCACTGTGTCTCTTCTATCGATTCTGATTAATTCCTAATGAAAGTCTCTGAGCACATGTTATTCCAGAGATAAGATGTGGTCTCTTCATAAGAAGTTTATTACCAAGAGGCTTAAGACCAATCCACCAGTTGCCAATATTATCTCCTGGTCATTTTGGAATGGTGATATTCAACGTGCACTGAACAGCAAAACATTTCAAGGGTCAGAATTAGTTTGTAAAGCTGGGAACGTGATTTTTGCCATACCAGATACTGAAACATTTTTTCATTTGGCCACAAATGACTCGGGGGCTCTGTAGAAGGATGTATGCTATTTAGCAGGATCTTCATTTAATGTCCTCCCCTTTTAGTTGCCCATTCCTCCAATACAGCAAAGAAGCTGTTTTGGATGACGCACTGAGTTCCTGTCACTCAAATAGTTAGCACCTGTGATTGAGTGTTATCACCTATTCCACAGCGGTCCATGGAAGGAAAGATTACTTGTTCAATCAGCGCTCTGTGCTGTGGAATTTGCTCCTCTTCCAACAAGAGGAATTTAATGCTTTGAGGTACGGCAAGTAGTTAGTACCAGATGGTATTTATCCAGGGGTTCTGATGCGATTTAAGAAAATTAGGCTGTGAACTATGACAGCATCAGGTAATCAAAATCGTCAAAATCGCCAGACATCCTGGACAACAGAGCTTTCAATGGTGAAAACCACGACGAAGGATTTTCTCCTCCTTGGGGAGCCATGCTTGTCACTCGAATTTGTCTTTTATAATGGTAAGCTGCTGTTTAAATTTCTTTCTGCTAAGGTATCACAAGTGAGAACGTGCCCACAAATTAAAATAGATTACAATATCAGTTCACAAAAGAGTGTGAAAAAGACACTTGTTTCTGGGTTTAAAAGCAATTGTGAACTGGTTTAATTCATCACATGACCTGTTTGTCTCTTGCTATTATTTTTATTACGTCCTGCTTTCCCTATTCTGATCCCCACAGTGACTCAAATCCTGCTCCCCTGATTAGAGAAAGATCGAACTGTGTCCAAATATATTCAGACTTAATTACTTGCACAGGACTGAAATAATTTGCTAAAATAAGAGTTACCCTGCACTCCATACATCCATTGTGACTCTCAGTCTCATTAGTTGAAACGTTAAGTACATCCATGCGATAAATTTTTCTACCAACCAGCAAGGGGACAGTAGGGTGCACTGCCTTCTTCCACCCGTACCTGAAGCATTGTCAAAAAGAAAACTGAGTTGTTGAAGATGTTGTCGTGTGACAATAAATGTGCTTATCACATGGTTGCCAGCATCCAGCAATAAGCTAAGATTCATGCTTACATTTTCAAGTAGTATTGAACGAGACAGGGACAGAGAAACTACTTTAAGGAAGAAAATCCAACCTTATATATAAATGATAAGTGAAGCAAATCTTATGAAAGTATACTTTTTAAAGTTTATAAGCTACATACAGTCCCTGGGGTAATATACAGATAAGGGAATTGATTCTGTAGTCCCTTTCCTAGTAGCGCTTCTGTTAACGTCTAATTTCTACTAGTATGAGTGAAAAGAGAGGAATAAAACTTAATTGGCATAGGCTCAGAACCCCGTGGATTTGTTCAAAAATGTGCAAAGACACTTGATTCATTTAAAGACATATCTGGCTTGCCTTAGAAGAAAGGAAATAACAGGTGCAGATATGTAAATATACACACAGTTGCCACTTAATGCAAAAAAAACCCAAACAAGTATTTGTCCATTTTGTCTAGATGGACATACTGCAGGCCTTCAAAATGTAGCTAGTATCTGTCTAATGGTTCTACTGGCAGGAAACTTCAGCAGCCTTTTAATATCATAAAGTAGACCACATAATATAACTGCAACACCCAGCTCTGAGGGCCTGGTTTCCAGTAGGTGATTTGACAGTGTTTTATACCCACTCACTTCACATGGGCCTGAATGGCTGCACAGCGTGCATGAAATTACAGGCTCGAGTCTCAGGAATTTATCTTTTCATCTCATTTAAAAGCCTTAAACCATAATATTAGTTCTGAGGTTGAGATCTGCTTACAGATCAGTGACATCACATCACTCCTCCTTTTTTCTTCATGCTGATTAACCTGTTTAGACTTTCATAGAAGTCCTTGATGTAGAAGCTAAATGTCCTTGAAAACACTGGGTTCTTGGCAAGTAGGCAAATTCCCAGTATGAGGCAAAGAAGGCAAATTTTGCTTTCATTACGCTGTTGCTATTCCCACCAACTTCCCAATTTTCATGAAAGTAGTACACACATGCGTTGGAGAAGGGTTCAGTGTACCGCATGACCTGGATTCTATTTCTAGCATTACCACGACTGTCTTTTTGCCTCTCTTCACCCGTCACTTCAAGCAAATAAAAAACAGTTTTGTCTCTTGAGAGAAGATACTCTTACTTTTTTATAAAGCAGGAAAATAATCTTTTGGCATAACCATATGACATACAAGGTCGTTCTGCAAGGCAAATTGTTACTAGAAGTTTCTTGTATCTTGCTGATTCTTAAATCTGAATCACTTGGTTTCAAGAAGGTCTTAGTGTCAACAGTCCAATTTTCAACAAACAGGTTAGACTTATTTTCAGATTATCACTGTTGAAATGTACCCCTCAGAGAACCTCTGGTAAGAGAAAACCCCATTTATTCATTAAATGACCTTTTTCCCCATCGCTTGTCACAGTCCTACTGATTTGCACAGCCACTCAGTTAGATGCCTCCTCAGAGATCTGGAAGGTATTACCGCTACGCTAGTTCAGTCTAAGGATCTGAATGTATTCCCTGATATTTTTGTATACTGAGTGCCAGCTGTGCTATCTGTTTTCATATTTCAGATCTTTACTCCATTCAGTTGCCTAACTTGAAGAAGCTGAAAAAATGGGAAAGAGAAATATGGAACTCAAGTTTTTGACAATATTTCAAGGAAATTTCTTGCTGTGCGCTCTTTAGACACCTTATTTCAATTTTAAAAAGCTGGTATTTGATCACTCTCTTCCAGCTGAAGAATACTGCCAACAGAAATTTTAAAATCTGAATCGTGTATTCCTCATAATTTTGAGGAGGACAGAACAATTCCGCCAAAGTGTAGTCGATCCCTATAAACAAAACCCTGTTCTAATCTAACTCCATCCTGTCTTGATCAAGCCAGTCCAATGAAAAGAATGAGGGATTGTGTTCTGGCTGCAATTCCAGCTTGAACATGAAATACTTGTGGTATTAAATACCTGTCATAAAAAGCAAGAGCATGAAGAATAATCTAGCACCTTCAGTAATATAATACCGTATCTGTTGTGTTTCACTATTTGCTCTAAATCTTTCAAGCTTTTCTGTCTGGCCTCTGTTCTTACAGTAGTATCCCTTTCATTATTTTACTCCTGTTCAAGCAACTTCCAGGAAGCAGTTTTCTAAATTAAAATGACATCACTTCAAAACCCTGTAAATTCAAGTCAGTGTTCACAAAATGTACTAGATTGGCAGCCTTTGGCTGTAAAGTCTTTAACCGGCTGAAACTACAGACAGCACAAGGTTCCCTGTATTGCTCTGCCTGATATTTCAAATCCACTCTTCCTTTCTCACTCGCTTTCTGCAGTTTGGCTATGTTGACATCTATCTGATACTTTGATAACATTAAATATTTTTGAGAAGAATAAAGATTTTGGAACATTTGCATTATTGACATTATTAATATTTTCAAAAATGTGTAAATGACTGGTGAACAGAAGTCCCTTTTTGAGAACACTCAGGATTCTGAAGGTGCAGTTTCACTACTATTAGGTTTCTTGTTCTGGTGTTTCAAAAGTGTGGCTTCATGCATTTTATTTGTCTGAATATGGCATTCAGGGGCCTCAACCATACCACCAAGACACAGCAATGATTTTTAAATTCTTACTGTCAGGTAAGGCAGTGATGGCTGAAGTTTAATCAGACAAGAATTCTCATATCCCGGTTCTGATATTGTGTTCTGGTAGCAGCCTGATACTTCAGACTGTGGTAAATTTTCTATAAATTATTTTATTGTGACAGATTGTTTTCCTACACATCGAGTTGGAAGTACGAAATAGTTTTTAAGACTGTAACCATACAAAGTACATTTGAGATTTGTAATGGATTCTTCTGTTGCCATCCTGGCTATTTTTCAGATGGGATCTCCTTCAAATAAACAAATGGGAAAATCTCTCCGCTATTATTGTGCTACAGAGTCCAAACGCAAGCAAGTGCTGGCCAAAACTGACCATAAAGCAAGTAAAGCAGCAAGGGCAGAATGAAGAGAAGCGCTTAATCTAAATGTACATTAGGAACCACGTATTTCGGCTTGGTGGCTTTGTAACAGTGTGATGAGAGAGAGAAAAGGATTTGGTCAATTTTTCTTACATTATCTTTTTCCTTCAGTGCAAAGAAGGAATGATCACTTCCCTGAAGAATGTTGCATTTCCTCTGTAACACAGGCAGTGAAGGAAATCAGATTAGTCAGAAGTCTGTGTTGCAGGAGCATTGTGTAGTAGAAAAAGTACCCTTCTACACAGGGCTTATAGTGCTATACCGTAACTTTAATAAGGGTTTCTTTGCCACTGTCTCATATAGCATTCTCAGAAGCAAACTGCAGAAACAGTTTAGGTGAAAGTTCTATGGCATGAAATACATACTGTAATATATAGTATTGTAATTACTTGGAGAGTTATCATAATTTTACCCCTCAAAATGGAGGGATGTATCATGAAGGCTTCTGCAAGGCTGACTTCCAAATCAAGCATTATCAGGGACTTGGATAACTGAATAGACAGTAATTGTTACCTTTCATTATAGAAACAGCAAACTATATAAATAATACTCAAATGATGAAAAACGCAGCCCGCATAACATGTAATTCCAATTAGTGATGGGAAGCGCAACAGAGAAAGCAAGAATGTGACTCTTAAAACTAAGAACCAATATTAAAACCCTCTTTTATCTATTTCTGAAAAGAAAATAAACCTCGATATGTGGAAGCCTTACTCTGAGCATGCATTTGGGAAGCAACAGCATTTCTCATCTACTTTCAGTTGTTCTTTTATGTTTTGTTCTCAAGGGAAATTCTAGAGGCAATTCGAAGTCCATTCTTGTAACCCACTGTAATAACAGAGGATTTTTTGTGAAAAAGGAAGATAATATGGGCCGTATCATTTTTTAAGTCAAAGGGCCCCTGCAAGCATACAAGGTTTGATGCAAACAGATTTCTTTACTGAAAGAGTGGTCAGACATTGGAACAGGCTGCCCAGGGAAGTGGTGGAGTCACCATCCCTGGAGGTGTTCGAAAAACATATAGATGTGGCACTTCGGGATATGGTTTAGCAGGCGTGGTGGTGTTGGGTGGATGGCTGGACTTGATGCTCTTAGAGGTCTTTCCCAACCTCTGATTCTATGATTCTATGATTGTTGCATGGCTATGCTCTAAAATATCTAACACTGATACTGTATGTCTAATTAGGTTAGACACCTAGACTGTCCTAAATTAATACCTGCAAGTACTTCAAAGTTACAGTAGCTACACAATATACTAGTTTCTTAGAGAGCAAAATTTGCTCTACAATGTGTGTAATTCCACTGAAGCTCAATGGGGTTTTGCATATGATGAAAGACAAAAAAAACCACTTCCCTAAATAGTCAAGATGCAAACTAATTAAACAGATGAAAACAAAACCCAGTTCTTTCTGCTAAGCTGTAGCTGAGTAAATTATCTCTGTGAAACTGTTGGTTGGCTTTTCCTGTGCTGCATGAGTATGAATTTTGTACATGTGGAAAACCACAAAGGCAAAACCATTGCTGATACTGGAAACAGCGTACAGTGTGAGGTAATGGGTGTTTTAAACTGAGAGACTACTTGATGGTGCTCAGCTTATATGACTTCTACGACAGAAGTCTATCTAAGCAGTCACACGTGGATTTAAAGTCCACTTGCTCTGAAGTAATTGGAAAACTTCCATGAATTTCAATCTCAGCAGGACCTGCGTTACTGAATACAGATTCAACGCAAATCCATACTGACAGCCACATAATGCTTCCAAAAAGTTTCAAGTAGGAGAAAAATGGCATCTCAGCAGTGTGTAAAGGAATAGCTTTATTGTACATGTAAATAGACACACGTGGTCTGTGTGTACCTACTGTTCTGCATACTCTGTGTGTAAGAACACACATATTCTGCACCGGTTTTAATGGGGTTGCAGTTTTGTCATAGAATAATGTTCCCTATGGCATAATGCACCGAAATTCTCCTAATAATAAAAGCAGTAATAAATCTCTGTATAGCAAGAATCTTTGTGACTGGTGTCTATGGAGCGCCATTAGCTCTGATTATATGCAGTGGGCGTCTGAACATCCTCCCACTGTTTTTCAGTTTGGCACTGAGCAGAATTAAACCAGTCAAAGTCTCAGGCAGAGACGCCTGGAACGCTTTGGGTATCTTCGCTGGCTTTTATCACCGGTAAGCCAGGCAGCAGAGACTCTTTGTACCTGAAAATGTTAACTTCAGCTGCTTACAGCGTAGGGCGGATTATTTCCCAGAATAATAAGGTTTAGGAGGATTGACCGGGCCGCGCACCGCTTTCGTGTTCGGGCAGCGTTAGCCCAAACCGCCTCGCCGGCGGCAGCCCCACCGCCCCACGCCAACCAGCCCGGGCTGCCCTCCGAGCTCGCACGGCGGCGGGCACCGCTGCCGGGGCTCGGTACCGTCTTTGCAGCGACCGTCCGCCGGCGGGGACCGCCTCAGGACTCCCTGCGGCAGCGCCGGTGCCGGTACCTGAACACCAGGCGCGGCGGGAG
>Ga0181612_182841_pt1 | contig 13199 bp, 10 predicted proteins | sample HoacroProtozoa21_FD_119630 | JGI IMG/M metagenome (GOLD analysis project Ga0181612, IMG submission 119630) | Hoatzin crop microbial communities from Cojedes, Venezuel. Combined Assembly of Gp0051906, Gp0051904, Gp0051908
CTGCTGGTCATACACCATCATACTGAAATATTCATCGCGGCGTTTGTCACAGGGTGTGAGTCCCTGATTCATCGCTTCGGTATATACGAAGAGTTTGAATGTGGATCCCGGCTGATGCTTGGCTTTGACCTTGTCGTACTTCCATGTCTTGAAGTCCACGTCTCCGACCCATGCTTTCACATGGCCGGTCTGCGGCTCCATGGCGAGGAATGCGCAGTGCATGAAACGGAGCATGTAGCGTAATGAGTCTATCGTGCTCATCTGTTTTTCGACAGTTCCTTTTTCATAATCGAAGAGGACCACCTTATGTGGTTCGTTGAGCTTCTTCAGTACGGAGTCGGGATTGTTGTTGTATTTCTTCATCAGAGCCTTGTAGTAGGGCAGTTTCTGAAGTTTGTCCTCCACGAACCCGGGCATCGGTTTGTTGTTTTCGTCCACCCATGGTTCCTGTCCCCTCCAATGGTTGTCGAAGTTGTTCTGTACCACCTTCATCTGTTTTACAGCAGCCTCTTCGGCATATTTCTGCATCTTAGTGTCGATGGTGGTGTATATCTTCAGTCCGCTGGTATACAGGTCGCATTTGTTTTCCTTGCACCAGTCTTCGAGATAGTCTGACACTGCCTCGCGGAAGTATGTCGCCTGTCCGTCGTAGTTTTTCTCCACGCTGTAGTTGAGTTCGATATCCTTGGTGATGAGGGTGTCGTATCTGGCCTTGTCGAGATCACCGTGTTCGAGCATATTGGTGAGCACTACGTTTCTTCTGGCCTTCGACTTTTGGGGATTGGTGATCGGATTGTATGTGGTTGTCGCTTTCAGCATTCCGACAAGTACCGCAGCCTGTTCTACGGTGATATCCTTGGGTGTGGTGTTGAAGTATGTCTTGCATGCTGTCTTGATACCGAAGGCATTACTTCCGAAGTCTACGGTATTGGCATACATTTCGAGAATGGTCTTCTTGTCGAAGAAATATTCCAACTTAAGAGCGATGATCCATTCTTTACTCTTCATGATCAGAATCTTAAGTCCTGGAACATTACCGAGCAGACCTGTGGAGTATTCCGTTCTAACGCGGAACATATTCTTGGCCAGTTGCTGGGTTATGGTAGAAGCACCTCGCCCTCCGTTTTGCACTAGGGCATCCTTGACAGCCGCACCGATACCAAGTATGTCGATACCATGATGTTCGTAGAATCGTTCGTCCTCGGTGTCGATGAGAACCTTGAAGAATTCTGGATTGATGTCTTCATATTTCACAGGCTGACGGTTTTCACTGAAGAAACGTCCTATCATCACGCTGTCGGCGGAATAAATCTCCGAAGCCTCGGCGGTATGAGGCTTGCGTATCTGTTTTGTGCCGGGGGATTTTCCGAAGAGCCACAGGAAATTCATGTCCACCGCTCCGAAGTAGAGCAAAAGTAGTACGATGAAGCCGAAGATGGTGGCAAGGGTCTTTTTCCACCACGGGCCTTTGAACAGATGAAAATACCATTTGAAGAACCATCCGATGCCTTTGAAACAACTCTTGACCGTTCTCCACACTATGTTTTCCTGCTTATTACTATCCATAGTTTTACCTGTTGTTGTCGATATAATTTATTATGGCGTCGGTCGCTGTAGGGGTGAACCATTGCACCTCTTCGTCGCGTCTGTACCATGTGAGTTGCTTTCTGCAATATCTCCGGCTGTTGCTCTGTATCTGTCTTATGGCTTCCTCGAGTGATATCTCTCCGTCGAAGTATGCGAACATCTCTTTGTATCCAACGGTATTCAGGGCGTTGAGTCCTTTCTGTGGATATACCGATTTCGCCTCTTCGATAAGACCGGCTTTGACCATTGCTATCACCCGGGCGTTGATTCTCTCGTAGAGTTGTTCGCGAGGCAGATTAAGACCGATCTTTATTATCTTGAATGGTCTTTGCTTTTTTTCGCTCACCCTGAATGACGTGTATGTCTTTCCGGTCATTTCGCATATCTCCAGAGCATGAATCACCCGTCGAGTGTTCTGTTTGTCTACGATGTCGTAGTATTCCGGATCGAGCTTTTGCAGATCGGCAAGCAACGGAGCAAGTCCTTCCGACTCATATATCTGTTTTATGCGATGACGGGTATCGTCGTCTATTGTCGGGATATCGTCGATGCCCTTGCACACAGCGTCGATATACATCATACTTCCACCGGATAGCAGGGCAATATTATTTGTCTCGTGCTGCTGACTGATAATTTTCAGAGCGTCAGCCTCATACATCGCTGCGCTGTAGTAATCCTCGATAGACAGGTTACCCACGAAGTAATGCTTCACCCCGGCCTGTTCATCAGCTGTAGGAGCAGCAGTGCCTATGGGTAGTTCGCGGAACATCTGCCGGGAGTCAGCATTGATGACAGCCGTTCCGTAATGCCGGGCGAGGGCGATGCTTGTTGCCGTCTTTCCCACGCCCGTCGGACCGATTACCACAACCAGTGTTTTCATCATTTATGTCCGGGATGTATGATCCCACGGGTCGATTTCTCGATGAAGGCACAGATGTATGCTACATCTTCGCTGTCGGGGAACTTGTCCTTCACGGCCTGCACGTTATCCTTGAGAAGACCTTCTCCGTAAATCATACGGTATACATTATGTATAAGGTCTATCTTCTCATTGCTGAAACCGTGACGGCGGAGACCCACCAGATTGAGTCCGCAATAGCTTACGGGGTCGCGGCCTGCCATTACATACGGAGGTATGTCGTTGCCGAAACGTGTGCCGCCCTGCACCATCACATACGAACCGATGTTGGTAAACTGATGGCAGAGCACTCCGCCGCTGATTACGGCATAATCGTCGCATGTCACTTCTCCGGCGAATTTGGTCGAGTTTCCGATGATGATATTGTTTCCGAAGAAACAGTCATGCGCGATATGTGCATTCTCCATCACCAGATTGTTGTTGCCCAACCGTGATGTGCCTTTCGATGCCGTACCGCGGCTGATGGTGACATTTTCGCGGATAGAATTATTGTCGCCCACTTCGCATATCGTGTCCTCACCGCGGAATTTCAGATCCTGCGGCTTGGTGCTGATACTTGCTCCGGGGAAGAATTCGTTGCCGTTGCCGATCCTCGCGCCATAGTTGATCGTAACACTGTTTTGCATCACGTTGTTGTCACCGATGACGGTGTTCTTGTCGATGTAACAGAACGGGCCTATGATGTTGCCGTCTCCCAGTTTCGCCTCGGGATGTACGAAGGCCATTGGACTTATCTGATTCATATGTATTATTTGTTTTTTACAATTTGTGCTGTGAATGTAGCCTCGGTGACGAGTTTGTCGCCCACGAAGACATAACCCTTCATAGATGAGATGCCGTGACGTACCGGTGCCAGCAGTTCCACTTTGAAGATGAGAGTATCTCCAGGAACCACCTTCTGGCGGAATTTCACTTCGTTGATACGGGTGAAGTATGTAGACCAGCGCTCGGGCTCGTCGACGGTGCTGAGTACGAGCAGACCGCCGCACTGTGCCATCGCTTCCACCTGGAGTACTCCGGGCATCACCGGCTCCTGGGGGAAATGCCCCTGGAAGAAGGGTTCGTTGCTGGTGATATTTTTGATACCTACGATGGTGGTCGGACCCATTGCTATCACCTTGTCAACCAACTGCATGGGGTAGCGGTGGGGCAGCAGCTTGCGTATCTGGTTCACGTCTATCACCGGCTCTTCGTTGGGATCGTAGAACGGTGCCTGGATCTCATGCTTTCTTATCTCCCTGCGCATCTCGCGGGCAAACTTATTGTTGATGGTGTGTCCAGGACGGGTGGCAACGATTCTTCCCTTGATAGGACGGCCGATAAGAGCCATGTCGCCGATGATGTCCAACAGCTTGTGACGTGTGCATTCGTTCTCCCATACAATGGGTTTGTGCTGGATGTATCCCACGTTGTTGGCATCCATGTGGGGCACTCCGAGCATGTCGGCCAGTTTATCGAGTTGCTCCTGGGTGAGCTGTCTCTCGTAGATCACGATAGCATTGTCGAGGTCACCTCCCTTGATGAGGTTGGCGTTGAGCAGAGGCACCACGTCTCTTACGAATACGAAAGTTCTTGCCGGGGCGATCTCCGTCGGGAAGTCGTTGATATTGTCGATAGTGGCAAACTGGCTGTTGATGAATTTCGATTCGAAGGAGCACATTGCCGTGATAGAGAATTCATCGTCGGGAAGGATAGTGATGCACGATCCGCTTTCCTCGTCCTTTACCTCGATCTTCTTGTGGATGATATAATAGTTCTTGTTGGCATTCTGCTCTTCCATTCCCACTTCCTGAATCTTCTGCACATACATCGAAGCACTTCCGTCGAGGATAGGGAATTCCGGGCCGTTGACCTGTATCAGACAGTTGTCGATACCCATGGCGTAGAGGGCTGCCATACCGTGTTCCACTGTCGACACCTTGGCGTCGCCCTTGGCCAGTACTGTGCCACGCTGGGTATCTACCACGTTTTCTGCTATGGCATCAATGATAGGTTCTCCCTCGAGGTCGATGCGCTGTATCTTATAACCGGTGTTCTCCGGAGCGGGGTTGAATGTTACCGTCAGATTCAATCCTGTGTGCAGTCCTTTTCCGTAGAGTGAAAAGCTGCCTTTCAGTGTCATTTGTTTTGGCATATCTTTATTTCTTTAGTTTTTACTTTTTGTTCTTCAGTTCGTCGAGTTCCTTGCGCAGCGCGTCGAGTTCTTTTGCCATCTCGGGCAGACGCTTGAATACCGCGATGCTGCGGAAGAAACTGCGCGGCTCCATCGTTGGTGTACCGATGAGCACCTCGCCGTCCTTCACCTTCGAGGGAACGCCGCCCTGGGCTCCCACCTGTACTCTGTCGCCTACGGTGATATGTCCTGCGATACCCACCTGGCCGCCGAACATACACCACTGGCCCACTTTCGTGCTGCCTGCTACTCCCACCTGAGCCGACATCACGGTATTTTCGCCGATGTCGGTGTTGTGGGCTATCTGCACCAGATTGTCGAGTTTCACGCCCTTTCTAACTATCGTGGCACCGAGGGTGGAACGGTCTACACAAGTGTTGGCTCCTATCTCGACGTCATCTTCTATGATGACGATGCCGATCTGCGGGATCTTCGAATATCCGTCGGCTCCGGGGGCGAAACCGAAACCGTCGGCTCCGATGACGGAACCGCTGTGGATGGTGACATTATTGCCAAGACGGCACTCGTGATAAACCGTCACGTTGGGGTAGAGAAGGCAGTTGTTTCCCACCTTCGCTCCGTCGCAGATTACCGTATGGGGATAGATCTGCGTGCCGGCACCAATCTCCACTCCTTCGCCGATATATGCGAAAGCACCGACATATACATCGTCGGCCACCTTGGCGGTGGGGGAGATGAATGCCAGAGAGTCGACGCCTTTCTTCTTCGGTTTCATCGACTCGTACAGCTGAAGCAGCTTTGCCACACTTTCGTAGGCGTTGGCTACGCGGATAAGCGTCGCGGAGACTGGCTTTTCCAGTTGCAGATCTTCGTTTACGAGTACGATGCTCGACTTGGTGTCGTAAAGATAGTGGGTGTATTTAGGGTTGGATAAGAAGGAGAGAGCCCCCGGCTTTCCCCCTTCGATTTTTGTAAATGTATTCACCGTAGCGTTCTCGTCGCCTTCTACGCGGCCCTGAACGAACTGTGCTATTTGTTTTGCTGTAAATTCCATAAAATAACCTTTGCTGTTGTTAATATCTCGGCAAAGGTAATAAAAAAAAATTATATTCTGTGAAAACAGAGGTAATATTTATGGATTTTTTTGGAAAGTAAGGCTACATTAAGCAAGTCTGACGCTTCTACGATGTCTTTTGTCTCTCCGTCCTTGTACAAAATTGTTATTTTGTCCTCGTCGGGATTGTACATGTCTTTGCTCACGTCGTTGATGCTGATGAGGTATGTTTCCGCCTCTTCCTTGCTGGTATGATGCTTCTCCGAAAGGATGCTGACAACTTCTCCGATTCGCTCCTGCGGCACCGGTTCGTCGTATACTTCCACCTTGAAGATGTTGCGGTTGACTAGATCGGCCGACAGCAGGGAAAGTATCTTGTCCTCATGGTTCATCCATACCTTCACGGCGCTCCAGATGTCGTTGTCGTCGAGCAGTTCATAGTTGCGGAGCGCCTCGCTGTCGGCATAGAAATGTTCCGCATCGACATCGTTGTAAAGGAAGAATCTAAGTGCCGGTGATGCGAAGATCTCTTTCCCCTGCGATGCAAGATATTTGGCTCTCTTCAAGGCGTTTATCAGCGTCTTCTCACAGGCTACTGTCGTCTTGTGGAGATATACCGACCAGTACATCAGTCTTCTCGAGGTGAGATAGTTTTCTATCGAGTATATGCCTTTTGAATTGACTACCAGTTGGTCGTCTTTCACGTCGAGCATCTTTATTATTCTCGCGCTGCCGATATTTCCCTCGGTGACTCCGGTGAAGAAACAGTCACGGCGGAGGTAGTCGAGACGGTCCATATCCAGCTGGCTGCTGATGAGCTGGTGGAGAAAGCGCTTGCCGTACTCGTCCTTGAAGATCTTGATGGCCAGCGTGAGCATCCCCCGCATCTCCTCGTTCAGCCGCTGCATGATGAGGAGCGAGATTTGCTCATGGCTGACACCGCGGACGAGGGTGTGCTCTAGCACGTGGCTGAAGGGGCCGTGGCCGATGTCGTGGAGAAGGATGGCGGCGAGGACGGCTTCTTCCTCGCTGTCGAAGATGAAATTGCCTTTCCGCATGAGGCTTCGGGTGGCCAGCGACGTGAGGTGGAAGGCCCCGAGCGAATGCTGGAACCGAGTGTGCTGGGCGCCGGGATAGACCACATTGGCCCCGCCCAGCTGCCGAATGCGCGAGAGGCGGTAGAATGCGGGGTGCTGCACAATTTGGAACAACAATCCATCGGGAATTCGGATGAACCCGAAAACGGCATCGGAAATGACCTTCGACATGAGCGGAAAGGGTTGAAATTAAGGATGTTGTGGCAGCAAATCGGCCATTTGCAACTGCAACTCATGGGCTTTTTCGCCTGCCACTTCGGCAAATCGCTCGGTGCTGTCGGCATAGATGATGGCGCGCGAGGAGTTGACGATAAGGCCGCAATCGGCGGTCATTCCGTAGCGGCATACTTCGGCGAGGCTTCCGCCCTGGGCGCCTACGCCTGGCACGAGCATGAAATGGGTCGGCGCGACTTTGCGAATGTCGGCGAAGAGCGAGCCCTGCGTGGCTCCGACAACGTACATCAGGTTCTCGTCGGTGCCCCAATTCTGGCTCGTCTGGATAACGGATTCGAAGAGGCGAAGTCCTGATTCATTGCGCGTTAACTGGAAGTCGCGGCTTCCATCGTTGCTGGTGAGCGCCAAGAGGATGACCCAGTGGCCGGGGTAGGAGAGGAAGGGGGTGACGGAATCCTCGCCCATGTAGGGGGCAACGGTCAGTGCGTCGCAGTCCATCTCCTCGAAGAAGGTGCGGGCATACATCTTGCTGGTGTTGCCGATGTCGCCTCGCTTGGCATCTGCGATAATCAGATGGTATGGGTAGTTTTTGTGGAGGTAGTCCACGGTCAGTTCAAAAGCCTCCCATCCGCTTTTACCCATGCTTTCATAAAAGGCCATATTGGGCTTATACGCAACGCAATAGGGGGCAGTTGCATCAATGATAGCCCGATTGAATTCGAATGCGGGATTGTCGGCCCAGTTCAAGTGCTTAGGAATTTTCCGAAGATCCGTGTCGAGGCCCACGCAGAGGAAAGACTTTTTCGTAAATATCTGCTCTATAAGCTGTTTTCTAGTCATGGCTGGAGTGTTTATTTAGTTCGTTTCTGCCTAATTGCGTCATTTCTTGAAAAGTTTCTGGATTTGCTCCGAGACGATGCTAAGCGCCCCTTTCATATCGCTTTCCTTCGACAGGCCTTTGCCGTAAGTTCCACGGTGGTTTCCCAGACATATAATCTACGATTTACTGCTGTGCTAAAGGGCTGCCTCTTTCAGGCGCTCGGCATTTTCAGCGATGATGAGGTGGTCAATGCAGTCCTGGATATCGCCATTCATGAAGGCCTGGAGGTTGTAGATAGTATAGTTGATTCGGTGGTCGGTGATTCGCCCCTGGGGATAGTTGTAGGTGCGGATCTTGGCCGAGCGGTCGCCCGTGCTGACCATGGTTTTGCGCCTCGAGGCAATGTCGTCGATATACTTTTGGTGCTCCCGGTCGTAAATCATGGTGCGCAGGCGGGCCAAGGCGCGTTCCTTATTCTTCGGCTGGTCGCGGGTCTCGGTGCATTCCACGAGAATTTCCTCGGTCTGGCCGGTGTTGGGGTTCTTCCACATATAGCGCGCGCGTACGCCCGATTCCACTTTATTCACGTTCTGGCCGCCAGCGCCGCTGCTCCGGAAGGTGTCCCACTTGATTTCGCCCTCATTGATTTGCACGTCGAAGGGCTCGGCCTCGGGCAGCACTGCCACAGTGGCCGCACTGGTATGGACGCGCCCTTGGGTTTCCGTGGCCGGCACGCGCTGCACGCGGTGAACGCCGCTTTCGTACTTCAGAAGGCCGTACACGTTTTCGCCCGTTACGTTGAAGATAATCTCCTTGTAACCGCCTGAGGCGCCTTCGGAAAAGCTGGAAATGGCGATTTTCCAACCTTTGTTCTCGCAATATTTCGAGTACATACGGAACAAGTCGCCTGCGAAGAGCGCCGCCTCGTCGCCGCCGGTGCCGCCCCGGATTTCCATCACCACGTTCTTGCCGTCTTCTGGGTCGGCGGGAATCAGCAGCAACTTGATTTCCTCCTCCAGCTCAGGGATTCGGCGCTCGTTCGTGTCGATTTCCTCGCGGGCCATCTCACGCATCTCGGGATCCGATTCCTCGCCGAGCAGCCGCTTGGCCTCGTCGATGTTGGCGAGGCAATTCACATACTCTTTCCTGGCGCGCATGAGGTCGCCCAGTTCCTTGTATTCCTTGGTGAGGCGCACATAGCGCTTTTGGTCGGCGATGACGCTGGGGTCGGTGATGAGCGTGCTGACCTCTTCGTATCGCGTCAGCACCGTGTCGAGCTTGTCGAGCAACTGGTTACTATTCATATTCAAAGGTTCCGAATTCGGAGTGGATGGTCAAATGGCGCTTGCCCTCCTCAACGCGTCCAACCACCTGGGCATCAACGTTGAAGGACTGGGCAATCTCTACAATTCTCTCTGCGTGCTCGGGGGCCACATACAGTTCCATGCGGTGGCCCATGTTGAACACCTTATACATCTCCCACCAATCCGTCTTGCTTTGGGCCTGAATGGCTCGGAACAGAGGCGGAACGGGGAACATGTTGTCCTTGATAACTCGTTGGTTTTCACCGATAAAATGCAAAATCTTCGTCTGTGCGCCGCCCGTACAATGGACCATGCCATGGATTTCGGACCGCATTTCGTCGAAAACCTGCTTGATAATGGGCGCGTAGGTGCGGGTAGGGGAGAGGACGAGTTTTCCGGCGGAAACCGGAGAACCCTCCACGGGGTCTTGCAGGGCATATTGTCCGCTGTAAATCAGTTCATTGGGGATGGCATGGTCGTAGCTTTCAGGGTATTTCACGGCCAGATACTTGGCGAACATATCGTGGCGGGCCGAGGTCAATCCGTTGCTGCCCATGCCGCCGTTGTATTCCTGTTCGTAGGTGGCTTGTCCAGAACTGGAAAGTCCCACGATCACGTCGCCGGCCTTGATGTTGGCATTGTCGATGACGTCCTTTCGGCGCATCCGGCAACTGACGGTGCTGTCAACGATGATCGTGCGGACCAAGTCGCCCACGTCGGCCGTCTCGCCGCCCGTTGCATACACGCCGATCCCCATGTCGCGCATCTGCGAGAGCAGTTCGTCCGTGCCGTTGATAATCGCCGAAATGACCTCGCCGTCCACCAGCATCTTGTTTCGGCCTATCGTGCTGCTAACCAAGATGTTGTCCACGGCGCCCACACAGAGCAAGTCGTCGATGTTCATGATCAGCGCGTCCTGCGCAATGCCTTTCCAAACGCTCAAGTCGCCGGTCTCTTTCCAGTACATATAGGCCAAGGAACTCTTCGTTCCTGCGCCGTCGGCATGCATAATATTGCAATATTCAGGGTCGCCGCCGAGAATGTCGGGAAGGATTTTGCAAAAAGCTCTTGGGAAAATGCCCTTGTCGATATGGGCGATAGCCGCGTGAACGTCCTCTTTTGCAGCACTCACGCCACGCTGCATATACCGCTGTTGGTTATCCATACTAATTGTGAATAAAAATGTAATGCAAGGAAATCAAAGGGACTTCCCGCTCGGATTTTCCTTTGCAAAGTTACTAAAAAAAAACAAAAGTTCGGCCATGATGCCTATTATTTTGTAGTTTTTCCATAACTTTGCAGCATGAAACGAAATCTGACCGCCATTCTTCTGGCATTTACGTGGGTTCTCGCGGCTTTTGCGCAAGGGTCCGAACCCTATAATCGCAAGTCCACCTACAAGCAGGTGAAGTCCTATTGGAAGGCCGAGAATTATTCCAAAATCGACGAATTGCTCAGCAAGGCATTTGCCGCATACGCCGAGGCTCGATCCGACGCGAAACTGCTGAATTATGAACTGAACGCGCAGTACGAAATGGCCAAACAGGAAAACACCAAGCTTTTCCTTGGCAACAAGCCCGACACTGCCGCCTATTTCGGCCATGTGTACAAGGTTTACCAATACGCCCTGCAGGTCGATTCGGTAGGAAAAACGCTCAAGAAAAATCCTTTTTCGACCAATGTCAGCAACAAACTGACGGTGCTTCGGAACAACCTCCGCAGCGGGGGCAAGTTCCACTACCAGAAGAAGCAATACGCAGAGGCGTTCAATTTCTTCGATATGTACTTGAAAACCATCGGGTTGCCGTCTTTGCAAACCACTTCTGGCGCCTACCAACGGGCCGAGTCGCCACTCGATGCCGACAGCGTGGAGATCGCCACCTTTGCCTCGATGGCGGCTTTTTCCTCGCAAAAATATCCCGAAGCGCTGCGCTACAAAGGATTAGCGCTATCCGACAGCGCCCATCGCGAGGCCATGCTGTCCCTGACGGCGGATGCGTATCTCCAGCTGAAAGACACGGCCAACTGGCTGCAAACGCTCCACCAGGCCTTCGACGAGTATCCGCAAAGCAATGCGTTTTATCCGCAACTCATTGATTATTACGATAGTATCGGCAACGACCAGGCGGCGCTGAAGGTTGTCGACAGACTTATCGAGACCAATCGCTCAAACGCCGACTTTTGGAAACTCCGCGGAAAGCTCTGCGAAGGAGTTGGGGACTACGATTCTGCCATAAAGGCCTATCAATCAGCCATCTTGCTCAACCAGGACGATTCCTTTGCTTACGCCAGCATGGGCGATGTCTACCTCCAGCAGGCGCACCAATTCTACAGTGGCACCAATCCCGTTGTCGGCACAAAATACTACGACAAAAACAAGTCGTATTTAAAAGAGATTTACCAGCAGGCACGAAAAGCCTTCGAGAAGTCGAGAGCGTTAAATCCAGAAAATACAACACTCTGGAAATCAGGATTGCGTGAGGTTTACTTCAAGTTGAACTTGGGCAAGGAATTGCGGAAACTAGAGAAGCTGAAATAGGGGAGCGGGGCGCACTTTTCCGCCATCCGCCACCTTTTGGATTTCTCGAATGTGCCGTTCGTCGGTCCCGCAACAGCCTCCCACGAAATTCAGCAGACCTCTTTTTGCCAATTTCTCCACCTGGCTTGCCATTTCCGTTGGACCAATAGGATATGTTCCGTTTTCACTGGGAAGACCCGCATTGGGACTCAAGCAAATTAAATAGGGGGTTTCTGCGGCCAATCGTTCTATGATAGGCGTGATGATGGAGAAATCGTTCATGCAATTCAGTCCGACCGCACAAACTTCATTTTCAGGCATTTGCTTGATAAAGTCGAAGATATTGCCATATCCGTACAAGTCTCCTTCGGTATTGTATGCTGAGAATGAGAGAATTAAGGGAATTTCCACGCCACTTTCTCTTCTGGCTTCGATAGCTGCCGAGAGCGCTATTTTTCCTCTTTCTTGGTCATAAATGGACTCAAGCAAAAGCAAATCCACGCCATTCGTCAGCAGAATTCTTATCTGTTCTAAATAAGAATCGTGCACTTCTTCAACGGAAAGCACTGAATCAGAAGGACTTAAACCGTCATCTCCTTTAGTTTTGAGATTGTATTTATTCGAACCGATAGAAGCTGCGACAAAGCGCTGTTTTTCAGGCATTTCTTGCGTGTATTGATCTGCCATCTTCCTTGCGATTCTCCATCCAGAACGGTTGATTTCCCTGAGCTTTTCCTTTTTCTCTTCAGAATATCGGCCAACTATCTGAGAACCAAACGTATTCGTCTTGATAATGTCAGCGCCATTTTTCAGATATCCATCGTAGATAAACTCAATCAGCTTTTCATTCATCAGATTCTGGGATTCTAAGAAATTCTGATTTTGTTCATCTTGAAACTTCACGGCGGACATCAATTTTTTCATCGACAAGACTCTGGTGCCCATAGCGCCGTCCATGGTCAATATATGTTTTGAGCAGTTTCCGATGAAATTTCTCTTCTTAATCATTTCCATTCGTTTTTGCCATTTCTTAAAATCCATTGCAAATATAGGCATTCTCAGCTGTCTAATCAAGCAAATAGGGCAAAATCACCAACTCAATTAAACATAACCGTGATTGTCGTGAAACGGGCTGGCATTTTTTACGAGGAAGATTGATTATCGTAGAAGCGCCTTTTAGTTCTGGTAATAAGGCGGTGTAGTTATGGCGATAGCGCCTCGAAAATGAAAAACGAACGCAGTCGTTTTGAAAAACGAGCGCGTTCGTTTCAAAAAACGACTGCGTTCGTTTTCCAAAAACAACGCCTTCAAATTTCAACGGCAGCGCCTCGTGAGTTCTACGAGTCCGCCTCGCGGCGAATATTTTGAAGCGGCGTTTATACTATTTTGCGGCGTTTTGCGTTATAATAATAAATAAGGTAAAAACTGCCGATTTATGGACTTAAAACTCAGCAACTTCGTTTTTCGCTATATTTTTCCCCTTCTGGCTTTCTGCATATCGCCCACTACGAATGCGCAAATAGCTGATTCTCTGCAAAATAAGGTCGGAGCATCGGTCATTATAAAAGGTTCTGTCTACGACGAGAACAAGC
>Ga0181612_151066_pt1 | contig 13198 bp, 7 predicted proteins | sample HoacroProtozoa21_FD_119630 | JGI IMG/M metagenome (GOLD analysis project Ga0181612, IMG submission 119630) | Hoatzin crop microbial communities from Cojedes, Venezuel. Combined Assembly of Gp0051906, Gp0051904, Gp0051908
CCGCCGCCCCCCCCACTCCCTCCCCCGGGGGCCGGCCCCGGAGCCGCTCTCCCCCCCCCCTATGCTTGTGTTTGGGATTGCCCCGCCCCACGTGCAGGACCTTGCCCTTGGCCTTGTTGAACCTCATGAAGTTCACGCATGCCCACTTCTTGAGCTTGTCCAGGTCCCTGTGGACAGCATCTCGTCCCTCAGGCGTGCTGACCACACCACTCAGCTTGCTGTCATCTGCAGACTTGCTGAGAGTGTACTCGATCTCACCATCTAGGTCATTGATGAGAATGTAGCTTCTGCTACATTTCACTAACCTGAATGATTGGCTCTATCTTGTTCCTTAAATGCTTAGTTTAAAATATAGCTGAACTTGCATTCATTTCATATGTTTTTTTAGTGAGCTATACCTGCTGGCCAAGATTTTTCTTTGTCATAATTAATATCTGATGTTAAGATCTTCCTGAAATTAAAGCAACCTGCTACAAGGTATTTGTTAAGAGAAGAAAGCTAAGGTAAAATTTGAGGCGGAGAGAAGACACCGGAGTAAGTCCATGGATTCACTGCCAAGGAGAGAGATCCCAAAGCAAACAGTACTGGAATGATATTGACTGAGGTCGGTATAGTCCTGGGAGGAGCTGAGTAGCTCTAGGCATGTTTATAACTAATTTTTGAAATACTACAACTGTAGCTCACATTATAAATAACCATATGTTCATTAAATAACTGAAGAAGGAAAATCTGGGAAAAGTTTGTCCAGACATTTACAACTTTTTTTAAAGGGCAGCTGATTTTTTCCATATGATATTCAGACTAAGAAACTATTTTAATGTCTTGAGACTGTCCATTGTTGTTGAGAGCTGCAGTAAAAGAAAAGAGCAAAGTTATCATCCAACCTTAAATGCAAAACATGAAAACATTTGGGATTTAAGCTGGCTGTTGGTTCATTCATATAGCTTTTACTTGATAGCAGAGGTCTATAGCAAAGCTTCACTGAAAACTTAATTTAGCTCTTTTCCTTGAAGTCCAAAGTGATGGTTGAATGCTTGAACAGAGAGAGAAGAGTATGTGTTCTGCCTGCCAGACTGAAGAGGAGTTGTTCAATACATGTTATGCAATTCATCTTCATCATAAAGAATGTACTGTTTCTCTATTTCAAATTTTGTATTCAACCATAATGTAGATGTATACAAAAAAAGTAAGCTTTATATGAGGAGTATGCAATGAAAGTGAATTCATAAAGTACTAGCAAGAATAGTTCACAGTGGAAAAAACTGGAATAGATACAGATTACTCTGCAGACACTATTGTAAATGTCAAATAGAGTTTGACAGCTGGTAGGCTGGAGACATAATTAAAAAAAAATTCCATACATGTACAGACTGCCTTTTAGCATGAAGAATTGGCACACAGCGAAATAAGAAGGTGAGTGGCATATGGGGGATTAAGGCAGCTGAGTTCTAGTGGAATCTGGAAGCAGACAAATAGGCCTTCGAGACAAAGACAACTGTAGTGGTAGCACTGGTGGTGTGTATTTGTTGATTCATGGCATAGCAATCTACACTAATTAAAGGAAGGTTTGTCTCATGCAGTTTCCCATCCCAGCCAAAGCCTCTGTAATACAGAAAAGAGGAAGGTATCAGAGGAGAGCTGTCTGGAGGAGGGGCAAAGAGGCCCATTTAACAGACTGGTCTGTGTGACAGTCCATGGTGGTGGAAGGGATAAACAAGGTCTTTGTACACTGAGCTGAATTGTTAGACATTGTGGTCACTTGGGTGAAATAAAGACCTTTGGGGGAGATCCAGTTTTAAGCAAGAATTAGGATTTCTGTCAAATGTAGTTTTTTTAGAAAATTACTTTGCATGTAGGCATGTCCTAGAGTATTCAGAGAAAAACAAGTTTTGAAGGTGGAATACTTGGTGCTCTTTAAATATTATTTCTGTATATATTTATTTTTGGCTTCAGTGTAGATTAGAAATACAATGGCACTTGGCTGTGACCCTACAGAAGGAGAGATTAGTTTGGTAATGAACACTATTCTGGGAACTGAGCTGTGCATTTATTTCTATATCTTTGTCTTTAGTCTCTTGCTTGCATTTCTCCGGATGCTTTCATTATAGTTGTACTTACCACTTCCATTTTTTAAGACATGCAGTTTAATCAGCGTTCTGCGAGTCTAGCAGTATTGCCTGACACACTGCATCCACTCCAGACAATTGCTGCATTGCAAGTAAAAGATTTGAATTTTTACTAGATATGGAACAGGTTTTCTTTGCAATTTAATATGAAATGCAAAATAATGACCTAGAAGTCCTATGAAGTCCTACATAAAATTGGGACCTATTAAGTCCTGAATTTATTATTTTCATTAATCTAATGAAAATAGTATTCAGACTATATTTGCTGCTGGAGTTTTAGAGAAAGTCATCAGCTCAGCAGTGAGAAGACTGACTGTGCACCTGGACCTGGCCAAGGTGGTAAGCCCATGTTTGGCAGCTGTAGCCTTTCCAGAGGTGAAGGGTTTTTCTTCATTTCTGCTTATCAATTTAGTGAATAGCTTAGAGATGAGAAACTACTTGGGAGATTACTAGGCAGGAAAGCCCCTACTCTTTCTCAGTGAGTATTTCCTTTAGAAAACTAAGAAAGAAAGGCTGAGATCTGTTGGTTTTAAAATCTTGGAGGACATAAGGACCAGAAATAGTCAGTTAATTTTGCTAGTTATAGATAATTCCTCTTGTATGTATAGAATTGGTTCAAAATGCAGAACTCTTATTAAATTTCATGCATGTTTTACATAAAATTTTATTAACTGGTAAAACATTGTTTCAAAAGATCTTATTATGTTTCAAAGATGGACATTTTTTACATTTTAACTGAAGTTTAATTTCCATTTTAAAAAAATCATGATGCTATATATAAGAATGGGTCAGTCATTACTTTCTAGCTGAACAGTGTGTAAAAATAGCAGATGTGGGTTAGCACAGATTATTCCATAGGTACGTACGCAGAACAGCTTCATGGTAAGCAAACTGCAGTATTGAGTTGGCGTAAAGATGGTGTTTCACTATATATTAGTCAGAGAAAAAAATAACTAAAATATCAGTGTGTAAATGGTTGTGCAGCACCAGAATCTTTTTGGCCAAGATCCACAAAGCACATAGGGTGTTGGCTGAAGTGAAGTGAGCAAGCTCTGGGAGGGGGAGATAACAGCAGCAAGGCACCGTTAGCACCCCCCCCAGAAGGAGGTGAGGCTGGGCACGCAGCTGAAGCTCAGGGCGTGCCGCGGAGACCATGGCCGCCCCTTCTGCCTTCCCTCCTCCTTTGACACCCGGAGGTGCCTGATCCCTCCTGCTAGTGCCTTCCCGGGCTGATTCCCGGCAGCGTGGCTCTGGCACAGCACCATCACTTCTCCAGCTTGGGAGCCAGAAGTTGGTCAGCCTTCCTCGAGACTGAGCAGCTTCGGGGAAGGGACGGAAGAAACTAAAAAAGCCCGTGTTTGTTTTGCTGTTCTTTCTGTGATTCATGAGTGTGGACCATGTGCTGTATGGAATATGTTTTCTGGATCATTTTGAGGGAGGTGCTAGCTGGAGCATGCTTCCTACAGCTTGAAGCAGATCTTGGTGAGACAAAAGAATTGAAACAAGTTATAAATTATATATAGAACATACAGATTCTGTGCAAGTTACCAATAGGATTGGGGGAAAATACTGTTCCAGCTTCTTGAAAACTTGAATTTCAGCTAAATGCTTCAGAAAGTATAATATCAAGAACAATCAGTTACTTACTAAGTGTTTTCCATTTGAAATGCTGTCTATTCCACATTACTCAGAGATGTTTTTTTACAATGTGTATGGGTTAAAGTTGAGTTAGTGTGTTTTATAAATACTAGTTCTTTAAACATGAAATATAAGAGGCCATCCAGAACAGAGGAGTGTCAAGAGTACACAGAGTCTTCCACCTCTGTGTCGGTTGCTTGATGGTGTCATCATCACTGTTAATTTATTTATTACCTGAAATTGCTGCTGTTTCACTTGTGAGTTCATTTATCAGCCTGGTAGGAAGTCTGAAGTGTTTCTGAATTCAATACTGGAGTATTTCATCAGAAGTGAGGAGTTGTTGAAGAGACTTGGGCACCGCGTCTCCTTTTCTCTGGATAGATCTGAATGTAAGCATCGTGGCAGGGCAGTGTGGGGAAATTTTACACCCCTTCATGTGAATCTTTATTTGTTGGGACTCTCAGCCTAGGATTGCTCTTAATACCCTGATTGATTTATTGCAGAACAAGAAAAGAATGAAAAAACCCGTAACTTTAGAGATTCTAGAAAAATTCATCGAATTGTTGGAAACATAAGTCTTCCTAAATGTTTTGTACTGGGCAGAATTCAGACAGTGTTATTTAGTGTCTTCTTTTGTTCATCTGTTTATCTTTCCCTTTTGCAATCACGTGGTAAAAGTTTCAGAAATGGTGTAATGCAGTCAGATTTTCCCTGTAAACTGGGTGCTTTAAATGTATTGGTGCTGAGAGTTTTCTTTGATCCCTGAAACATGTGAAGACTAGGAATTTGGGAAAGAATGGAAGAAGAGTGACTGTTGGTTGCTGTCATGGTGTAACAAATCTCTGAGATTAATTTGGATTCCCCCGCACATCTTTGTATGTATTGTGTGTTCACAAGTCTGTGTGCACATTTGGTAGGGCGTGTTGTGAAATACAGAAAATTAGTCTTCTGTTCGAAAGAGGACATCTCTTTCCCTCTCACCTTATCCATTCTGCCTTGTGCAACAGTTGCCTAAACCTAATTCCCTTTTATGTGATATTGATTAACAGCCATGCTGAGTGTAGGACTGTCAGAAGGACTAAAGGGTATTTAATTATTCAGCTAGAATAAAATAGAAGACAGTGCAGCAGCAGCAGAGCTGTAACATCAGACATTGGCGCTTCATCTCCAAAATATAAGAATTGTTCAGTAATAACCCGGCAATTCTGTACCCCTGGTTTGAAGGAAATTAATTCATAGAAGTCTGAAGACTGAATGTTTGGAGAATGTGAGTGATGGGCTTGTCCTCAAGATTGCTGCGTACTTTGGGTATGTTCTTAGACACAATGGCCAGTGGTTACGCTTGCATGAAAAGAACACAATTTTACCAGAGGCGCAATATTCGTCAAGTCAGATTTTCAAAAAGGAAGAAATGCGCAAGAGCGTTTATCTGGTTCATTATGTGATAGGTCTGTCACCTCTACAGATTGTACTTTTGTACATGTACATGAAGATTTGACATTTGTTGAATAAATGTTTGTGAAAATCCCCAGTTCTCATGCAGAGCTTCAAAGTGCAAATTTATTGTAGAAACATTCACGTGTTTGTCTGGTTTTGAATTTGGGCCGGGTTCAAGAGAGGTGTTGAGTGCTAGAATCTTTTTCGTGCTTAGAACAAGAAATACAAAAATGAAGAGCAGGGTTGTGTTCAACTGATAGTGTTGATAGCTAAAATCACAGTTATTTTGTCTCATGACATTACAATGATACCTGCCACAAATCTAAAGTGGAATTTTTTTTTATGATCATAAATGGCAAGGAGTATGCATTAATGCTCTGCTAAAACATGCCCTGGTGTGTCTCGGTACTGGAACCATCAGGAGGTCCCAGAGCTGTAGGCTGTTCGGGGTGGGAGAGTACCACTGTGTCCTTGCTTTGTTCATACATTCTTCTTTAGATACCTGCTTTTGCCATTGTTAAAGAAGAGATGCGGTCTACAGTGAATGTTTGACTTGATGTAGCAAGTCTTTTTTATGGTCTTTAATTGTAAATTTGTATTTAAAATAATTTAAAATATTGTGTGTATTACGCAGAATTGTGTTTTGTGGAAAATACATTAAAAAATTAAAATGCTTGAACAGAATGGCTTAGGTAAATTGGAACACAAATACACTTTTAGTATGAGACTGTGTGTTACATTTTGTCTGGACTGACCTGTAAGAAACATCTTTAGAGAATGTGATTCTTAAATCAGAAAAAAACAATAGTCTTGTTTGGATTTTTGCTAGCATGCTGTAGTTCAGCATTAGAATCAGTGGCAGCCTGTCCCAGAGCTATATGTTTCTGCCTTTAGTATCCAAGAGCTTGGGTATGATATCATTCATTTACTAATGAACATAGGAAATTCATTTAAACAAACCAGTCTGCTGATGTTTAAAGGGTTTTGGTTTTATTTACGTGTGTTCATATCCAGTATTCAACTATGGATGGATTTTTTTCCCCTTGTTTGGGGGGAGTAGGGTAGAAGAGATGGGAAAAGAGAATCCAGTAGCTAGTTCTTAGTTTTGGAAATTACTATTCTTATCTTTGTCTTTAAAAAGACGAATCTCCTTACAGACTAAGCCTCATCAGAGCAGAATGAAGACGACAGAACAAGCAGGTGCTGTGCTTTCTTGTACAGCAGTTTGCTGCCCAGTCTTTCTACCTCACAAGTAGATCTTCACATCTTTTCTTCTCGGTTGTGTTAATTTTTTCTGAGTTTTTAGAAACGTGGATGGAAGGCAGCTCTCTGCACCAGGGTTAAACCAGATCAGACCATGTAGTTACAACGTAGAGCAGAAGGAGAAGGAGTTTATGGTAGAAATCAGTTGTTGGTATGCCAAATACAAATGAAAGCCAGCTTGTCGCGCTTTGTTTATTTAAGAGGTGAACTTTACTGTGACTGGCGAATAGATCACGAACCTAAATAATGTCATTGTTTTACTCATTAAAGCTGGAGCAATGAAGTAAACAATGTTCCAGTAGCACAGCCGCATGTCCTGTGCGCAGTCTCTTCAGAATGAGATGTGGTAGTGCTGTTAGAAAAAATAAATTATTTTAAATTAATTCATTGTTGCTACCACAACTAGACCTGAATTTATTGGTATGTTAGCAGGATAGTGCAGGCCAGTTGCTAAATCTCTAGAGTGGCTGATACCTGTCCTGTCCTGTGCTGCCCAGTCCTTTAGTTATTTATACATGTTTGCATGGATTTTTTTTAAGCTGATACTGGACCTGCAGTCTAAGGGGTAGTTCTGTCATTTCACAAGCAATGTCTGGTCATCAAACAACATATGTAAACTTCCACATTTGATTTGTATTGGGTAGCATTTTCAGAACAATGGTGAAAAAGAGTTCTCAGAAGTATCATTTATTTAAAAACGGTCACTAAATGCACAGAAGCGTTTCGTTCTGTGTCTGAATTGCATAGCATGACAGAAATAAGTCTCCCAATGCTGTGCATTTCAATTCGATTATTATTGCATTTATTGAATGGTTAAAGTTACTGAGCCTTTGGCCTTCAGCGTTGTAGCATGCCTCAGGTGGTAAGTAAATTGCCTTCAAATGCGCTGCTTGTCATGTGTTATTGCTTAATTTATTCTTTGGAATAAATTTAGTCTCATAATAGCCAGGCACATCACAAAACAAAAAAGTGTTAGACAGGGACAAAATCCTAGCCTTGTAAAGCCCTTCCCAACATTGAGTCAGTTATCTTTAATAGAAAGCAATAAATATCGAAATTAATGGCATGCTTCTGCTTTAAAGAATTTTGCAGAATGTTTGCATCTGTCGGCAGACTCCTAATGAGGTGCCCCTTCGCTAGCCCCACGGTGGGTCTGCATTGCTGTCTGGTGATAATATCCGAGCCCCCTTTTCAGAGGGAGGGAGAAGTGAAGTGCGTTGGTGGAGGGACACCTGTACTCGAAAAATCACCAGTAAATTAGAACATATTCATCACCTTTCATGGTAATGACAGTCTAGAGTGCATTTTTAGAGTCACAGAGTCAATACAATTCAATTTTTATGTTGGTTTATTTTTAACGTAATATTTCTGAAAAGTCACATCATTGCCTCTTTTGGAACCAAGGTGCTTCTTTCATCTGAAAACACCCTTCAGTTACAGAATTTTGAATAGCTCAGCAGCTCACAAAAAATAAAGGAGAAACAACAATATCATTTAAATTCTGCATAACGAACTTTGTTCCTCCGAAGTATACATTGCAGTGCACACAACAGAGAAATCACTCGGGTGTCAACCATGGTTTATGTTGCTAGAACCTCATAACAGTATTACTTAATGATAGATACCTTGATACATTGCTCTTCTTACATTGTTCTTTATTACATTACAGTACATCTTACTATTCTTTGGTGTATGACTTAAGGTTTTAGAATGAACTATGGTTTTGCATGGCACAAAATTATTTATCGGTTCGCTCTTTAATGAGATTGTATGCTACTATATCTTGCTACATTCGATAAAACCAAAATGTATTTGTAGGTCTGTATCTCTGGCAATTTCTATGAATGATGGATTCAATGTTATTAAAACAGTTTGTTTGGTTTCTTTAGTAAATTTTTAATGCTTCATGCCCAGAATGGCGAAGTGTAGTACCTCGTATCTTTAGGTGCTCAAGCCTGGACTACTAGAACAGGCAGCCTAAATAAGACAGTATGAAGACCCTTGAAACCTAATAGAAAATTTTTAAATTCAGTGATGAACTAGAACACATCAGATTTCCAAACTCAGCATGCTTTTTTGGTAGTCCTTATTTCGTAGAATAAAATCTTCGATGAGTTTTTATCTTGTAAAATGTGAGTTGGTAGGACCTGAACCCAAATAAGTTTATGGACTAATTTCCAACCTTAAAATGTGGCAAATATAATGCACTACATTATTTGCCCGTTTGCTGTATTTCTTCACAAGTCTGTCCTGTCTGCCTTTTGCACAAGCCATGTATTCAGGTTAGCCTATTTGAGAATAAATGAAACGGATTTGTCACTTGCAGTCCTTTTGTTTGGGATTTTCAGTGTGTTTTAAGGAAATCCATTGGATGTGTGTGGAACGGGGACTTTCATATGGAGCATTTTCCATATTGCGACCATAAGCAACCACAGATAAATTTAATCATAGCACTCAAAAAATGTGGAAAGCTGTACAGAATACTAATAAAGTGAATCATTAATTTTTAAGCTCTCAGAGGAGACTTTAGAAAGAAATTGATTAATCACTTGGTTATAATAATATAGCACCTTGAAATAGACTTTTGCTTGGGTGAACAGTGTAAGATAGTGGTTTAGTATCAATACTGGAAGGCAGTAGTCTCCATAAAGCAGTTCTGGCTCAGTAACGGGTTCGCTGTTACATTAGTCACTTTAGGATCACTTAGGATTTCTCTGATGTTTGTCTGCTGCTTAACCTGGTGCACTTGCATGTGTGTATGCACTCAGCGTGTGAAACCCACCCTGAATTTGGTAGAGTTTTTGTTAGTTCAGTCATCCATGGCAAGAAAATGAAACCTGCTTTAGCTGTCTAGTAAGGAAAGTTGGTGTTGAGAGATTTCTCCAGACCTTCCCACAGTTTTCTTTCTACTTAGAGGGAGAAAATAGTGTCCCCACACTATGATGTAAAAGGGTTGTGTAGAGTTTTAGGGTATTACAGTACTAAGAACCATGGCATATGCCTCCAGAAATCTTGGTGCTGCGGCCAGTGGGCCCAGAAACACAAGCATGGTTTTGCCAGTACAGCTTCTGACATGAAAGCTACTCCATCACTCAAATCCTGAGCCATCTTGCTGTGGAAAGCTGGTAATTTATTCATTTTTACATGTTTTCTTCCTTTTTTTCTTGCACTTTCTCTCTGCAAAAAATGTGATGTAGGGAAAATGGTAGCAAAGCAATTGATAATTCTTTATGAAAAATTGCGTAGAAGCAGCAGTGCACACAAACAGCATGCTTACTGGAACTCCAGTTAAAAAAAAATCGCCCATGAGCATAATATTTAGGGCTCCAAAACAGGTTAACATATAAGTGGCAATAAATGTATTTAAAGAAGTAAAGGATAAATGTAAAATAAATGTTGTTGCGTCTTAGTCAAAATCAGATTTTGCAGAGTGTAGTGAGGTAGAATTGTGAAGTCTTGAGAGATTGGTTCCATTTGCTGTTAGTGTTCAGCTTTCATGCGCTGGATTTTCTGCCCTGAAAGAAAAATACAAGTTCTCTAGAATAATCCAGCTTTTCATTTTATTTTGCAGCCTTGTCTAAGCAGATGAATCTGATAATTCCTAAAATGGGAAATTTGCCAGGTGAGAGAAACCTAGAGAGCAACAAATGGGCAGTGATGACAGAATGTCTTGAATGCTGAGAATGTTGTTTTGATTCCAGACTGTTTAAAAATATATTTGTCTGGTGGAAGGTAAAATGTTACATAGACAGATAACACAGGAGATTTCCTAGGTATTACGTGCATGTGCACACACATGCATAGTATTTGTATTTTTTTTCTGTAGGCTTAACCCAGATAAATTAAATTGCAAAAGCTCTCTCTTAAAATAAAAAAAAGGAGGGGGGCAGGACACAAGGCCGTGAAATCAAAGCAGCTCTGCCTTAAGGCTGCAGAGATTTGCTTATTTAATCCTGCTGTTTCTAGGTGTTGCAAAACATATGGCTCACCTTTAGGGGCAGTCCCCAAGCAGTGGGAGATGTTGCATCCCGTCTGTGCTGCAGCAACTGGAGGTGCAAGAGCAAGGTGAATTGAGGACGCTGAGATGACTGTGTTAAACTCCTTGCTGGTTTACTGAGGTGGTCTTTGGGTGGGGGGAGGCGTTTCTTTTGGCTGGGACTTTTTAGCTGCCATGTCAATGTGCCTTGACTTTTGTAAGGGTCTGAACACAGGTACTGGTGGAGAGGTACTTGTTTCGAGGAAACTTGGCAGCCTGAATCAGGAATAAGAATTTTAGGATTTTAGATATTGGGGAAAGAAAGAAAAGAAATAAGCATAAGAACGAGAACAGTTCTCTGTCTCTCTCACATTTTATTCTGGCAGCAGGTGAGTTGGCTGAATAGGCTCCTGTCCCCCACTGTTCACAACTGTTCTGTATTGCTCCCATGAGATTTAATTGATCATGTAGTCACTCCCTAACCTGACTTGTTCACTACAATCTAGGTTAGTTTAAATACTTTTTAACACCAACTCTCTGATCTCTTTTAATCAGAATCATTTTAACATAAGCAGTTATTCCACAGATACTGAGGGGCAGCAACATTGAGCAGGAATGTAAGGGAAGAGTGATTACGAGAAGCAAGGGAATAAGGCCACACCAGTGAAGCTTCACTCAGAACAAGAAGCATGGGTGCAGCCTGAAATTGCAAACTACAGTGGATGGAATGGGGAATATGGCTAGACTTCCTGCTACCCTGACGAAATTTAACATTTTAATACCTGTCCTCCAGAATTTCTAAGCAGAGCTTCTCAGCTTCTTCGCCTGTGCCTCATAATTTTCATAAATAATTTCAAAGGCTAGGGCAAAAAATGACTTGTAACACCTTGCATCTCACTAAAATGCTTATGTGCAAAGCAAACAAAATCTGTAAATGGAGATGCAAAATGTCTCTTAATGATCGTTTTTTGTTGCTACTATCATGGCTGTAATTCTTCTTTGACTTCAGAGAATCTTTTGTCATTAGGCCTTCTTTTCCTGCGAATGTAATACAAGAAAACCACTCATTATAATGAAGCGTGAATATTCATACAACCCAGCTTTAGGTGTCAGCATCCATATATGTATACTTAAATTGGAATCAAAAGTAAATGGCATGAACATCCCTGACATGTTCTGTCATGAAATAAAAAGGTTCTGTTTCATTTACTACAGCATAATAAAAGCAGATATCGTTCTGTGCGGATATTGCTCTCGCTTTTCATAGTGTTCTCCATTTGTAGAAGGAGAGTTTACTTTCCAAGATGAAAAGATTGACATGGTTTCCAGAACTGCAGGCTGCTTCTGTTTTGTTTTGAAGTCAGTGGTAATTGCACTTCTCAGACCCTGGGAAAAATCACCTTTTACTGCTGACTAAAAGTGACATCACATACTGGCTGCATAAAATTCAGTGCTATAAAACGTACATGAAGGTGCAGTGTTATGTCAGGACATAAACGTGTGTGTGTGTATATATATATATGAATTTAAGCAGTCTGCATTGTAATTCAGATTATTGTCCTGATTTGTATGGCTTTCAGATGTTCTTAATTTCTCACTTCAGCATTTGAAAAAACAGACCTACTATTTATTGAACAAGCTAGAAGAATTTATTAAATAAAGTTGGTGTACAGGTAAGCATTAAACACTGCGAGACACTTCATGGTGCTGGAAGTAATAAGCGTTTTTCTCTTTCTGTTGTTAAGTTCTTTGGCCCTTGCGATCTTTCAAGAAATTATGTTTGGAGCAGCAAAATCAGGACGTTTTGGCTTTTATGCTGGAGTAGCAAGGCCAAAGGAGCTTCAGAAAAAAGGAAAGCAACTTAACTTTGCAGTTTTCCGCATTTCAGAAGTCCTTCTCCCTCCTCAACAAGTTTAACCAATTAGTTGAATTTTCAACCTTTGGTGTGGTTTTGTGGGTTTTTTTTTCAGATGAGCTCTGACACTTGATTAAGATTTTTTGTAATGCCTTTGGAACGTAGTTTCCAGGCTTTACTATGTCTGAACATACCATGAGATGGAGAATATAAACCATGTATGGGCTAAATCATTTAGATAAGCAATTACTAATACTAAAATCTTGACTACTCTTTCTTGTGTGTCCTTTCAATAAAGTGCAGACTAGAGAGTCGTTAAAAATCTGTGAGGTTTAGTAGCTAAAATACCTCTTAAAGTAAATGGAAAAATGAAATAAACCAAAGGTGATTACATCATGCTGTTTATGGTGTCAGAATTGCTGTAAAGCATAGAATATCACATACATTGAGAGATAATACTTTACTCAAATTCATTAAAGGAATTTGTCCCAGTCTCGTTATGCAAACAAGCCTTTCTCACATATGCTGATCAAAACAGGTGAATTTGGTCTCAGTGTAGAGGTATAGATACTCGTTTACTCCTAGAAGGCTTATGATTACGAGACAGCTAGTTAGTATCAACCATCAGGTTAATCAGATTAACCAATCAGCTGGGCCAAAATTTATGGAACTTCATGTAGCATCAGATGATAATTTTGAAGATTTTTTTCCAAGAATTCCAATTCTACTGATGACTCAATATTTTATTTAAAAGTTCAAATGTGGTGAAATACCTAGGTTCCTGGCCAGCTCAAAGGATTGAGTTCACAGAATCACAGAATGTTCGGGGTTGGAAGGGAACTCTGTGGGTCATCTAGTCCAACCCCCCTGCCAAAGCAGGGTCACCTACAGCAGCCTGCACAG
>Ga0181612_140600_pt1 | contig 13197 bp, 5 predicted proteins | sample HoacroProtozoa21_FD_119630 | JGI IMG/M metagenome (GOLD analysis project Ga0181612, IMG submission 119630) | Hoatzin crop microbial communities from Cojedes, Venezuel. Combined Assembly of Gp0051906, Gp0051904, Gp0051908
AAGCAAAACACACACAGGTACTTCAGCAATCATTTCAGTGTACAGTACTTAATGTACAATAAACAGAAAGTGGAAATCAGATATTTACATTCCCACAAAACCTAAGACTTTGTGTTTAAGTTTTATTCTTAATGAATTTAAAACTTCTATCATCAGTTCAGTAAACGGTGATTTATTCAGACAATCTGTTTATTGATTATGGACCTGTAAGTTTACATACAGGAAGCATTTTGCTTATTTGTTTCACTTTTTTCTGTCTTTTTTCCACTTGTATGGAAATGTCCATACAACAATATGGTGTAAACAGCATTGTATTCTAAGCTGTGCTGTATTCCAAGCTGTAAAACTTTACTTTCCTCAGAAATACAACGGCTGTCTTTTTAGAATTATTATTGCAAGACCTCTGGCTCTCTTTACACTCTTCTATGAGAATGAAAATACTGCTTCCTGGGGCACTGCACTTAATCCTCTGAAAATGTTCTTTCTTGAATTATTGAAGATGAGATTTGCACTCTTTGAGAAACACCAGTAATCCAATGCAAGATGAGCTCTTCTGAGCCACGAAATAAAAACACTTTTTTTGCCTAAAAACAATTCCTATAAACATCATTAAGAATGTCCAAGTGTGTTAGGTTCAAACTTTGTGGTATTATCATACGAGTTGTATGCCCACATTCTCCTCGCTCATACTGGCCCTACTTCCAGCAGATCTATTTATTTCTGACACCAACACAACAACCTCTGGGATTTCTTTTGTAGTCTATCTTGACTCACTCCATAATCAGCAACTTCCCTGAAGCACTGTAGCATTACTTCATGTTAAATGAAACATTCCAAAATGAAATATTTCAATTCAGTTTTCACAAATGAAAAGGTATAATTTTGGAATGTTTAACTTCACCTGGAACAGAAGAATACGCACATCTTCTGCAAATCCTGGAGTGGGACAGTTTAGAATTATGTCAAATTTTTTTTCCCCTAAAAAAAGGAAGAAACCCTGCTCTTCAGTTGGTACCTGTCTTTAGTTTCCTCTGTGTACAGTACTGCACCCACTTCTGGTTTTGCCTCCATTTTCTGTCAAGGTGCTTTTCTCAACCACTATAATATCTTCTGTTCTATGTAGTCCTAATCCTGCTTTCAGCAGTCACTGATAGAATAGAACACACAGGCAATGATAACTCAAGTTTCTTATTTGGTCAAAGCCATAGGGATTTAAAAAAGAAAAAAAGAATAAAAAGAAAAAAGAAAAAAGCTATAAAACACACAACAGAAACATTGATCATAGAATTTGGAAGAGAAAAGAAGTATCCAGAGGAAACAGATTTTCCTCTGTCCTCTTGGTCTGATCTAATTGGAGCTGCTTCTACAAACACAATCTTTGTACAAAATCAATCTTTGAATACCTCTGCTAGATCAACTCATCAAGTTTAAAGCTGTCCTCATTTTCAGAGGCCTGTAATGTCTGCTAATAATACTTTGCAGGTACTTTCTTTGAGTGTTGTCTTACCTTAGCCTATTGTAACAGTGGTGCCTGTCACTTCATTCCAGTTTTCATACAACCAACTCATGTTTTTACACTCGTCTATCAATATTGATAAGTCCTTCCTTGGGAGTTCATCTATGCCAGCTGTGTATTCTTCCAGATCTCCCTTCCACTCCCCCAGACCATTCAGGTTACTACTCTCAAAATATCAATAAAAACAGTCTGAAAAAGAATGTAAAATAACACATTTGGCTCTACCGTGCTGCAGCTGACTACAGGTATTTCTGTAACCTTACTTCAGAAAGAAGACATTATACTCTAACCTCTTCCTCTTATTTTGCTATTTTTCACCCCATCTTCCATCTGAAATAACATCATACACTCTTGAAAAACAGCAGTGGAGCTTCTAACACTGTAAGTCCAGCTCAGAGAAAGAGTATCCTCCCTGCCTCAGTTAACGAGAGTTTAACATTTCTCCCTAGGCCTGTGTTTCTCCCAATGTTCTGTGTTGCTTGTTACAGACTGCCTGCATAAGTCAAGGGGAAAACATAAACAAATCAAACTAATGAAACTTCCACATAAAGACATTACAGAACAGAACACACTAGTGTGGATTAGTAGCAGAAAGTTTTCTGTAAAGAAAACTTCCATGCATCTTTGAGAAAACCAGAAGGAAATAAAGCAGCACAAAAACGACAGACGTCTAATTTTTTTTATCCTTTTAACTAACTTTTAAGAAAGAAAAATTAAGTGTAATCTGTAACTTGTGTAAACTAGCATCAAATCAGTCTTTCCAAAGATGAGCAGGGATATCAAGACTGTTTTTACGCACACTTCAAAATAATATATCAATAGGTATTTTATATACTAATTCAAGATAATGTCAGTTGATTTTTGTTCTTTCTCTTAGACAGCAATGCTAACCACTGCATCCTTACTCATAAGCCAGAACTATGCACAGATCTACTGCTACACAAAAACAAGACCGATGAGCACCATCTCATGGGCATTTCAGGTAACAGATTTTGAACAGAAAAAAGAACTTCGAATTCTCCAGTGTATGGATCTATCTCCCAAAATAAATATATTGGACTTGAATGCCACATAAGCATAATTTCAAAGTTTCAGATGCTTAGATGTGAAAATATGGCACAAGTTAAGGACTTTTCTAAAAATTAGTCACTGCAAATATATCTGTCAGGAACATTGTCACATCTACACAGAAAGAATTTTAGAAGTATTTAAACACCTGAAACAAGCAGTTATAAGCAGTTATGTCTATACAATTAACCCCACCCCGAAGAATCCACTTTCTTGCACAGGGACTCTAAAATAAGTTTTAAAAAAATAAAATGAGAGCAGTACCAGAAGAACTCTTATTAACGCTTTTAAGACAGTACATAACTGAAAAAATAATTTTAAAAGCATGATTGCATACTTGTATGTTTTCTTTTCAACTTTACAATAGTCACTGAGATTTTAACAGACTGTTTACATCCACTCCTGTAGATCCTAGGATGGCTCAAACATGACTCCTTAAAAGCAGTCTCATGGACCACACACAGTTCCTCTGTGACCTGAAATTTTACCCAGTAATAGTAACACCTCAGAGAGAACATCCTCCTTCACTTGTCTGCTGGTTCAGGTTACAAAGATACTCCTGTTGCAGCACATAACATTTTGATCTTTCTTCAGTTAATCAAAAAGTTTAATACCAAATAAATCTATGTACAACTAACCTTGTTAAGCACATTTCTGATAACTCTAAGTTTGTTCATTATGGTTTCTGTAAGATTTATTTGTAAAACACCTTGTAGTAGTCAGTCACAGTCAAACTAGTTCTATTTCTTTGAGTGCTAGCTTTCACCAGCCCTGCACATCAAATGAGACTTTGCTTACTGTTTTTTATTTACTGGATACCACTAACAAACAAAAAACCCCAAACCAAAACAAAAGACTAATCAGAGCATTTTAAGCATCACTGCAGAAATGGAATTAGAGTGAATGCAGATTCTGCTAACACATAAAAAGCCGATCCTGGCAAAGTACTCCACTACGAAAACTAGATTGTTACTTCTAGAGCAACATCATTTTTTGAAAGATACAAAGCACTGTTGTGTCCCTCCCTACCCCAAACACAATCTAATTTAGCTGTGGGAAAAGCATTAACTAGAACAGCATGGTCCTACACCTGCAAGAGGAGGCCACAACTCTCCAACCAGACACTGTGTTGTGTCACTTGTCTGCACCACCTTTGCAATCATCTCACAGCAGCTGAGGGTCAAATCAAATCTAGTATTTCAGATGCAGTTCAGAATGACTCTGTATAATCCTTCTGAGCAAACCTTACAATGTTTCTTTGGCTTCCTTCCAAAACTCACTGTGGTGATGTCTATGCACAGCCACCTCAGCAATGAAGCTCAGCCAGCTGCCAATCACAATATATTACTTCATTAGCCAGTCTGTATCCTCTGGAATTGACACGAAGAAGGATAATATGTCATAAATTCCTGTTACCCAGTTTGTCTTGTCACCACACGAATCTCCATGAAACTACTAAAATCAAAACAAGTGCCTTTTCCCAACTTCACTTTGACCAAGACAAGCATATAAACTCTCAATCAGCTGAAATAATTCTCCTAGTTACAATAATAGCCAAGACATAGCAACCCACTTGTAGAAATTCACCACAGAATAAATGACATTTGGTCACCAACTCTGCCCACCAACCAGGGTTACCTGTCTGGCAACAAATATTTCACCTTTATCCCAAGATATATCTCACATAAAAAAGTTAACACTAGGACAAGACGTATTTTGTATGAAGCAGAACATAATTACCACAGCCATGACACTTTTCAGCATCTTTCTGTTCCTGACCCAATCAGCTCCGTACCAGTTCAAATATCATGTTACCCAGGTTTCCAGATTTCTCTAATAAAGATGAGAGATTACTGTAATGCCAAACACACAAAGTTCCATCCAATGTATCGAGTCAATTTTAGCATCTTTTGCTGGGCTTTCATTAGAACGCTGAATTTTCTTCCCTTTGCAATCAAAGTTTATGCATCATTTATTGCACTACTTCACAAAACCCAGCTTTTTTTAGTTAGTCTACAAGGTTGAGCTGCCTCCATAAGAGTCAGTGATACTCATTTTAGTACAGCATTTCCAGTATCTTCAAATCTCTAGCAGAACACCTCATATAAGAAACACTTAGCTATTTTTAAGTTTTTACACTGTTAAACTTACTGCCACTCAAACCTAAATGACTGCAGGCTTACTGGCAATTGTTCTAAGCTGTCCTCCAACCCGCTTTGTGAAGATCTATTATTTACACTTAGTCTGTAAACTAACTGTGTACTATGTTAGTTGGCCTTATGGCTGAAGTTATGCAGCAGGTCACATTAAAACATTGATCGCTTGGTCTTATAATCTATACTTCACAGTCTTTCAAGGAAAGCTTTTATTGGCAATTATAAATCTTTTAAGCACTATTCCAAGATCAGCCTTTCAGAATCTGAATTTCAGGAAGAACATTGCTTTTCTCTCAAACAGTTGTATCTTGGTTTTTAACACTTTACATATTTGATTGATCCAGTACTACAATGCAACAACTCCTGTCTCATATCTTTTTACTTGAACCACCACAACTGTGTCACAAAATACTATCCTGCTAACTTGCACCATGCTGCTTCAATGGAATTCTAGTAACCGGTTTTGTTACACAATATTATCCTTCTCTTCTATGTAGGACCACAAATTTAAAAAATCCATACGCATAGCTATAGACAGCATATGTGTGCAACACCTTAGAGAATCAGTCTTGCATGATATGCAAGAACAGTATTGTACAGAAGACCAAAAATTGAGACACGAATCAAAGGGACAAGAAAAACAGAACTGACGTAACACTCAAGAACAATGTAATTAAACAGAAGCTGTGAGTAAATAATAGAAACGATATACACAGTAGAGGTAAGAGAAACAGGAACCCCAGCAGTAACTCATGCAAAATTATCTAAGCTGAGAAATAGATGTTAATGGTATATAGCTCTGCAGCCCCACAGCTTTACAGTATACCCCTCTCAAACTCAATTACGAGCTAACAATGCAAACCTAAACAGAAAGCTAAAAACAAGTCTGTAAAACATACTACATAAGTTTTTTATCTTAAATTCATAAAGTTTAAAAATAAATACTTTCAAGTGTAAATTGCTATGTCTTAACGCACACTAAGTACATTGCGGATCCTTTCATACACTTCACTGCAAACCTAACTCAGGTTGGTCTCTAAATGTAAACATCCTCATTGTGTTTTACAGATTCAGTTAATATAAAAGCCCCAAGTAAAACTCTCATGTCCTCCTACTGGCATTACAGGCGAGTACAAAATTTGTATTACAGAAAACTTCACATTTTGCAACTGAAAAATGAAGCAAGAAATACAAATAGAGGTTTTGGCATAACCATCACTTTATTTCACCTCCATCAGTTGCTAAGCTAAAAATAGCAAGAAAAAACCCCTGCCTCTATTTACTCAAACACTTGCAGTAAGTGCAATGACGCCTTGAAAATCCAATAAACTTATAAACCCAAATTTTCTGCAATATCCTTAAGATGTTTGGAAAGTGAAGTATTTTCAGCCTAGCAAAATCTCAATTTTCCTCCTGAAATTTATGATATAGCTGACTTTTTCCTATTTACTATTTACTTGAGACTGAATTATGCAATATGAGTGAAGCAGATGAACGTTTTATCCACATTAAGCCTTCTTCAAGAGAGTAAGTCTGTGGAGGCACATGGATGCCTCATATATGACTAGTTAGGCATACAATTATAGTATTCTTATATATTGACATCACTGCTTGAATATATACTGTGAAATTCTAGCATTACACACTTACTTTCAAAAAAAATCAGGTTCTTTTGTTTGGGTTTTTTTAACATATGTAAAGTGAAATACTGGAAAAAAAAAATCATTTTGTTACCAACACTAGGGAAAATACAGTGACAGTGGATGGTGGATCACAGGAAAAATAGTCCCACCCCTTTTAAAAATCATACATGAAGAAAATCACGCTATCTGCTTTTTGCTATTATTGGACTCTTTTTGCAAAGCATTCAGCACAGAATACTTACTTAAGAAATCACTCTTATTTCAAGATGAACCTAAAACTTATTTCATCCCTGTTGCCATTCACCTGTTTTCTTTTACGTGCAATGCAGTCTCTGGCAACACTTTTACTTAAATACAGCTGGCCAGTGACAGATCTGGAATACAAAAGGCTGCCATGATACAGACACCATTATTCATAATTTGAAAAGTACTTTGATATAAAAAAATTTAACTCTATCTTCTCTCCTTCCTCTCATGCAAATTTCAAGACAAGAGATAGGAAAGGGACTTGTGGAAGATGTTTATGTTCAGCACAACCAAATCCTAATGTAACCTGTAAGGAAACGTTCAGGAAGGAAAGCAAAAGTTATAGAAAGAAGAAGTTCTTCATTACACTTATTTGTAACCTTATCAAAGCACAAAGCTAGTGTCAATCACACTCTAACAAAACACTGTCAGCTGAAGTTTGTAGCCTCTGTACAAAGCCATTTACAGACAAGCCAGAAATGAAAACAGCTTTCAGCATCTGGAATAATTCTAACAAAAAAGCATTTAACTGCAACACTGACAAAATAATTTTAATAACTACTCTATTCCAGTGATACTATCAACTCATACAAAGATCCATTTTTTTAAAATAAGATAAACAAAGCTTTAAGTAAAGAAATTAAAATTACTTCAAATGTAATTTCCAGTCTACTCCATTACTGAATTGCGAGTATCTTGCTGAATGTCACCACCCTTCAAACTCAAAAGGTCATATTAAGCAAGGTTCTCTTTTTGTTTTAAACATTTCCCATTATAACAACTAGAGTGCTGAGCGCTACATTCATCACTTAGTTTCTTAAACAGTCCATGTGGTGCTTGCAAAAGTTTGGAGCTAATTTAGCTGTTTAACTCGTGAGACTGATTCAAATCCTGATGCCACTGGAGTAAAGAACAATCATCACAGCAGTTCTCTCTCCCTCTGTATGTGGGCGCTCCAGGCAAAGAGGAGAGGCTGCAGCAAAGGACAGCTAAAGCAAAAACATAGTTCTTTACTGAGCAGAAAATACAGATGAAACAGACAGTAACAACATTCTCTCAGAGAAAACTTATCAGTGGCCATCACTTCATTGCCACCATAGTTCTGCACTGAGAGAACCAAAGAGGAAAGCAGTGGGTTATGGAAAAAAAGCTACAGACAAAAACCCCTCTCCATGAAAAACTCTTAAATTCCTAAAATATTATATACTCCTTTGCTCAGCAACCATTTTTAATTTAACTGTGCGTATCCTCACATCTATTACACTACTTTAACTGTGTTACACATGGCACTACAGATGGTGCTAAATGACTCCAGGTAATCACAAAAATGCTCTTATGAGATAATAGCAATTAAAAAGTGATAAAATTAGATATCTTTTTCTTATCATGTTTCAGTCCCATTTCTCTCTGTGTTTTATACAAAACTAATTTCAGATTTACAGAGTAGTAGCACTTTTGGAACCCCAAAATATGTGAATGAAGTCAGTCATATAACAAAAAACACGTTATAAGACTATCAAAAATAAACTGAGAAATGCATCCATTTGAGGGAGAATTTTAAAAAGTTTGGTGGGGAGACAAGAATAAATTTCTCTGCTTATGCCTCCTATTATTCCTAAACTTAATATTAGTTTTTATTCACACTGCATCACTGCATAAGAATGATAGTTATGAAATCATCCAATTTACATATTTCAAAATTTAACATGCATTTGGTCCGTGAATCACCCTACTAGCATTAATTCTTTCCATCAAATCCATATGCAGATTTTCATAAATTTAAGATCATCATTCCCAGGGGACAAGAGTTGTTAATTTTTTCAAATTACAAGCACTAGTCCAGTTACCAGTTCAAGAAGTTTTACACATTGGGAGCATACAATATAAAAGCTCTTGTTTCTAGCCTCAAATGGTTGTGGGTAGTAACCACAGTTATCACCATCTGCAGTGATGGTAGTGACAACAGCTGCACCCACAGCAAAGCAAGCCAGATACTTCAAATTATAACACATCAATGTTTCCTTGGACATCATCTTTCACACTTGGGAGTTTGCTGCACAAAACCAGGCAACTTACAGATTTGTCCACAACGTATCTTTGCCTCAGGTAATGTACAGGAACTCCAAAGAGCTTTAGCTGAAAATAATTACATATTTCTGACTTTAGATTTGAAAACCTGACAATTTTCATTCCCACCTTCAGATCTTCCTCCATTCGAAGCTTCTTCTCTAGTACATACATGCCAGAGAATTAGCAGATACAATAGAAAAACAATTCCCACTGTCATTTTTAGGGCCTAGCAAACAGGACCACCTCAGTATCTTCAACGTGCTTTCTTTAGCTGCTCTTTGTGTCCAAAAATAATTACTATTATTTCTACTGCTACATGTTATTCTTCACCTTTTTTTTTAATAAAAGAAACATTTTGCATTCATACAACTACTATTATTTGGTTTCAAGAAAGTACTGCATTTGAAGTTCTACCATGAATTGACCTCACGTTTCAGGACACCTAGCTTCAAAACTTCTGCCTGCACAACACAGTCCGTCTCCTACCTTTACCGCAACAAACCTCTCACCATATGCTATCCGTCACCAAAAACAGGTTTTGTCTTCATTTCATAACTAAGCATTCTAACATAGCAGCTGGCAATGAGGTCTCAATACGTAAAGATAGGAAAGTCTTCCCATCATTCACTGCAGTTCGCAGAAGGTTAACTTCAGGGGATAAGAGACTGTTTCAACAAAATACAGAAGTTTGTCATCTTCCCAATAGATTAAAAAAAAAATTACTTTAAAAGTTGTACCTCCTCAGCCCCAAGTCTACCAGAGGACCTGAGTGTCTACAAATTTTCTGCAGTGAGAACTGCTGTTATAAGACAGGTCACAACCATACCAAGTCAAAATCCCAGATAACACAGCTTCATATTCCACTGTCTAAAGCTGTAGAACAATACCACCCTCCCTAGAGTCTTAACATATATAAACTTATTTCAGGTTTTAGGTCATTGCTGATTCAGCTAAATAATACTTTTCTGACGAGATTAAGTCAGTTGTAACAGTTTACAAACAGCTAAAAAAATACCTATAAATTACATGCCTTCTTCCCCCCCCACCTCCCCTTTGTTTTATTACAGGGCAACTACAGAATTACCACAACAATGTCATTCCAGTCAATTGGCTTTTCATGAATGTTGTTCTTCTGTTGTTCCAGAGGTGATCCATGTAGACACCAACACTGTCTTAGAACACTAAGTTCAGCTCATTTGACAGTTCCTCTATTTCTAGTTTTCTCATTTGACAGTGTAATGTCAGTTTTAAGACTTTAGTTCTTCATTCTAGTTTTCTCATTTGACAGCTTCATTTGTTACTTTCTTGGTTTTAATCAGCTTTCTGCTTTTTGCTATGTACTCTGCCCTAGGAATTGGAAAACAAACATCTAAATGGCAACCTACAAGTACCAATACCCCTCAGTAGATGTTTCATCACTTTAGCGAACGGCAGTGGAATCCTGGAATATATCCTGAAATACATTGACATATTATCCTGAAATATATTCACAGATTATCTCATTATCATTATGATTAGTAAACCACCCCACTTGCTTAAAACACAGGGAGACTAGAAGACAAGGAAAATCAGCCCTTCATAAGGAGTTTGCTACTCTTCCAGAATGAGAACCCAGCTTCACACTTCTAGCTGCCTGCTAGTAGGAACTCTGCTGTTACAACAGGTTTCACAGTTGAAACAGAAGGCATTCCTTGTAGACAAGGTACAAGACAGACAGATGCTGTTGCTATTTTATTATTTTATTCAAGTTTGTAAAGATTGTGTGGCTGTTTATTGGAATAGTCACGTTCTGAGTTACAACAAATACAATTAGTGCCTTCATTCAACATCAGTCATTAAATTCAGAAAGGTACCAGCACAATCAATTTATTGTTCTCTTTCAAAAAAAGATCAAGACTGACACTACTCTGCTTGTAAGTTCTAATCAGGAATTGTAACTACTTGTGACTTCTAAGTAGGGTAACTTTTATGCTATCTCTTTTGGTGAAACACAGGAAGACCAGAAGACTACACAACACTAACAGAGCTACACACAATAGCACACAAAGGTGGCTTTAGGATGTCCGAACTGGGTATGATTTTCCATCTTCCTTTTAAAGGCAAAAGGAGTTCAGCCTTCACTTAAAAACAAAATACAAGAAGCATAATGAGGCACCTCTAGACACAGGTACTAAACAGTCTTACTCTCCTTGAACCAGGAAGGAAGTAGGAAGCATAGTACAACTTGCTGACCCGACCAGTGGGAAGCCCAATACAGTTATCCTCCTTTTCTAGCTCCCAATTCCATTTCCTACGCACTTGACTCCATTCAGCAGAAAACACATATTTGCTACTGCTTTGAAAGTAGCAACAGTCTGTGTGTTGGAAGAGTTTATCTGAACAAAGGCTGAACCCACAGGTGTGTCTGGGGCATGGTACCACACAGTGGCTGCAAAAAATGAGAACAACTTCAGAGAAATTCTTTGAAGATTCCTTGAAACAGAAGACCTCAGGTAAGCTTAATGTATGAATCACTGACTCTTGAGAGTAATTTTTCAATTATTTTAACATCTTTTCTAGTTTTCATTTTAAAATCCTGAAATTCCATCTTGAGGAACTAAACTGATTCTTCTGCATTTTCAGACCTTAATCCTAAAAATTTGTAATTTAACCCAGTGATGCAGTCCAGTAGAAGTAAAGATGCCATTGATTGGATTGATTGATCTGGACCAGTTCCTAGGAGAAGAAAACGGACACCAACTTTCCAAATGTTTCTGCTGAATAGTTTATTTATGAATTCATATAAACTTTTGAAGCTCAAGCTTTTTATTGCCAACACTGAATCTACATTGTGGATTGTACAAATGATACAAAAATGCAAAGACAGAACTTCTCATTGTCTTATGTTGCCATTAGAACAAAGGAGCAATTGTGAAATACCTCTTGATGGAGCATGACAGAATCAGAGCCCAGAAGGAAGGTATCTTCCAACAGCAGTGACTGTTGCACGCAGTTGCCTTGAGGCACTTTAGTTTGCATTGTCAACCCAAAATTATCACTAGCTTCAGTTCTGCCAATTCCTGACAGTGCTATACATGAATGCTTCCAAAGCAGGTAGCTCCTGTACAGTAGAAGTAGCTTTTTCTAGTCTTTTGCTACTCTATGTATCCTCGCAATCTTGTAGAAAAATCCGGACCTTCATTGTCTTCCTAGGAAACTTATATTTAATTAAATGTGCTGTATCAGTCATGACCACCTACTTGATTCAGTCTGCAGAAACTCTGTTGCACCTAATGGATGAAAACGAAAGAACCCACCCTGACTCTTCGGGGCCCTGCTAGGTTTACAGAATTGGCAAATCACACTTTCTTCTCTTTACTTTTGTACCACCCATCTTTGATACGGAAGTCATTCAAGCAAGAGGCATGAATATATCTCAAAGAGGAGTATGCTGCTTCATAATACCAAATGCAGTGACTGTATAAATACCTTACTGGTTCACAGCACCAGAACATGCAGCCACACCATACAGAGATCATTACTACATCATTACACATGAAGCACTGCGTGAAGACAAAAAGAAAAAAAAAAACATGCTTAGGTAACTAATATCTAACTAATACAGTTGCCATACATACATTTCATTACTGTGTTTTCTTTGACACCACAGTTAATTTAATCAGAGATGGTTAGCTTGCACATCGGTAACAGACATTAGCTCCTCTTGGACAAACTGTTAACATCTTTAAACAAAACCATCTTGGCCTTCAAAATTCTGGATTAAGATTGACGTTCAGGCATCTTTTAATATAGGAATTGTCACATACAATTACTGCAATTGAGAAATTCTTTACTTTGATACCATCATTATAGCAATTAATACCTCTTTTAAGAATCCATATGTGTTTTCAAGAATTTTTTCCAATACACATGGTAAGGTCACAGGCAAACCCATTTAGAGGTATCCTTGATAAACTCCTAAACGGAGTTGAGAAACAGAATTCTTACCACATTTCTAGCCTCATAAATGTAAACAATAAACGTACAGGAAATATTAAACCTGACTCTTTAAAAGTTGTGAAATCAAATACTCAGCTGGAAGAACACAAAAAAGCATTTAAAGCTGTTCACCTCATTGGCTGTACACCTACCTTTAGCAGGAAATTGAAGCATCAAGATCACTTCTAAGCCAGTGCTACAGAAGTCAAAAGTACTGCCAACCCACAGGAGACATACAGCAAGTGTATTCCAAAACTGAAGAGCTATTCTGAAAAATAGGTGTCACGCATGCCAGAAAATGGACATTAAGTCTGTGTCTGACTAGTCCTATTGTCAGTAATATGCGATATTACTACTTTGAAATGCACTGAAATATCCTTTCAGGATGATGGAGAGAGTCCAGCAGAGGGCTACAAGGATGGTGAGGGGACTGGAACATCTCTCCTACGAGGAGAGGCTGAGGGAGCTGGGCTTGTTCAGCCCGAAGAAGAGAAGGCTGCGAGGGGACCTAATATATGCT
>Ga0181612_154050_pt1 | contig 13197 bp, 7 predicted proteins | sample HoacroProtozoa21_FD_119630 | JGI IMG/M metagenome (GOLD analysis project Ga0181612, IMG submission 119630) | Hoatzin crop microbial communities from Cojedes, Venezuel. Combined Assembly of Gp0051906, Gp0051904, Gp0051908
CAACACTTAATTTCCTGACCTGCTGGGCAATCAGTTTATGCCCTGAAGTGTGATGTTTGATTATCATTCCTTACAAACTTAGTTTGTGGTGCTAAAGGCTGGAAAATTATGGAGTTTCTTATTAGATGCAGTCACAGAATTTGTCTCAATGATTTCTAGTTGCAATGAACTACTCAGATTGACCATATGCTGCACAGTCTGTTCCAAACTTGCCCTCTTTTGACTTCCCAGGACCATCCATGCATCAGGACTGTAACACGAAGAGAGAAAATTTACTCTAACTTGCATAATTTTGAGCAGCTCTAACATAGCAAGGTTGCTTGCTTACTAATCTAATTTCTCTAATCTGTATGTTTATTTAAAAACCCTCTCACAGTTAGAGATTGATGAGAAATGTATTTTGCCTGGGGTTTTTTAATATGTCTTTTACAGGTTTTCCCTATCCTGAACTGGACTAAACCTTGTGACCTGTAAAACATGAATAGGTGTAAGCACACACAGAAGATAAGCTTTTGTAAACCGAACTGTTTCATGTTATGTCTACTGTGAGTCTGGAAGATGCAAAGATTTTAAAAAATTTATTAGGAGGAATAGTATTTTTTATCAGAGAAGTGGTATATTTAATAAAAAGGAACATGACAGGTATCATTTTAATTGTATCAGTTGCTGTATTAGATGTTATTCTCTTGAGAAACCTCTTGTTAACACTGACTCTTTCCTGATTTTTTTTAACTAATTTATAGTCTAAATTTTCAAATTTAAAAAACCAGAGATTTTCCTTATTTTTTTGCACCTGTCCACGTGGACTTTTCCAGTAATTTCTTTTTTGGTTTTTTTTTTCCTACTCCTTTTTTTAATGTAGAATTTTTTTTCAAGAAACTTTGTTCCCAGCAGAAGAACATTGTATCCAAAATTAAAGAAAGAGTTTAAAGTTTCCTGGTGAGTTATACTATCTTCTCCGTCCTGAGTACTTTACCTCAAGATTTTTAATGTAGTTAAATAACACAGTGTCAAAGTTCTGTACACAATAATTCAAAAAGAAAGCAAATAATTGCAAGGACTGAATGAAGAAGCAAATGCATAACACATTTCAAAAATGCCCACATTTCAGCAGGATTAAGGGAAAACATTCTCAGAGTTGAGAAATGAGAATTGTTCCCAGTTTGTAAATCTTTTAGTGACAGAGTGATGGAGTAGGGTCAAAACATCTACTTTGGGTACCCTAATGCCTAAAGAAAAAGTTCCTGGTCTCAGGTTGTTACATAGTTAATTATTGCTTAGAAAACAATAATACATGCCTCCTACATAGCAAGTAAAATGGATTTGCCAAGAAGAAATGTCAGGAACACAGATCTTTCCAGCCCACTAAGAAAAAAAAATCTATGATTGTATGAATCAAGTCTTCATACTGATCATTGCGGTCTACTTACGACAGAGTTGGGTGTCCTCACCCTGAAGGACACAACTGAACAATGGTCGTGGTTTTGAAGAGACATTTTTCTAATACGAGTAAGAATAATGTTTCAAGGAACAAGAAATCAGTTTCTGAGTACCCTTTTGGTCTAACAGGACTTCAGGTCCTATCTTCCACTTCTTAGAGGTGTCACTAACTACAGAATTATGGATGGATTGGAGAGGGAGAGGTGAGTAGTCAGATTTGAGAAGAAGGTGTCAGTCTCCTTGAAAAAAGACTGCAGTGCAGCCAAATGCATAAATCATGGTTTAAGAAAGAAAAAGCCAGAAGAAAACTGGTCATATAGTTAAGCAGTTGATGCATGTCTTCATATTTTTGTGCCTGTGGTGTGCATACAGGCTGCTTTCTCCATCAGGATGCTGTGAGGGCACTTACTTGGTACTTTAAAAACAATCTTAAAAGTAAAAAATGAGATTTTTCCCATTATCCCCCGAGCAAGGACTGAAAGGAAAGCACCAAATGTTATGAGTTGTTTGACAAAATCACTCTCCAATATCTGTTTTAAACGATACATGCGTTAAGATTTTTAGTCATTAATGAGGAACAAATGGTTCTTGGTCTTTGTTTGCAGACCTGAGGTGCAACAAGAAGATCTAGGGTTTAGAAAAGAGATGTATTATTCATGACAACCCATATAGAGTTTGCATTATATTACCAAAATATGTGTTTTCACTTTTTCTCTTTGCAAAGTTTTCATCCCGCTCTGCAAAATATTGTGAACGACTTTATATACTTTAAAACATATTAGCTCTTTTTCCCCATTTGTTATGTTGTTAGATACAATGTAGTTTAACTGTTTTATCTGCCAGAGGTGGGAATTAAATAATTTCTCGGAGCTCTAAGAGAAGCTGGAAAGTCCCCCTGTTGCCTGCTGGTTTTTCTTTTTTCTGTGTCTCAGAGTTTTGACATTTTCCCTAGTGACAGTTGCTATGCTATTCCTCAGCACATTGGCTGGTGATCCTCGCAATGCCTAAGGTGCTAAGGCTTATTTTGTACAGAATATCATCCTTTATTTTTTTTTCCTTAAAAAAAAAAACAGGTTTCTTGGAACAGGATCTCAGAATTTCCCCCCCAGAAATGGTGTCAAATTTCTCATCGACACACAGCAGAGTCAAAGGCATACCAAGTTAATAATGACCAAAGACATTTTGTACATAGTCCCCTCACTCTCATCAAGAGGGACACAAAATTAGCTAGGTTCAAGTAACTGCCCAATTCATTAAAGCTGATATCCCACTCCTGGCAGATGTCAAAGGAGGGTTGAAAAGTCTTCACTTTTCCTAATAAACATATGTGCCTCTCCTACAAGTATGAGGGTGTGTGTGAATATTGTCTTCCTAATAGCTTGCAAATCCAGTTTAACATCTGATGTCTGAGGTCACAAAATTGTCTTACACAAAGTATAAATGAGAGAGAATTTATTTTCTACTTGTCAGGTTCCATTTACAGGTGAATTTCACTTGTATGTGCAAATAACAAGACAAAAATCTCTTTTCACAGGTGGTCCCTCATCACTTGTCATCTGTCTTCTCTCTCAGCTCATCCTGTTTTCTGAGCACCTGAATTGCCTTATGAAAAAATAAACCATAAACAGCACTTTTTGTCCTCGTTTTTATGAACTCTGACAGACTCAGACCTCCAGGAGGAGTTGCCGGCAGGTAAAACTGACAGCAGGCTATAGCTGACTGCATGTCTGCTGCAAGGATCAGCTCCCACCAGTCCTGACTCACGTTGTCACCCTTGTTGCACTAGCAATAGAGGATACACAGGTTGGTGGAGTTGTAGAGAAGAGATCTTTGCTGAGCATGTACCAAGGCTGACATATTGAGAGACCAGTGTTTCGTGAAAGCCCAGCACCAACTTATATTCTGGAGTCAGGCTGTGTGAAAAATTGATTTTTCAGAGTTGGCTGCCAAATTGGGGAAAACAATGATAGTAGCAATGGAACAACAACAACAAAAAATTAATCTAAGTGTAAAAAACTTGGGGGAGGAGGGGAGGAGAGAAGGTTTATTGCTGAAATAAGAAATGTCATTTTACTCACCCCAAAATGAAAATTTCTTTTACAGAGGCAAAATGAAAAAAAAAAGCAATCACCCAGGCAACACCATCACACACCATTTACTCAGTAGCTTAGGAGTTAGCACATTTAACCCTGGCTGTAAGATATCCCTGTCTGAGCTCTGAACCCATTTGTGCTTTTGATGAGGCTGCTAAGCTCACACGGTTATATGTGATCCAGAGCATTCAAAATATCCCTGGCTCATATTGTTCCACAAAAAGAGTATACAGTCCACATTTACTACGGTAGATGAAAAAGAAGCAAACTGAAATCAAAAGTAGGAATTATCATAAACTGCTTGTCTAGGGCTAGTTTTCATCTAGAGAGGATAGGAAAAAATATAACTTATTTTTTCTCTTTCAGCATTCAGTTTTTTACTTGCTACATCTTATCCCCCTGCTGTGACTGAATTTTTTTTTTTGATCTGTACATAATTTATCCATATGTCTGGGGGTGGGTGAAAAACTTCATTTAAAGTTAAATTCTTCAAACAGTGCATAAGAATATTAATTGCTGTAGCCAGCCTGTTTCGAAAACTCAGGATCTGATAATCAGGTTCCCTCTGTTAATATCTGTGACTGATTAATGTCTCTGCCTGAAGTTGAAATATATCCATTGGGATCTCACACTGTTTAACATGCATGTAGAAGCGTAAAAATAATCCCAGGGAAAGTCCCATGCTGAGAAGAGGGCAGTGCATCAGTGGGGGCAATTTACTTGTATTCAGATTAGGTGTTTTGTCACAGTTTACCAGGTGCTGCTTGTGCTGGTTTTCCACTATTTGCAGTTAATATCTGCCCCACTACGGTGTAACATTTAAAATTAGGCCAGAGCACCACTTTTGTCATTATGAACTGAGAAAAAAATCACATTATGTTGCACAGGAAGATGCTGAAGTAGAAGTGATAAGAAATGCTATTCTGAGCAACTGCGGAATAGTTTTTTAACTTCTGTACTTGATGGTTGGCTAATATCTTTCTATTTTTCTTCAAACAGGGATTGCCATATCAGTTTCTAACCATGGTTCACAATTCCAATCTGAAAGAAGTTGTTAAATGGAGGTAAATGCAGATAGAAAGATTTTTTTTTAGCAATTATACTATGAAGTTTATCTTGTATTTAAAAGAAGATTATATCTTCATCATCTGTTCTAGAAATCTGGATTTTCCTATTGATTTCCATCACTACTTCAGTAACAAACATCATTTCATTATACTGTGTCTGGAATCCTCCAATATAATCTTCATTTTTTAGACACCAAAGACAAAATCAAAATCAACTACTTACTAAGTATAATTATGGAACATCTGCAGTCCAACACATCTGTTTCCATGAATACAGTAACCATCAGAAATACATTAAAAAAAATTTGTATTATCCATCCTAGCTTTTGGACACTAATATATTTACTTTGAGGAGAACATTCATGATAACTACCTAAATAATTAAAAAATTAATTTTATCCAACAAGTCACTTTTCCAGGGGAATAGATTCTGCTGAAGGAAACCTTCAAATACATCACAAGAATTACTTCCACACATTGTAGGCGCAATGAGTTACAGGCCTTCCTGACTTGGAAACTGTGTGGGAAATCGATGAACAATATGATTAAATGACTTGTTTAATTATACATTAAACTTATATGGGAAGATCATATCTGCTCACAACTCTGCTAACAATTCATAGTCTGCAAATCACTAAACTCATCAGAAGAAAACTCCCTGTAGGCCAAAAACGTGACAGAAGGATTTAGATCATAACTGAAAGAGAAGTTTAAACCTTACCAAAGCATCTCCGCTATGACCACAGTAAATCTTCCCACAATGAACTCATAAAACCTTTGATATTTCACTTGTCTTTTTGCAGCACACGTTGCACTTCATGAAGTTCACCAAATATCCTACAAGTGAAATGAAAGCATAAGAAACACAGAATGGACCTTGAGCTTTGGTGGTTGTCTACATGGAATGAACCATGTAGACAATAAATAATGGAGAAAAACACCTCCAGCCAGGGACATTCTTTCTCCTACAAAACAGTTACTCGCTATTATTTCAATCCATCATCAAAAAATGACTTACAAAAGCCTTCTAGAGCTGAACCTGACCACTAAAATTCATGACTTGGGTGGTTACCAAACCCCAGGTTCAATCAGAGTCTTGATTTTGTGCTACGTTACAACATTTCTCCCATTTGCCACCAGTATCTGTACATTCCTCTACAAACATTCCTGCTATTCCTTGTTACCATTCACTTTTTCTAGAGCTATGACCTTATACTTTACATATTTAAGCTAATAATTTGTTTTCAGTTTTAATTCAGCTTTAAAACCCACTACTTCACTTTTTTGTTCAAAAATTGCTTACTTTTTGTCTACATTGATTGGTCTGATAAAAGTTATCTTTGCTCACAACTCCTTCACAATTAAAAAATAGTACTTATTTTCTACTGTTTTTTAAATTTTAATAATTCTTCTGAATCCTTATTTTTTTCAGATTCACCCGAAAGTCCACATATTTCTGTAGAATTTTCATACAGAAAGGTAATTTTAGGTGGAAAATTTAACTGAAATCGATTTCAGTCATTTTTGATTAAGGAAAGTACATTTTTTCTAAAGCAATTATGAAAACTTTCAGGATCTCCTGGGACCACAGGATGCCTTAAAGTAATTATCAAATGATGCCCAAAAAGTCGGTGGCTGATGTGTAATTAAAGGTGATGATTAAGAGTATGAACATCTTCCACTGATTTAAACATCTGCAGTATAAATGCCTCTCTGTGATCCAATTACCTTCACCTCTTTGTAAAGCCAGTGGAAAGAAATTTAGACCATGTTCCCTATTATCTCCTTTAGCCAACTGCATTACAGTGCAGGCATTTCAATATTTATTCAGATGATTTCCACCCTAGACCCTGAACATTTTTAGATGCTTTAGATGCTTAGCTGAGATCAATCTAGGTGTCACTGTATCACTACTAGAGTAGGGAAGATGGATAGAAAGTGAACTAGACGCACCACAGGAAGACCCAGCAGTGCTTAGATTAGGTATCTACTTGTTGATAAACTTTCAATTTCTAACTCCACATTTCCTAACAGAGGCTGATTGCATGAGTTTTCATCCCCAGGATTTCCACATATGACATATAGACTAAATATCAAAGGTCTCTGAACTGTGAGTGATATTTACCCACAGTATACATGTCATTAACAAGTAGCTAAGAAAAGATTGATCTAGACTCTGACTTTAAGCAAAGATCTGGCAGTTGTGTGTGTGTACAACTAGTGTTACCAGCAGAAGTATTATCCTTGTAAAACATTGGGGCTGCACACTTAGAGCTACATACATTATTTTGATTCTGTTTTCTTGGCTAAATCGCAGCAAATTGTTTCAGATTGACCAAATTGTTGTTGTTGTTATTTTGCTTATCATTGTACTTTGTTTTGGATCATATGAAACATTGTATTCTTTTCTAAGCTATTTTTAAATAGCAAATGTGCCAATCAAGGCTAAATCCTTAAAAGGTACCTCTAACAAAATAGGTGCGTTGATTCACAGTATGATCACTCACGTACTGTCTAAGGTTACTCGCAACTTTAATTCTGGATTGGTTTTGCCTGATTCAGAGCAGCAATATGAAACAGATCACTCACTTGAAAAAGGCGAGTATCTTTACATTTGGGTCAATTGATAGCATAGCTAATACTAAAATCCTAGTCCTTTCTGGAAACTATAGATTACCTAAGAATAACAGTAAGTCCGTGATCCTTCTAGACAGGTCACCCACCTGCAGTTTGTTGACACATGACAGCTTCAGTCTCTATTCCATGTCTACTAAGCTATTTTCACAGGGTCATTCATTTCCACAGCAGCAATGGAGAGAAATTAATCTCAGAATACCTGTAGAAATGGTGCTGGAAAACTCTCCTTGATATGATTACCTTTCCAAGTTACTACATAGATCTCAGTCACTTATCTGGAATCTGTGTCCTTGCCTTTTCACAGGTACCTTCTCCTTCACATAGTTGACACCACCTCCTACTCTAATGTTTCAGAAACACTGGAGTGAGCCATTCGAATGCTTATAAAAATATTTATTTCCCCCTGAATGTCTCCACTCCATCTGATGTAAATTTCCGTGTTTGCAAAGTTTTCAGCAAATATAAAAGACCCCAAAATAGTTTTGCTAAACTAGACTAGGAGTACTAGCAAACTCAGCTGTTCCATCTGCTGCCTCCTCAGTCCCCAAATGCCTGCACTTAGCCTGTTTCTCTTTGGCTCTTAATCTGCATAACCCACACAGTACTGGAGAGGACTGTGCCCCCAGTCACAGCTATTGTCCACTTCAGAATTAACACTTACCTGTTGTGTTAAAAGATTACTTTGTCTTGCTGGAAATCAGAGCTCTTGAGGAACATACAGTTGCTGCAGGCAATCGAGATATCAGAAACAAGGTTTCATTTCTTTATTCTTTGTAATGTTGCATTTCTTTGTTCTCTGTACTCCCCAAATTTCGTATGCATTCAGCCAGAAATTTATAAAGGCAAGAAAAGAGTAGTCTAGCTCCTCAAATTATGTAGTTTTTGTAGGTGTACCTATGAGAGTACAAATAATTATAAAAATGATATATATAGAGAAAAAATACTGCAGATACAGTTTAGAATATGTTAGAAGAAACACTAGTTAGCAGGAAATAAACCACAATTATTGATTTTATTGGGTAAGGAAAAATGATGAATTTTCTTCTTCTAGCAGGTGGCAATAGATTGTTCAATACTTAAATAGATTGGATTTAAAGATACGGCTGCACATTATTATCCTTTGTCACTGTCATATTAAAGCCTGGAAGACTTCATTCACTAAATGAAAACCACATTGGAATATGCCATTTTATTTGGGAATAGGTTTATAGGATCAAAATTATCCTTGGCAGTCGATTGTTAATACCCCTCCAGTAATAATTTCCAGTATTTGCAGTTTTAAACATTGTCAGTAGAAGATGAAGGGATTAAAACTTCCAGGGATGCCAGTCAGTTCAGCAACCCTCTTCCCCTGCTTGTGTCACCCACTGTAACAGCAGAGGCTGCAGTTTTTGTGCTTTATGACACACGGCTGGAATGGGGCACTCCTTACTATATTACTTATGCAGCTTGATATTTGTCTTGTATGATTATTTCTCCCTTCAGCCAAAAATAATTTAATCACACATTAAAGCCATGAAAATTGCATTGCTTTTGCAGACTAGATTCCCCAGATTTATAACCTACTTACCTCACATGGGTTTGTTTTGAGATTTTGAGATTGGCTTTATTTATTATACAGCCTATAAAGTAAAATTATTCTAAATCACTCCTGTGGAACCATGAAAATGAAACCTTAGATAGGCAAGAGGATTTTTACGTCTTTTAATTAGAGCTTATGTTGAAACTTCAAATGTTATGGTAAAATGTTCATTGAACAGCCTTGTCTCAAGCTGACTACAAAGGACGGAGCCTCAGCTGTTTAGAGATAAAAAGTCCCATCTTTTGAGTAGTTCTAAATGACAATATCAGAACTCAAAATCCTTAGCTCTTACTTAGCCAAGAGCTTTATGTAGGAAATAAGATGCTTTATCCCCATTTTACAGCTTTGCAAGTGGAGGGGAAGTGGATGTTTGAATTGCTGTACTTGCCTCCTTTCTACAGCTGCTTGGGGGGCAACACAGTCATAAGGCTGTCCAGGGTTTACTTACAAGCTGTCAGTTTAAAGTCAGGCAATGATTACCACTTGCTAAAATTAATCCTCATGCTTTGAGATTTCAGATAGTCAGTTGTGATTCAGAAAGTTTGGTGCACCTCGTGCACCATTGACTCACCGTGTTTAGATTTAATTTTCTTCTTTTCTGAAACATCAGATAATCCATTCTCTGTATTTGCAGCCACCTGCACATAGCTGTTACCTATTTTGCCTTCTGTTCCCTGCCTGTGGCACATGATTTAGTCTTCTGAAGAGCTAAAATCTTCAATTTAACTGAAGTCTTTGGGCTTCAGATACTGCACACATGTGAAACATAATGGGCAATGACATGCAGGCAGCCAGACTAAATGATCTACTGGTACCTTCTGGCAGTAAACTCTATGAAATTATTAAACCTGTGAAATTGTAGCACATAAAATAGAGTTTAATACTAAGCCAATGGGAGTGGTGGAAACTAAGAACCTTGAGTATTACACCCCATACACTTGGTTTCATTAAACTCCAAGCAGTAGAAATTCCCTCAGGCAATATCTTTACACAGGATAACAAAAAAAAGAGGAAGAAGCTTTAGGGCCACTTGACCAACATCTCCCCATATTTGATAACTGCACAAACTAAAACTAATTTTCAAGGAGTTGAATGTCTGGGAGTCAATCCAGCAAACAAAGTAAATCCTGTCTCACAGAACCCTTGCAATTCAATGGGAAAGAAATATTCTCAACACTGCTTCAATAAGCTTATGTATGCAAATTTAACTGAAAGTACAGATGAGGTACCGATACTGTAACTCTGTCTCAACTGTTAGTGACTATAGAATTTTTGGTGGAATGGGGGAAGAAATTGTTTTTTTAAATTTTGAAAGTTTTAATATGTAGAGCAAGTATCTAATATAGTTTAATCAAAATCCTTTGAAGTGTATTTCCCAGCTACTTCAGCTAACAGTTCTCTTAGTTCAAACATACATATATTTATATCTTTATTTATTTTCTTATTATTACGTGAAAGCAGCTTCTCATAACAATTGTTCACATCTCCCAGTTAGGTGTGGTATCATGTGCAGAGGAAAACTGAAATTCAACAGGCCTTGAATCTCATCAAATAGATTTATGGTATTTGTGCTGGTGAAGCTTGTTTTAGCCCATTCTCAAGGGCAGATTCTCTTTCTGCTCTGCTAAATATCCCTTCACAGAACCTTTGTATCCATAGATCCTGATCCCAAAAAACGTGTTGTAGCTCTTCAACATACAAGGTAACTTACACCTAAATTTTCATACATGCATATTTATAAAATTCAAAACAAGAAATACAGAGATAGTGTCTTATTAATCCCTCAATTTCAGTAACCATGTATCTGATAAGGTAGATGCAGTTTATTTCACACTCATGGGTCCTTGGTGCGGGTGACAGGTGGAATGTCACGGCTCCATTCAAGTCTGGTTGTACAAGATTTTTTCGCACACAAGCAGGTGATGAGACGGTCTATACATGGCTCTCATCCCTGGATGTAGACTAAATGTAGACCTGGACCTCTAGATTGACAGAACTGTCAAAACCAGTATGAAGGTCTGCACTGAAGCCAGCGATTCCTATACAAAACCAAGGACAATCCTTTCTCCAAAGAGTCCATATAGTAAGCAGCAAAGGCTGGGACTTGAAAGCTCTTCCCAGGGCCATGCAGGTAAATGTCATAGCAAAATCTTATCTCTGGACTGACAAGCCATTGCTCTTCTGGACATGCTCATTTTCATGCAAGTTCAGTTCTACTGTAGCATATGTCTTGGTCATCATGAAAAGGATGAGGCTGTCCTTGAAGGGGTCTGCATGTCACGAAAATGCACACATTCAGTGTTTTGTTGTTGATAAGATCAAAGGCAGTTTGTTTCTGCAAACACTTGTCTAACGAAAGCAAATATATACCAGTAATTCAAAACTCTTACAGGTGAAGTTTCTGCGGCTGTAGTTCAAAGGATTTTTGACTGAATGCTTATTAGAAATATTCTGAAGATAGTTTTTAAATATTAACTCCATGTGATGCTTAAAAAGAATTGTCTCTTGTCCCTGACTGAACATATACAATAATTAAAAAACATTTACATTTAGTAAGGCAAGTGCAGAATGAAAATATTTTATATGATTGCTTTTAATGTGCACAGAATTCCCAAGTTCCCAAGTTCCTCAGTATTTGATTTATTTTCTTTTTCCCCAGTATCTTTTCTGCCTTTCGCTTGTAATAATCAGTCAACTTACAAGCCTCAGAGAAAATAACCTTGATGCATTACTTCAGAAGTGCTTTTTGATTTTGACGACTCCTGTTTCTGACTGTCCATCTGAAACATTGAGAAACGGAGAGTCTGGAGAGGGAAGAAAGGCTGAACTCTAAAACAACCTGAAGTCAGACCATGAGGGCACCTCAGAATAGAAGAAGGTGCCCTGTTCACTATTTAACATGAAAAATTCAGGCTTAATTTTCTATTTCAATTTTGTCTTCTACTACATAACCTTGAGGGAAGTTGCTGAGATTCTATACCCCAGTCCCTGTCTCTAAAGTGAATAATAGTGATAACAGTAATAAAATCTGTCTTTGTTTTGAAGATAAATACATGAAAAGATGAAGCTATTTGGATAGTATGATAACAGAGGTCATATAAGTAGCTTAGATGAATAATGTACTCAAACCTGTGGTTCACTGAAAAACTTAGCCCCTGGGTTTGGCTTTTAGAATCAGAAATGATTAGTCTTTCTGCTATTGTTATTATTGTCTTTCATAACTTTAGATCTCTCTGTATGTCCTAGCAATTTATATCGCATGTGAAAATTTTAACTATGGGCTGGACATTCGAGTTTGAAGCTATACATTTGACAGTGGCTGTTTAAACTAACAGATCTGAACTATTTCTAACAGCTCTTTATTTAAGATTATTTGCTTTCCTGATAAGAACGCTAGAATTATATTTATGAGGACTGGACTAAACTGCCTGGGGGTGTCACAGATGTCATTAACAAAACCACTTTGAAACAGAGACCTCTTTCTGTGGTGAGCTTCATTTCCATATGTGCTAGTTCCATAGATAAATGCAAGTAAAGGACTTATCCTAGTAGATGCTCAATGTCCACTTCTCTTAAAGAGGGTTAACAGGACTTTCTGATATCTGGCGAAAGCTTGAGGACTGCATCTTACATTCATGACTTATTTTTTCTTTCTCTTCATGTAATATAGTCATTCCCTTTCAATGAGAGTTTGTATCTTCACATTAACTCATTAACTACACTTGTAAACTGTCACTGAAGCAAGCAGAGTTTACAGGAATCTGGACACAATGTTGGCTTTTATTGGTAAAATGCAATTACAAAGGTAATTGGCTCCTATATATCTGTGTGACACTTTCTTGGCACTAGCTTCTCCCATTTCTGGATTACCTTCCCCTCTTCCACTCCTCCTCAATATGTTTTAGTATTGGAGCCAATAGCCTGGTGACCAGTCAGAGGTTATACTTGGCATGTTTAGGACACAGATGCTGGGTTGCAATATTCAAGGGTTTCAAGAGCTTTTATACCAAATTCTCTGAATGGCCTAGTCTCTTGGACTACATGGCCATTACAAAATTACCTTTAAATATGAAGAGAGTTATCTTCCTGATGAGCTAACTCTGTTTTGTAGACCATCAGTTTCTTTTAGCTTATTTTTATTTAGAAAGAATTAAGTTCTCTCACCTTCAGGATCATGTTTTCCAAATATTCTGCCCAAGATGAGTTGATGATGAATTATTGTATGTAGTTTTTATAATGATAGAGTGTCTTGAAGACCACCCACCTAAGCCCCTATGCAGCTATTGAGACATATTACCGTTTCTGCACCCTACTACAAATAATCCTAAGTGTAAAAGAAAAAAACATGCCAGGTGGCTGAGGTGGGAAGTGGGGGTAA
>Ga0181612_173570_pt1 | contig 13197 bp, 10 predicted proteins | sample HoacroProtozoa21_FD_119630 | JGI IMG/M metagenome (GOLD analysis project Ga0181612, IMG submission 119630) | Hoatzin crop microbial communities from Cojedes, Venezuel. Combined Assembly of Gp0051906, Gp0051904, Gp0051908
ATGATGATGATAACATTTTGAGCTTGTGAAGATGAAAGTTTTGCCGAAGAAAAGGTGGTCTGAAGCCTTAGGGTTTAATACTGTCTGCGTGTGGGACACCAAATTGTGTTGGCAGCTCTTTGACATGAAAGCAAGTTCTTTCCACACCTGGTGCCTCTCTGCGTTGTGTACTCGGGATTATGGTGGTGAGCAGCTTCGGAGCTGGGAGGAAAACTGATCAGCTGATGCACTTAACCGGGTCAGCTCTTTGCCATTGCAAGGGTTTGAGGTTGAGTCCGAACCAAGGGCAGGCTGTTGGGAAGACCCTCCCTCCACGTGCTCTTTAGTCAGGAGGAAAATTCCACCTCTCCTGTGCATCGATGGTTGGACTTCATGATCTTAGAGGTCTTTTCCAACCTATGATTCTGTGATCTACGTGTGCACGCACACGAGAATTCATAGCTTTGGGGAGCTTTTGGTCTACAGTGTGTGTGGAAATCTGCTGTGCATGCACAGCACAGCTGAGCGCTGTGACCAGGGAAGGGCTGTGATAAAGCAAGTGGTAGATCACCTTGTTCAGTTCCTTCGTGGTGTAGTCAGTCTCTGCTGGTTTCACCTTCCTTTGAAAATATCTTCATATTTCATGATTTTCATGCCAGTTAATATAGGTCTCTTTTTGTTATAGACCCTTAAAAGAGTCTGGGGTCAAAATTGACAAATGTAAAATCCTTAAGAATCTAAGTCCAATCAGTTGAAACTAATTAAATGTTTTTTCTTCTGGAAGAAGTGTTTGTCGGGTAGAGAAATATAAAAATCGTGCACCATATTTTTAAGAGATTCAAGTACTTACAACATTCTCTTTAGTAATTGTTATTCTTATTTGCTTTATTTCAATGCTTCCTCACATTCTTGGATCTTCACATGTGCACCGGCGAGTAAATTATACCCCCTGTCCCCTTCTTCTCCAGGATCCTTTGCTACTGAATGGCAAAGTGACGTTGCATCAGGTTACTGCTGGGACGGTGCTATCCAGGCAAGGCGATCAGGTGAGTGCACATCATCTAGAGCAGAGAGAATGTGAGTTTGGCTCGGTCTTTGCCCCCCACCAGAAAGTATTTATACATGTTGGTGATGATAAATAAAAAAATCCCTCCCTGAGCCCTATCAAGCCTTCTCTTCTCGAGATGAAACAATCCCTCTCTCGCCCTTTCTGCGCACACGAGTAGCAGTGTGGCCAGAGTGGAGATCTGGCAGCTGTCTGTTTCCAGCTCTTGTGTAGCTTCCCGCGGAGGTGTGGGAGAATCTTGCCTCCGTCCTTCCTGCGGAGGTGCGGAGACCGGGCAGCCCCTCCTCATGCCCCGCACTGCAGGCTTGCAATGATGTTACGCAGTTGCAGTATTTTTTTTTTCCCCCTCATACAACAGAAATCCAGTATTATTTGTTTGTAGCGAAGTGTATTTAGGATAAAACGAGATTCATTAATAATAATACTGTGTAAATAGACAAGCTTGTGCAAAGCAGATGAGGGGCAGCTCCAGTTAGGGTGCTGCTGCGTTCTGCTCTGCTGAACTGCAGTGCCCCTCATCATGCTGCTGCCATTACCCCGTTATCTCCATTCGCAGTTCTGTTATTTCTTGAGATCTTACAGATGCAGCCTTCATTTTTCATAACCATCCAAAGAGAAACACATTTTTCAGTAATGTGGCTGCTTAGTTTTAAATATTCATAACCTGCTTTTAATAATTCACTATTGTGTCTTATCACCTAATTGTTCAAAAACTGTAGGGAGCTTTCTGGAAAACAGATCGGTCGTGATCGTATTGTCACCCTGACAATTGCTTTTAAAATCTTTGGAGATTTTATTGAGCTCTGTTTCCATTTTCTCCAGGATGTTAATGTTTGCTTTGTGGTCTCGGGGATGCTTCACGTGTACCAGCGGAAGATAGACTCGGAGGAGGACACCTGTCTGTTCATTACCCATCCAGGAGAACTCGTAGGCCAGCTCGCTGTCCTGACTGGGGAACCGCTGATTTTCACCATCAAGGCCAATCGAGACTGCAGCTTCCTGTCTATTTCTAAGTCCCATTTCTATGAGTGAGTTCTGCCATGAAAACATGGATTGATTTTTTTATTGTTGTTATTATTTTTTAATTTTTATGGTCGTTTTGAACCGTGGTCCCATGGGGAGTGGTGGATGTATGTGTGGCGTAGTACTGCTACAATACATCCGGTAGCAAACCAGATAGCTCATGTGAGGGTTTTAAGTGCCCAGCTGAGCTCTGACCCATCTATCGGATGGCTTTATCCCCAGCAAGAGGTAATGCAGGGAACATGGTAACATTAAATGGTGATACCTCCTTTATTCCAGGTTTATAGAGCACTTAAGCCAATGAGGTGTGATTTATGACTCAAGACTCATGCACTTCACAATCCAACCAAGAAAGTCTGGCCAGAGCCTGTGCTTTGCTGGGTTAAGTGGTTCTTTGCCAGGCCCTCTCTCTTAGATTCATTGTTCCTATTTGCTGGAGAACCACCCCAGTTCTGTTTCCAAACACAGCCTGGGCTGCTGGATGGGTTATGAATGGTTGGTCATGGTGTGATTGTAGGTTTTCAGTGCTCACAAATAGAACAGGTCAAAGAATAGTGCCCCTGTGCAAGACAGGTTCTGCTCTGGACCGTGGAAGTGTTACACAACTTGTGACTTAATGCTTGAAGGGTCATATAGGTATTGCTTAATTACAAACCACGTGCCCAAACCCAATATGAAGACTCTGGTTAGCCTCATTGTCCAATGTTACTGATTAATACTCTTGATTTATTCCATGATCCTACTGTTAGACTTACTATTAGTTCACACACGTAATTTGTGTCAAATACCTCTATTTCCTTTTCTAAACTCCTTTTTCAACCTCTACTTGAATGTGCCATCAGTCCTGTGTTCTGTGTAGGACTTTTTTTAGGTTGTGTTGCCTAGGTCACTATTACGTGGTATATTCCTGCATATACTTCTACTTTCTAAATAATTCTGATTATTTGTATTCCTGATCAACTCTACCATAGAATGTTGTTCTGTGATTTTTCTTTTTTCTCCTCAGGCAAAAGGCTGTATGCTATAAAACTGAACACGCTGTTCTCAGCAGCGTGCTTGGTTGATTAGCTGTGTTTTTCCAAGTCTGTGCAGTGGCTGTCAGCTCTTTGACCTGATTTCTGATAGATGCTCCCCACTTGTGCCATTCCATGTGGTATCAGATCTATTTCTTCTGAGCTCCTGCTTTTTCCTTATTTCTTCTTCTGTTGCTGTTTTCCTACTTGTTTCTGACTTTAAATTTGATTTCGTCATCTCAGCCAACCAGACAGATTCCACCTTTTTTCCTTTTTGTTTGTTTTGATATTCAGTCCTGGATTAAGTCTCTCATTTGCTTGAGCTAATTTTCCTGAGTTTCCTCTTGTCTCTCAAGAATCGAGTTGTCTCTTGTTTATTCCAGCTTACCCTTTTGCTTCCATTAACCCCTTACCAGTCAGTGATCTCAAACCCATCACTATATCCCCTCTTCATCATTTTGGGGACCTTTCAGAATCTTACTTTTTCTCTTTTAAATAGTCCCTTGCCACTTCGCTGCGTTTTGTGAGCTCGGTGACCTTTCAGCATTCCATCTTCGCAATTGCTCCTGAAACCCAAACTTTATATCACTTCTGACTCTTGTTCCCATATGTAAAAGTATTGTTGTAGAAAGTCTTTGAAAAGCATGTTTCTTGGAAAGTTTGCTTGTTTCGTCTTTGAACTCAATGAAAAAGAAAAAGTTGTTGAGAAAATTAGAAGTAATCTCAGAATCTCCCAGGAATGATTTTTTTTTTAAATTTGTGTTTTCTTTTTGGCTCTTATCTTACTGACCAGCAGAAATTTGACAAGAACCTCTATTGTTCTCCAAAATTCCTTTTTTCCTTTCTTGTCAAGTGTATTACTTTTTCTTTGAGCTGCCTTGGAACGGTGTATGTGGTTTTTCTCAATAATTAATGAGAAGGTGAAGCAGAAAGAATATGGTCGATAGTTGCCATTAGGCAAAGAGCACAGTAATGGAAGTAGCTCAGAGTTTAGAATTTCATGTTGGATGTTGGACAACAGATTAAATCCTGTTCACTGAAACTTTGGGGCAGGAGCCTTTTACGTGGTACTACCATGACTAAAAAGCTGTCTGTGAATGTAGAGTTGAAGTATAGGGGTGACACAAGCTAATTATATAGTATATACCTTAAATGCTCTGCTATTTTGCTGAGCTGAAGTACGAAGTGTGCAGAGCCTACGCTGCAGCTGGTGGTGTCTCCTGACGAACAGTGTAATCAAGTTGTCACCAGGCTCTCTTGAGGGAATATGGTCGGGTTCTGCGGTACTGAGGACTCTGTCACATTTTCTGCTTCAGTAAAATTCACAGTTTGGAGTCTTACTCATGTGTGCTTGTCAGAGAAGCAGGAATACTTTGATTTGTTATTTTGCATTGCCAGCCAAGCTGAATATCAAATTGCATCCACATCCGCAAGAATATCTGCATACGTCCCAGGCTTTCACAGACACTCATTTAGCCTTTTAATCGCTATATTTCATGAGCTTTCTAATAAAGAGTCTTCAGGATCCCTTCAGAAACAGGTTTCTGTAGTACAGAGCTTTGGTTTTTAATTTTCCTGTTGCCAGGCATGTGTCAAGCAGAAAAGCAAAGATGAAAATGCCCAAGTGAGAGGAAGGAAACCTGGCTGATAATGGGGAAAAAAATCTGGTTTTCTCTTCTTGTCCATGAGGGTGGGCTTCTACCTTCCGTGCTAATGCTCTTGCAGAAGCTCTATAGCACCAAGTGAAATAATAGAGAGCTCCACATGGAAATAAAAGCAGCCTGTTAGTAGTTGACGTTTTGAATGCATTAAGTATTAAGATACGTATCTTGAGGGAGGAAAAGGACTAAAGGGCTTTTATTGATCACAGCAGACAGCCTGTGTGGGAGGAGACTTTGAGTGCTAAATAAGCAAGTAGAGTAAAATCAATGAGCTAAACCTTTTCCGGAGGTTTATTTGACTTTTAGATCAGCTGCGAAAGGGGATAGAGCTGGGTGTTTTGCGTGTGTTGAGGGATTAGGGCTGTCTGTTTACTGGTGCTTATCCTGGGCTGCCTCTTCAGCTCCTGCATCCTTTGCTCCCAGTCGGGTTAGTGTGGTAAAGCTGCTGTGAGAACATGTTGTTTTCATGTGCAGTAGCAGCTTAGCAAAACCAGGGTGCTCTGTGGGCATCTTGGGTCGGAGGTTGGGGGGGCGTGGAAACCTCCGGGCAGCAGAGAAAGGGCAGGCGAGGAAAGCTGTCCTGCTTTTTCATAATCCTGTTTTGAGGGCTGGATTTTAAACAGTGCTAAATGTAAGAGTTGGTGTTTGGCTGAATTTACCTGGTAGCACCCAGGAGTGCAGGGGTACGAGTGTGATGAGCTCGGTGTGGAACAGGGATATAAGCTGATGAATCTCTTCCGTTTCAAATTCAAGCATTTAGGCTGAAGAAGTTGTAAGCTTCATTATTGCGAGAAGTAATAATTGGAGGCATTGGGTGAGGAGAGTAGATAAACATGAAAGCTCCCTGCAGCGCGCTGTGTGCTGCACTTGGCCACAGTCCCTGTTAGCTCGGAGTCCCTTGCTGCAGCTGTAGGGCTAGTGAGTGAGCGAGCTGATGGTTTAGAAACTTTAGGGCAGTTTCTGTGCTTCCTCGAGGCTCCTGGTGAGTTTGCTTTTGTTCCCATGTTCTAGGATTATGGATCGCTGGTCGGGCTTCCTCTCATTTCTGCCAGGTTACAGTGGCCCAGCAGGAACCGTATTTCAGTTAGGGAACACAGACCGACAATGCTCTGTCAGTGCCTCTCTCTCCTCCTCCCTGTTTTTTAGGGTGTGAGGTTAGATTTGTGCTCACGTGATTTGTGCTTCGCGAGAGTTCCCACATACACAGGGTCTCCTAAGGAGGTTGTCTTAGGGCAGTCTGGTATCTTCATTGTAAAGGGAACATTGATGCAGAAAACATACCAAGTATTCTGTAATTTTCTTTGTTTCTGCCATGTGTGGCTTTAACATCGCTCCTTCCTCTCTGTGTGCATTTCGTGTACTGGCTCTGCACGCACTTACCTACTTCTTTCCGAGTCGTGCTGCCTCTGGTGAAATAACTATTTTTTTAGTAGTCTGCCATCAATTGCTCTCGATGCTGCACAGGAACAGAAGAGATAAGATGCCCTGACAGGTACACCATCTAGACATGCACGAGATCAGTTCACTGCTGTGCAGTAGTGAAGAGCTTGAGTGCTTACTCACAAGGTGACAGGATGCAGCAATCTTTAGCCTAAAAAGCATGAGAAATAAGACATTTGTGAGCAGTTCCCAGGTGTCTGAGAGCGATTTCCCTTGGGCCTCACGGTCAGTCAGTTGAATTTGCAGTTATCACTGGCAGAACATCCTCGAAGTTTTTCAGTTTGGGAAAAGTATTGAATTGCATGGTGTCTTTACTGCTAAAGACTTTAAGAATCACTCAAAAGATTCAACGTGAAGATCAGAAGCTTTATTAGGAGACGTTTCAGTTCCTAGTGGTCTTTGCAACAGGGAAAAGGGAACATTTGAAATACCGAGCAGGTCTTTTAAGAGCATCAGACTTCACGTATAATAAGGTTCTGACCTGAAACAAAATCTAGGGGATGTGAGCACACGTGTGTGTGTGAGAGACTGAGATGTGCAGAACAGCAGGAAGGGACAATCTTCTGGACAGTATGGACATTTCACTGAGTTACAAGAGACCTGGGTGAAGGGGAGGTTGGGAGGGTGGCTCGTAGACAAGAGCTAGCGTGGCTGTCATCCATCCTGCTGGCCTTAAAGAAGGGAGTTTGGCCAGGCAGGAGGACTAGCTAGCATCCTACTAGCATAGTCCTGCTGCTACTAGGACAGTGCCGACTTTGAGTGACATTTGATTTGGGCTGGGTTGGCAGGCTGGCCAGCCCCATATTGTCCTCAAATTGCCCCATATTGCCCTCAAATTGTCCCATATTGCCCTCAAATTGTCACTGATCTGGTGTGGCTGTGGCAAGAGTGGAGTGTGTGTGGGTATGTGCTAACTCTGGAGTTAGTGCCCATGGAGCTGCCCGGCTGCACTGGGACGTTGGGTCTGTGTGTCCCTATTTCTATTTTGGGGAAGTACTTGAAGAACACTTTTTTTTCCTCCTAGGATAATGCGGGAGCAGCCAAGCGTCGTTCTTGGTGTGGCCCACACTGTTGTCAAGAGAATGTCTCCATTTGTTCGGCAAATAGACTTTGCCCTGGATTGGATGGAGGTTGAGGCTGGACGAGCTGTTTACAGGTGAGTTGTGGACAAAATTGTATGTTGTCTGTTGTGTATTTAAATTTTCAGAGATAAGAAGCTGGGCTCCCTAGGTGACATACAGAGTAAAAACAAAATTAAACTAAATTTATCATCATTCCATTGGGTTTGTCTGTTTGTCTATTTTGAGAATATTTTTTTTCTGCAGTACCCTTCAACATTGCTTTAGTCTCTTGTCTCCAGGTGTTATTAAAATTTTTCATACTATTTCTCATACTTTATGTTGTATTGGCAAGGTTTTAAAGTGACAGAATAGATTAAAACATCCAGTTGTATGTTGTGGTGGTAGTTTCTGCATTGTTAAGGCCATGAGTGTCTATTGCTCATTTCTCAGCCTTTCTAAAATAAACAACAAAACTCAAAGATAATTCACTTATGCTTATTCAACACTAGATTGAAAATAGGCACTGCACTTTATGTTTAAGGGGCAAGAGTTATCTTTGGGAAAACTTAGTTTTCTGGATGTTGTACTAGGATGCATTTGAGTTATTACATGGTTGCTGCAGTGGTGGGAGAAGAAAAGTCTTCTTCAGTACATGTGCTATGTAATTGTAATTTTAATGTTTTCAACTATACCAGCAGCACTAATGCTGATGGAAGTTTTGGATTACTTTGTGTATCAAGGCAGTCATAGCTGTCAGTAGCTTGTTAAAATCTCTTGGAATTCCTCGTGTTAGTTTTAGTTCCACTAGCAGAAGTATTGCACTGCGTCCGTGTGCTGTGTGACACTGGAAGTCTGCGTGGCAAACAGCACTCTTAAATCATGCTGACTTAATGTAGCAAAAACTTCCTGATAGACTAAGATGCGTGCACTGGAAGGAATCTAAATCCTCTGCCACTCAGGGGTTTGTCTCTTTCACCTGCAGAATTCCTCTGTGCATCCACATTGACCGTTCAATGACAACAGGCTCCTGCTGTAACCAGTAACGAGCCTGTTGTCTCCCCTCGAGACCGCATGCGTCCTGGTCATCTGCTCCCAGACCTAACGTTACCCAGTTGTTCAAAGCACGTACATTTAATCGTTAAACATGCTTCCAAGTCACCTTTTACCAGCTGTTCAACTGCTTGCTATGTTTAACTGCTGATTAAACATTTTCCTGTGTCCTCTAAACCAGATGGGGAAAGCTGATCAGCTTATTAACAGACTCTAGATGCGTTTGCTGAGCGAGGACGCTTCACTAATCCTTGTAATTGGTTGTTCCTTCTGCAGGCAGGGTGACAAGTCAGACTGCACGTACATTGTGCTGAATGGTCGACTTCGCTCCGTCATACGGATGGATGATGGGAAGAAGCACCTGACGGGTGAATACGGACGGGGAGACTTAATTGGAGTGGTAAGACGCAGTTTCAAAAACGAATTGTTTGGCTGAGAAATTGGTATTGACTCCACACTAAGCACAACGTATCTTGCTCTGATCAATTGTTAATCTTGGTTAAGGGCTTTCACAAGTTGAAAAGATGGAAAATCCCTTCTACCTGGAAACTTTATATAATAATACATGAATGAGATTATTAGACTTGGTTTGAAAAGAAAGCTAGCAAAAAAGTCATGACCAAACCAAAAAGCCCTGCACAATGCTCTTTTGTGATATGGGTTACTTTCTTTCACAGTGAGAGGAGAGCAGCCTGTTAGAATAGTTCAGGAAGAATTGCAGGAACGTGTAATAAAAGTTGATATGAATAAATGTAATTTCATAGGAACATTCAGTTTGGCTGGGGCGCCCTGGAAGCATCGAGTCCAACCTCCTCCGAATCACCAGAGTGAGCTTCAAAGCTGCATCAGGTTGTTCAGGGAATGCGTAGTTATTAAAAGGTATTAAAGCAACTTTTGATTTCAGAATTGTGGTATTTGTCCATGTTTAATTTCTCTCAAGTTCATTTTCTGTTTCTTGGACCTAGCTGAACAACTGAAATGGGAGTCCTGCATCATAAATATGCATGGCTTGTTTGAGTTTTCGTTTTAAAATTAGAAGGTTTCTGAAGTTCTGAGGTTATTGTTCAGGCCCTCTTCTCCTTTCTGAGCTCAAAGCTAAACATTTACCCTGTATCTGTTAGCAGCCAGAATTAGTGTACCTCTGAATGAAGAAAACACGAGAGTTAGTATTAGTACTATGGGAAGAAATTCTTGTTTATCGAGATCAAGAGGGAGGGGAAGGAGGAGTACAAGGCTGGTTGCCTGTAGACACCTGGTTGAAGATTGTACTGATTGCAGAAAGGGGTGTCCTTGAAAATGGCGTGATCCAGCAGCGGAGTGTTGCCCACTGGCGTGAGAGGTTCTCCTGCGACCTTGCCTCCTTCCCTTGATCCCTGGCTGGGTCTGTAGCAGAGGACTCTGTCGCTGTAGCTGGGGCAGGAGCACGGCAGCAGCCTGGGGGACCTGATTGTCTCGATGGCCGGTGGGTCACAGACCGGTGTCTGTACTGTAAAGTGCTGCTGTACTCTGAGAGGCTGGGAACTGACCTGATGTCTGAGTTGGTTTTCTTGAGAGAATTAAAGAGTTTTCTTCTAAGGAGGGTGAAGTCTCTGGACCTTTTCAGTGTGTGTTTACAGCTCATTTTCACTTGCCTCATAACTTTGAAATAAATGGTTTGTCATTTGGAAGTGGCTGCCATAGAGTACAAGAGGCAGTTCTGGTGATATTCCCAGCAGGAGACAGGTGGTCTGGACTGGTGGCTGCACGGTATTCGTTGGGTTATACATGGACAGTATTTCAGGATACCTTCCAAAGATCAGTGCTCTTCTGGCTGAGGAGTTTTGTGGGCTTGGGGCTGTATTTGGAGAAGCAGGTCTGTTCTAGGGTGGGCTAGGCACACTCACAAATTTTATTCCTTTGTTTTCTTCTTTTTTTGGGCTACCTCTTTGGGATACCTCGTTAAAGTTAAAATAACACGGTTTGACAGGAGCAAAACCTGAGATCTTTTGCGACTAATCATGCTGGTATGAGGCCTCTTAGTGTGCGAATAAGGGTTTGTCAGTTTTGACACCTACAAGCATTTTCGTGCTCGTTTCCCGGCTTTCTTTCCCCAGCCATGATCTGCAGCTTCACTGTCAAGCTTCTGGAGTTTTGCAGAGCTCCCCAGTTAAAACAGAGCCGTTCTACTTTCTGAAAGCAGTTTTGAGTGACAGTGGAGCGTGAGGTCTAAAGACTGCCTCCCTGTAGGAGCACAGGTGCTGGTGTGGGCATCGCGTCTCGTACTGGCTCAGCTGTTGAACTGGTGAGGAGAGGGAGGTTGGTTCGGCGGCTGGACTGGGACATGTTTGCTGTAACAGTGCTGTGTTTGCTGCTGAGTCCCTGGGCACAGATACAGAAATACCCATGGAGTCTGTGTCTAAGCCATAAGTCGCTTTTCTGGATCCATGTTATGACATGAATCATTTTAAAGACTTCTGTGACTCCATGGACATCATCTGCTCCTTCCTACCCACCGCTCCCGGGCCCACTGACTCACGCTGCAATTTGTTGAACAAATCTCGATGCTCTGGCTGTCTTTCGAAAACATGGGGGAGGATCTGTAAAGATTGCCAAGATTAACGTAGCCGTCCTTTGCAGAGGGCATTTGTAAAATGACATTTTTCCTTTTAAAAATATTTGTTTATCCCCTTTTGCGGGATTTGTTATAAACCTTTAAAAGCCTGCTATAGGGTTGGGTTTTTTCCCCTGAAAGTAAAGTAATTGGAGAGTTCTAGGTGCTTGCAGGGAGTGGAATTAGCAGTTGGTGTTGGTAATTGGTATTTTGGTCAGCTGGTGGCATGTTCCTCCCTGAAACCCTTCCAGGACCCACCCATGTCACTCAGAACTGTGGGCACTAACAAAATATGAGAGTCTTCACAGAATCACAGAATGTCAGGGGTTGGAAGGGACCTCTGGTGGGTCTCCAGCCCTCCAGCCCAACCCCCTGCCGAAGCAGGGTCACCCAGAGCAGGCTGCAGTGGACCTTGTCCAGGTGGGGCTGGAATATCTCCAGAGAAGGAGACTCCACAGCCTCCCTGGGCAGCCTGGGCCAGGGCTCCGTAACCCTCAGAGGGAAGAAGTTCTTCCTCATAAGTTCTTCCTCCTCTTGTAGTCAATGGATTTCTGGTTTTTGCCTTTATTTCAGAACTTTTAAAATGCTGTGTGTCATATGCATATGAGTATCTGTCATTTCTGCTTTCAGAAGCAAAGCACTGAGAAACGGAGGATTTCAGACAAGATGTCAGTTCCCAAGCATGTGCGTTCGCTCCCAGGGCTGATCTTGTGGCTCGAACTGTTTTGTTCCTTCCAGTGACTCAATGGCATCTGTTTCTGAGGTCTGTCAGTGCAGGGGGGGAAAGCAGATTAGAAGCTCAAGTTTGCCTTCCCTGGGTGGTTAGTTGAAGAGCTGACGAGGATGGTTATGTCTGGGGAGAATGATCCCGACTCCCTGGGAGCCGTTTTGGAGGGATGCTGCCAGCTGCTTGCTGCGGCTGACCCCATCGACGGGCAGCCCCACTTGCTGTAGCTGGTCAAATCAAGTCCACTCTTGATTGAAGGCCTGCCAGGTGGTTTTTAAAGGACGATGGTGAATCTGTTGGGTAATTCCCTTGCATTTGAAATACAGCTGGACACTTGAAATACAGCTGACAGAAGTCCTGTTGTCTGGAGATGATGATTTAACCCATTTGGGGGGGAATATTTAATTTGTTGGTGCCATTGCTACAGAGGTACTTATGGAAAAATGTTGAAATGTTAATTTTATTAAACTATTATGCGAGCTAAAGGGTATCTCTTCTAGCGTCATTTCTACCATGCCCAGGTGACCCCAGAGGAAATTAGAAAGGCCCACTGTGTGTTGATAGAGTGAAAGGGCTTCCTGCACCAAGTTATTTGTTTAAAATGCTTATATTAGTGTCTTTTTTTTTCCCCTCCCTTGATGTGGCCACTTTAGTTCTGAACTTGGTTAACAGCTGGAAAGTGTAGTTTTTACTTTTGTTATCTTGATCTGATTAACACATTGTTGTCTGAGAAAGAGGATTCCTTTCCGTTGGTGTGTTTGTTATGCCTATCGATACCAGGCAAACTGGCCCAGGTCTTGACATTTAGTGTTGTCCCTAGCACTGCAGATGAGACCAGGGCAGTTATTCAGTATTTTTTTTTTTAACAGCCTGCAAAATAAGTTGTCCCAGATGGGTTACAGGATCACAGCTCCAAGCATCTGTTGAGATGGGTGTTCTTTGCTTTTTGTGTTGTTGAAAGGATGCTAGTGGGTGAGAAGGGAAAAAGCCCAACACAGCTATCTTGCAGAATAATCTCCTGCTGAATGACAGTTATTTGAATGCTGCCTGCTCCCTTCGGATACCTAGAAGTGATAGAACCTTCTGTGCAATTAGCTCTTTATGCAAATCAACACTTTGTCTTAATTGTGCTCCTGAAGAATGGCTGCAGTGTTGCAAGGTGACTAAATGCCAGGCAGCTCTTAGGGGCCTCGGTGACAGCTGAATACTGTTGAACTGAACAGTATTTTTAAAAGCTGGGCTCTTGCGTAGTTTATAGCAAGGCTTGCTGGTAGCCACCTGCCTCGTAAGCTGTTGGCTGCAGTGAGGTGCCAGCAAAGCAGCTGGCTTTCGAGCAACGGCCTCCTGAGTGCGGAGGTTGCAGCAGTGCTTTGGTGAATTCAGGATCCTTTCTGCTTCCCTTTAACAGCCTGAATGTCCCTTCTTATTACTAGGATTATACCTGGTCATTTTTGGGTAGCAAAACAAGTACAGAAAGGCACGTGTGTGCTGACACTTTCTTTTAATGTGCGGCAGCTCAAGTGGTAAATTGGAGAAAAAGAATCCTCATCAGTCAGTGCTGCAGCGCGCCAGTTCTGCTGTAGAAGA
>Ga0181612_104603_pt1 | contig 13196 bp, 7 predicted proteins | sample HoacroProtozoa21_FD_119630 | JGI IMG/M metagenome (GOLD analysis project Ga0181612, IMG submission 119630) | Hoatzin crop microbial communities from Cojedes, Venezuel. Combined Assembly of Gp0051906, Gp0051904, Gp0051908
ACAAGGACTTGGGACTGCAATTTTGACTAGATATCAGATGGTAATTTTTTTTCCAGTGAAATTCAGGAATTTCTTCTTTCTCTTCACCAGTTAAAACCATATACAGATTATATATAATTGTGCAGAACAATTCCTATCAAACTGAGTTTACCTTCATGGACTGTGACCCTGCAAAAATTTGTTTTATACATGTGGCTAACTTCAACACTGAGGCCTAAATTAATCTACATACTAATGGTCTTAAGTTGGTTGTGGAACAGATACTAAGCTTCTCTAGTTTTATGTGAAGCAAAATTAAAAATGTAGTCTTTTACTTAGTACAGTTTTCAAATTGCCATGGATCTGAGACCTTGCATTCCAGGGTTTAGTCCAGACTGACTTATTAAATAAATAGATACTTTAGCCCAGTTAAGAGCTGGTGTAAGAGGCTACATCTCTAATGACTGAGTTGAAACTGTATCATTTACATCAGGTCTGAATTTGATATATTCATAAACATGAATGAAACAGTGTTAGAAAACTTAAGCTAGCAAGAGCACAAATAGTCTTTCCAAAAAAAACCTCAGGGTTTAAACAGACCAGTGATGCTTGTGTTATCCCCATACCACAAGATGTTCGTGTTTGAAATTTCATACAGATGTGAAAGCAAGTAATGATTATTTTCAAACTTAAAAGATAGGCTGAAGAGTTGAAGTTTCTGTGATAATATTAGTTACAATTGTAGGCAGATGTTTGTCTATGATGTCTTTAATACAGTAATTTTACATAGATTCTTTCTATTTGTTTTTCTATCTGTTATATGTGCTACCCAGGAACTTCAGGTAAGAATGCTACTTGAACTCAGATATGCCAGTATATGTTATGCCTTCTTGCAAACTCGTATCATAGAATAACATCGTAGTTTTGTTGTTGCCCTCCCCCTTTTCAGAGTGTGCGTGGCTGGGTGGGTGTGCGTGTGCTTGCACTTCTGACAGGTGCTTAATTTTTTCTTGTAGTAGAAACTTTGTTGAGGTCTTTTTCAAATACTCTGTTTCATTTTAAGTTTGTTTTTGACATGTTCAACAGTCTTCACAAATTTTAAAATATCTTAATTCTAGTATCAGCATTTTTCAAATTGAGCCTTTTCTCCTTTTAGTGTATTTGTGCATAAGTATTATGTAGAAACAAAAGAAGAACTTCATTATTTATGATATAGTAAAGTTTGGGCTATTTGTTTCCATGGGGAAATTATGTATAATTTCCAGCTTTTCACTTGTGGTACATTGGCTCCTGTTAGCATCTTGCTAAAGCTGTTACCAGAGACCTCTTCCAAAAGTTTACATCATTGCCTGCCAGCCTGAATTTAATTAAATAACTTAATTAATACATACAGCTTAATTTAGTTCGGCTGTATACTCCTACCAATTCTGCTGAACTCATTTACCCTGTGAAGACAGCTGAAAAGGCACATCAGTTGTTGCCAGTTTTGGACCTAAACTTGCAGTTTATCGATGTACAGAGAGAACTGAAATGATAAAGAATTGTAATGAATTGTACAAATGATACAAAAATCAGCAACAGCAGTATTTTGCATATTTGTTTCTGCTAGTTTGTACATCAGTTATTATGCAAACACAGCCCCCAAATCTTTGTCTGAAAATGCCTGTGCTCTAAAAGATATGAACATGTGGAAACAGTGCCTTACTATGCAGTTCCACAACACTTTTGCCTATATCCTACAATATTTGTGTGACTCCATTAACTTTGCATACGTTGTCAATACAGTAAGGTAGAGACCTGTGTGAAAGAAGTTTTGCATGATTCTTCCCGGCTTTATGGAGGAGCTATGCTGCTCTCCACCACATAGGGCTCCTTCCCTTTTTACTGCCCTTTCTGCGTCTTCCCTTTCCCCTGGGTTGTGGTAATGTTTAAAGTGTCTGCGAGGGCACGTCTGCTGCTTTACCCGCGGGTGGTGACTGTGGGAAGTCATATGTGGTATCTGCTCATTGCTGGCCAGACCCGGTTATAATATGTGACTGCTTTATTTTGAACTGATGTCTGCTGCAGGTGGCTTTTCGGATAGGAGATAGCTTTGCTCCTCCTGTAGATAAAAATGAACAGCCTCTCAAATACATCTTCCCTCCTTCTTGTTAACTGTGAAAGAAAGACTGCTTAACAGACTGTAAAAACAACTCCATCTTTGCAGACATGTGTTGACCTCTTGTTTAAATTCCGTATGAGTCTGGGTGCTCCTGTAGCAAAACTTACGCTAACCCAAATGCTGTGAGTATTTGGGTTACACTCTGTTTCATCTCTCTTGCCCTTCTCCCTCAGCTTTAATTCACTAACCCCCCTTCTAATTGCATGGCCCAGAAGTGTCCCTTTTCAATTCTCTTCTTTTGGCTGGCTTCCTTCTTGTAAGACATTGCAAAATAAAACTACAACAAGAAATATTCCCACAGACATAGGCTGCAAAGTTCACTGATAGCTCTACTAGGCATCATGAGGATCAGCACGTGATGAGGGTCACCTTTGCTTGCTTGCTTATTTTTGTCATTTTGTCATATGTTAGTTCAGTAGCTGATGTGTTTGTGGAGGATATCTCATTGCTGCATGTGTGCTCCAGCCTTTATGGGCGAGGATGGATTGCCAAAGAATTTGTTAAAATAAGTAGTAGGGAACTGCACAGTCATTTTTAAGATACAAAGAGACCGAGTTTCTTAGATGTGTTCCGTTCTCTACCTGCACCAAACCACTACATGATCCTAGTCCCAGGATGAAAACACAGAGTTCTTCCAATAATGTATTGAACTTCATAACACTTTCACCTTCATTTGCTTTTGAATATAGTGCATTCCTTAGTTATACATGTTCTTGTGGGTTGGTGCTTTTGCATTCCCAGATTGTCTTTTTCCTAAAAATACTTTTTTTTAACTTGTATTTGTTTATGAACGGTGAGCTTAGTGTCATGAAAATGAACATTACCTCTTTCCAATCATATTCCAAAGTCCATTGCATTAAAGGGCAATGATGCAAAGTAGGATCTATTTGTGCAAGTTTCTTGATTGTTAAGCAGGTAAGGTTGCAGCTGAATTAATTGGCACTGTATGCAGTTGGTCCCCATTCAGTAAATCTCTGAGTAGTCCGGAATGGGGATTACTCAAGTGTTTAAAATTATAAATCTGCCTAAAGACCCTACTGAACTGAGACCTCTTTCTCTATGACTGCACATAATTTTAATCTGCATGAGCCCACGATATACTCCTTCCATAATCCGATATACTCCTTCCAGAAATATTTACTAAATTTTGTGATTGTTCTAGGCAGAACTATATTTTTGTCAAATTCAGTGGTTTCATCTTTAAAAGATTACTGTCAACTTGAATTTTCAGCAGTTGGTTTACTTGTTTAAGAGTGTTGCATCTTGCAGAGTCTTGTTTTAAACAGTCGGTCCTGAATTTTCAAAACAGACATTTCTTTTCTCTGTAAATTTCCTTCCCATGTCTATGTAAGGTTAAGGGCTTTCACCCAAATAAAGTACCCAGAACTGCAGCTGGATAATTCGGGGTAGACCCTCCATCGCTGTGTAAGGCCCCTTTGGCCTCTGCATGTCCATGATGGGACCAGTTGTGGACATGCTCCTCCACTTGCCAGAGAGGAACCTGGCTAGACGTGAAGAAGGGAGCAAGAGAATTAGCACAATCAGGGAAATGATGCAGTCCACTGGAAAATACAGAAACAAAACAAGTTGAAAAATGGTGGAAAACTAACTGTCATTTTTATACACAAAAGAAATCAATTGATCTTTGTATCAGTTCACCAGCCTAACAAATAGTTATGCAATTTGCTTGATTTTCTGTTTAAGAAGTGAAATCTCAGTCAGTACTAATCAGGTTATTCTCAGAGTATAGTTTCAAATAATTCAGATAAATGCAAGTTACAAAAATAAGCTATATGGGCCTAGAAAGAAAGTTGTAGAAGGTGTGCTGCTTTAGCTATTACGTTTTGCGTGCTAAATGAAGGGTTCATTCAAATCTACTTTAACTCATCATTATGGTTATGTGTGTAATGAAAAGAATCTAAAATCTTTAACATGTGTTTCACAATTGAACCATTGCTATGAACTATGCTCCTAATATTTTTAAACATCATCGAAAAATCCTTTAAAATTGCTTCCAAACTTTTCTTTTGCCTGTCATTGCTCTGCTGGTATTGAGGTGTGTGTATATGTGGACTTACAAAAACGAATTCTTAAATTGGCAAATGCATGAAAAACATCTAATACAGTAAAGAATGACTCTTCATTTAATTGTCATTTCCATGCTTCTGCTCTCGTCTCCAGGTGAAATGCTGGAAATTTTAAATGCTGTTGTTACATTGTTGCTTAACAAAATAATGTTTGTAGGAAGTGTGTATTATATTTTTACATTAAAATATTTCTTGAGCTAACTTTGATCTAATGATTAGTGTTTTGTGTCTGATGAGTTTCAAATCAAAGAAGCTAACCCTATATCTGATTTCAGGGGGAGAGCATGGACAACTTCAACTGGGGAGTCCGCAGGCGGTCCCTGGATAGCCTGGACAAGTGTGACATGCAGCTGCTGGAGGAGAGCCAGCTCTCAGGAAGCACGCCCAGCCTCAACAAAATGAACCGAGAGGACTCCGATGAGTCATCAGAGGAGGAGGACCTGACCACCAGCCAAATCTTGGAGAACTCAGACCTAGTAAGTTGCAAACTTGCAATTTAAGAATAGATAGGGTTGTGTTTTTAAATAAGCTGGGCTTTAATTTCCTCTTGCCCAGGTGCAATCTAATCAGCTCAGATTGGGGGGTGGCACTCAAAGCGGTGTTTTGTTGCTGATGATTTTTGCTTATTTGCAAAGGTAAACAGGAATTTTAATGCAAAGTTTGAAACACAGGAAGTGTCAGATACAACTATTTGCCCTTTTTTCCACAGGTTACTATGTGACAATTTTGCACAAACGGCCAGTAGTAAATCTTTCTGACGTATCCGATACTTAAATAGGACAAAACTCCCGTTTGGTAAACTGTGTCAGGTTTTAATTGTTCACTTCTGGGATGTTTGCATACAATTTTTATGCTAGAAACATTGAAAGGCTTATAATATGTCTGCATGTACAAATTTAGAGCCACTGCCACTGCCCTTTAAGACAATGCCTTCTTTGCATGTTCGTAAAAGCAGTGTGTGCTGGGGTAGATTATACTCGGTTCTTCTGTGCTTTTGTTGTCTTTTAAACAGATTATAACTCTTTCCCCATCTGAGGATACAAATCATATTGACTCACTCTCTACATCATGTGACACAACCTCAGCAGACCCTCATCATTTTAATATAGGAACAGCCAGCTTTGACGTGTCTTTGCCTGAAATGAATAATCTCCAAGTGTCTGAAGGATCCAAGGTGAATACATTTTTACTTTCTTTTCTGACTGGGCTGTTTTACATGACACTTTTACAAGTTTATTTTACTTACACTTTCATGAAGGGTTTGATCTGTGAAAGCAAGTACATTCTGACTTCCTGCAGCTAATGGTATAGTACAATACATTCATGCGGTCCTGCACATTCATACCCTTTCCCTTCTGCTTTCTTCATTGAAGAATTTATTGTTTCTTAAGTATATTGCCCTACATATGCACCAAGATACTACAAGCTCATTGGAAGACAAATTCATGAACTGGCTACAAGTTACAACCCTAAGGGAATATTCTTTTGTTCTTCATGCTGATTTAAAAGAATGATATGCCAACTCATGTGGTGGGTGAACACGTGTATTCTCTGAGATTTTTTTGTATGTGGGAACCTATTGTACAGTTGTGTGCACTGGATTCAGTTCTTGCCTTTTGGCAGACACTCAAAAATTTTAAATTCATGACTGCAATATTAAGCCATCTTGGGGGGGTGGGGAGGCAGGATTTGCAAACATACAACAACCACATTCAGCACAGTTTTATTTCAGACAGTTGTATCAGAAGATTAACACAAAGTAAGGTTGGTAAATGATTATCAATGTGGGGATGGTTTCTGTAATTTTCTGTGTGATAATAACTTGTTTGTGGGAGATCAAGTGAACCTACTCCTCTCAGTGTCTCTCCAGAAATATAATCTGGGGTGGAGGGGTGTGTGTGGGTTAATGGCTTTATGACACTGGTGCCTTAACGATTAAAGCTTTCTCTGTCATTTCTAAATTGGGTGACTTCCGCAGAATGGGCAGTGTAAGAGAATGGGGCAGGGGAAGAATATGTCTTGTGTAATCATCGGCTTTCATTCCAGTTCTTGCCCTTGGTCCTTTCCACATGCAGCCACGCAAAAATTGATACAGTACTGCTAGCACTGCATATAACAGAAGTAATGGAAACGTCTATTGAAGAGATCATAGAAAATGAGGTTGGAATTGTGCTGAATATTGAACAAATTGTTTGTGTCAGAAACCTCCCCAGGAGGAAGAAACAACTGGAGGAGGGAAATGTGGGTAAGGATAGGAAAGGAGGGGAACCTCTCAAAATGAAGGTTGTGGAAAAGGTAAACTCATTATCATTTGTGAAAACAACTGCTGGGAGACAAGTTACCACATAACAACCATAAGCAGGAGAAGTTGGCAGAATTTCAGTTCAGGAAGCTGCAGTCAGAACAGATACGTTTGCAGGTGGTGACTGTGGCTAATGTCACGCGTCCAGCTGCTGCAGCTATTGGTACACACATTAAGACTCACAGTTCATGAGTTTCATACATGCCTGGGGTTTTAGAACCCTTACTGTGAAAATTTCTTTAGTGTCCCAATACCCATGCACCAGCATAAATAAGTGAAGAATATAAAATCACAGCAGTTCCTTGTAGGACTGACAGGCAAATTCAGCTAGTTCTGAGACAGGTTTGATATCGTTGAAATACATAACCCCAGTTGACAGGGATTTGACAGTGTTACAAAGACGTTTGATTTGATAAACTTTACATATAATGCCTGCTTAGTGTTTTTTTGCCTGAAAGTTATTTTCTTCTAGTATGTATACTTCTGTATTTTCACTCAAAACAATTTGGAGTCACTATAAACAAAGTTAAAATGCCTGGGTTTATATTTATTTTAAAGAAGTCATCCAGTTTTTAGTCAGAAAACTTGAACTTGCACCTAAACAATTTTTAATTAATTTGACAACACAAAATCTGAGCTCTTTCCTGTTTCTCTTTTCCTCTGAGTTCTTTCAGAGAGCCGATGGTATGTCAGCAATGCAGAGGAGACTTTTTGTTGCTTCTTTAGTGCTGTACAAAAATGTTTAATTGTTGCTTCATAAGCAAAACCAAAAATATCTCCTCAGCTTTTAAATAGATGCAGCGAATAAGAGCCACAGACTGGTTAACTAGGCCTCTTCTCAAATGTTTCAGTGCCAAAATCCAGGTATTATTGTTAAAGGCACAAAATTAGTTAAACTTATTTGCTAATAAAGATAATGATCAAAAGATAGTATTTATAAGTGATTAGAAGGCAGTGATGGATGATGATGTGAGGGATACAAAGATGCAGATGATGCTATTTTATGTATTTTTCGAGTTATCTAAACTCACCAATTTCTGGAACTGTACTGCAATCCTGCATGAATATTTGGAGTCCACTGTTTTATTTTGCTTTTTGGGCATCGCGTTGGACTCCAGTGGGTGGGAGGTGTTTGCATCCTCTTTCTTCCTCCTTTACCCTATCCCATCAAAATGCGTTTTCCTCACACAAACACCATCATTGCAATGAACAAGCCAATGGTTCTAGAATTCAAGCTAATAGTTCGTATTTGGAAGTGGTCAATACTAACTACTTCTTGAAGAAGCATGAAACGTTTATGCTTCTTGCCAACTGCTCTCACTCCTGTTCTGGTAATTCAACCATATAGCTTTCATTTCTCTTTTCAAGATCATTTGTGCTCTCGTTCATTTCGTCCACCCTGGACTCAGCAATATTCCTATCCCTTCCACTTAGAAAACAGAACAAACCAAAAAAGCTTTCTCCTGCTTAGTTTCTGATCCTGTCCTTTCTGATACAAGTCTTGTTTAACTTTTAGAAATGTGAATCCGCAGAATCCATCTGTAGGATGCAAGCAGGCCTGGTAACCTGCAAAGAGACACTCTTCTCTTTTAATTCCATTTGGCACGGACTTCCCTTCCTACCAGCTCCCAACACACAAATGTACTGTGCATATGCATGTGTGCACAAACACACACCTGATGAGAAACTCCAAAGAGAAGAGACAGAGTTTGAGCTACACACTGCAGTCATCCCTACGGCAACTGCTTTGCAGAGATGCTTTGGATGACGCGGACAAAAGGCAAAAGCTAAAAACTGAAACAAAATTTATTCAGACTAAAAGTGCAAGAGAGATTGGAAAGTTTCAAAAAGAAATCAAGCCCTTTAGGTGCTAATGGATGAAAAAGGAAGGAAGTGATAGAAGTATAGTCTTTTTAATGGCCTGTAGAATGCTTTGGATTCCTCTTGAATGGAAGTGATTATGTAAATAACATATGAAAAATAATTCTCAATTCTAAACACGCATATAATCTTCCAGACAGTGATTGTTTTCAATATATTTTGAGAGGCTTTAATACACTCACGGACACTATAAAGTGATAAGTGACAAGGACAGCCTGACAGTACCAAGGACCCTATTGTTTTTCTTGAAAAAATACTTCACTGCTGTGTTGCCAAATGCAATGAAATCTGAAATTCTTTGCTAGACAAACTGAGTTGAAGAAATGCCTTAAAAATAGTATTGATCCAAGACAGCAAGTTAAACAAACACAGTATTTTTGAAGAAGTGTAATTTGATTCATGTCATTTATAATCTGTGGCTTTATATCTGTGCAATTTAACATGTTGTCAGGTGGATTTTTTCATTAAATGCTTTCTATTCATTAGTGGAATGAACTTACTAATTTGCTGTTTTCTAAGACATCATCATTCACTCTCCTAGGCTGAAGCTGTACATGAAGAACAAGATACAGCAGTCCATGAGGATGACCTCTCGGGATCTACAAATGAACTCCCTGGAGTGTTTGAATGCAGTGATAGCCTTAGTCTGGATATGACAGAGACTGAAGAAAAGGTTGACAGGCTGGAGCAATTTGCTCTTGCTAGGTAATTGTATATGCTATCATTCATGAAAGTTCTTTTACACTGTACAACAAAGTGGTAACAAGGTGTTAGTTAATGGAATGGCTGTCTTGGCCACAGGACTTATAAAATTATCAGGAGTTTAGAGCAGTGAAAAGACAATGCCCTAATTACCTGCATAATTATCACAAAACTCAAAAAAACCTGAAGATTTTCCTTCTAGGAAAACAAGGTATGGTTTCTACATACATATATGCAGTTAGTCATTATATATGTATTATATTTACTTAAAAAAAGAAAAAAATATTTTTAAAGATTTGCAGTAATGGAAATACTGCTTAGTTAGCTGTTCAACAGATTGGCCATGTAGTCATCCTTCTGACTTCTTATGGGTCATAAGGCAGTCACAATATTGTTAAAAATCCCATCTGCATACTCTTGAGGCTGCTGGTGAGCATGGCTGGATTCCAGTATATGCTGCAACAAGACATCAAGATTTTTCCATGCCTTATGGAGCTCTTTCAGATTTTGGATGCTGAGTTAGACTGCAGTTAGCCTGTATTTATGGAAGAAAGGAAAGGAATGAGGATATATAGAGAAGCTCGCTCTCTGTCTGTGTGCCACATGTTTCCAAATCACAGTTCCTGTTCTTGAGAGCCGTAGGAAGTATTTCTCCATCCCAAAGGATAATACACAAGATCGAGTATCTTAATAGCTTTTAAAAATGGTAGTCAGCCTCTTCCACTGACCATGGAGTACCAGAAAAATACTCTGTCCTAGGAACAGCGTGGAGAAGGGATGGATCTTCTCCAGTCCACTGGGCGGAAACCAGACAAGTCATACATATAATGTTTGTACACGCTGAGATTCTTTGCAGTACTTTTGCTAGACATTATTATAACCAAGTTCTCCTTGAAGAGGAGTTTTTCTTCATGGGCTCTATCCTGTGAAGTTTCAGCCTTCTTCCTCCAAACAATGGTACAATAAAACAATTCAAGTATTCTGGCATGGAGGAAGATAGATGATAATAGCCTGAAGACAGGGATTCTGAACTGGAGGGATTTCTTATTGTAGCCAACATCTTGCCAATCTTCAAAAGTAATTTGAGGTTTCATGAATATTTTTAGAAAGGTGCTGTAATTGGTCCTGTGATTTTATCTGCCACTTTCTTGGTATTCTCCTTTTATCACTTTTTTTTTTCTCCTGCAGTTTTGGAGAAGTGGATCGAAATGCCTCCCCTCCTCCCTCACCATTTTTTTCTGCCATCCTTGCTGCATTTCAGCCAGCAGCATGTGATGATGCAGAAGAAGCCTGGCGTAGTCATATCAACCAGCTCATGTGCGACTCTGATGGTTCTTGTGCAGTTTATACATTTCATGTGTTCTCTTCCCTGTTTAAGGTAAGAAAATATGTTGAAGATACAAAATCAAAATGTTTAGGTTGTGTGTGGCTATGAGGATGGTTCTTGACAGCAGAACCAGTAATGAACTACTAGGTGTATAACTGCTGCAATTTTGCATGCTGCAGAATTGCCATACCAGATTTTCATGCAGAACTGTCTTCTAGAACCAGTTTTGTCAGTATGTATCTGATACTTGCGGGTTGGGAAATAACATTATAAAATGTGAAACCACTTCAAATAGTATTTTTCTTCAGTACTTTACAAACAGCCTGAAACAATATCTACAAAAGAAAGGAAATAGCCTTTTCCTCTGAAACTATTGTTAATCTGTTCTTTCATCTCAAACTGTTGAAATCTGACCATGCTCATGTAAATGTGAACATTATTAAAATATTCTATACCTAATAAGCTGAATAGAAATATCCATCTGCCATCACATGACATAAATTCCAGAGATTGAGTCTGAAGACTAAAAATACATTTCTCCTTTCTAAAACTGTGTGCTCGCAAAGATAAGAATGTTGCAAAAAGATAGAAGAAAAGAGAGCCAGATGTACAAGCTGTTATAAGGAATGACTGTCTGGTTTTACCCATAATTAGTTTTAAAGCCTTTTAAAATTGTTTCTCCTGCTTTATATGAGATAACACTGATAAATAACCATTTGGAAGGAAAAAAACAGTGCTGACGAGTGCATGACAGTTCAACTTTGAAAATTAGTCATGTGTTTCTTCATGATGTGTATTTCAGCTTTTCTGCCATTATTTCAGTCCTAGAGGTTAATGTCCCCGTTCAAGTATTCTGAGAGTTATTTGTCCTTTTTGTTCTGTTTGAAGAGGTCAAAAGCAACTGGTGTCACACTTCTGAAAACTAAAGAAATAATATTGTGTAATGCACTACACTGCTGTTGTGCTTGCCCTATATTCAAAAGATAGACTACTGAATTTCTTTGGTTCATACTGGAGGAGAAAGATACTATACTGCTTTCAAAAAGTTTTCAATAACAGCAAAGCCTGAATAACAGTACTAAAAAAAAATTAAAGATATTAATAGTATCAACAAACCAGAATTTTCTAGCTGGAGTCACAGCCGTATTTTTAGTTTATAGAATTGCTTTATTCTCCTTTTCAGGATTAAAGCATAGAAGTATTATTTTCCCAGATTTCTTTACAAGATCTCAGCTTATCTGGAATTATATTGTATTTGCACCATCAAACTTTGCTACTCATCCCCTAACTTAAAAGTCTCTCGACCCTCACCAACAAGAAGTTTCAGAAACAAGCCCAGTATGTGCTAGGCTTGCAATGCAAAGTACTGCCAAAATATTTAACTGTGAAACAAAATCCTTGTTTGGAGGAACCTGTCAGCTAAATACTTGGTGAAGTGAAAGAAGTGCATTTTCCAGGGCACCTACATTTCAGTCTGCATCAAGTTAATGGTATCTTGGATGTTTGCCCACAACACACTAAACTTGTTTAAAATTCCTGAAAGTATTGAAGTACTTTTCCTGTAAATGAGTCATAGCTCAGAGATCTCTGGATTACCTTTATGGCTGCCTCTTCATATTCCATCAAATCAAATGTCTTCCAGCAGACCAGCCAGTTCCAAGACAAGTAGATTTGAGAGCTAGCAGGTAGTTTCCACAATCAAGCCCTTTTATTCTGCAAAGTCCTCTTCCCAGAATAGGAAGTCTGAGGTTAAGAAGAAAATGTTCTGAGAATATTTTAATATTTACATTGATACAAAGCACAGGAACTATATGAAGGCATATACCTATTTGTAATATGCTGGTGGTTAATGTTACTATTTACAGTAGTCCCATTTCATAAAATATATACTGCATTCAGACCTTGCTTGAAAGATTTAAGCTGCTGTAATCTGCACCTAGAAGGACATAGTCGAGATGATAACTTATTGTAGAACTGATAGTCCATGTAATTGCAAAATAAATATATTTAGTGAAGCATTATACATAGATACCAAAGGATAGTCTCTTGCTGTTTCACATTTTAATACTTTAAAACACTGTTCAAGACTGTTAGCTGTAGATTGATTGTTGCTTTTATAAATATTTGAAAGGGGAAGCAGTAAAGGAAGAATATGTTTTCTTGAATCTGAACAGTTGACTGGTCAGCTTTTGATGAAGCCATAACTGAAATGCTTTGAGGAAGTTATTTACATAAAATAAACAAGAACTGTTAAAATGCATGAGCAGATGTGTGCTGGAACAGACCTGAAGAATTGATGTTCCTTATCTTGCCCAGGACAGGGTCGACTATAACTTTCATTTCAGTCAAATGTTTTTTAACTTTTTCCTCTAGACTGTTCTTAACCTTTAGGCTAAGGTGGAACTTCACAATGTTCCTAGGCAATGTAGTCCAATGCTTAACTCTCCTTATTGCTTGAAAAACACTCTTCTGTGTTTTATGCCCGTGACTTCTTGCTCTATATGCAGTGGTACTTCTCTTCTTTGCAGTTGCTGCGTATATTTGAAGACCATTACCATGACTTCACCTACCCCAAACTTCTCTAATTTAACCTCAGTTCTTTCAACCTTCCTCATAAGTCACTTTTTCTAAACTCACTGTTGCTATGGGCTCTCTTCAGTTTAGTCTATGCATTACTTGAAAAGCAAGAGCAGCTTCTGTATTTCAGCCTAAGTTCTTACGAGCACTGACTAGAAGAGGATTACCTGTTTTATCGAA
>Ga0181612_112827_pt1 | contig 13196 bp, 7 predicted proteins | sample HoacroProtozoa21_FD_119630 | JGI IMG/M metagenome (GOLD analysis project Ga0181612, IMG submission 119630) | Hoatzin crop microbial communities from Cojedes, Venezuel. Combined Assembly of Gp0051906, Gp0051904, Gp0051908
GGATGGGGCTTTGAGCAACCTGGTCCAGTGGAAGGGGTCCCTGCCCATGGCAGGGGTTTGGAATTAGCTGCTCTGTAAGGCCTTTTCCAGTGCAAATCATTCTATGATTCTATGATTCCTCAGGCTCTTTCCAGCTACAGCTACAGTCTCTCTGTCCCTCTGTCTGAACAACAGCAGCAACAGCCAGGAACTCACAGGCAATGGCTGTTCTTTTCTCACAAGCATTGGCTGGTACCCTCCCAATGCTGCCCGTGGCTCTGGGCCCAGGTCTCTTCAAATTAAATGATTCCTGCTACACAACATCCATTTCCTCATGGTGGAACATGATCTAGTGTCTAGAAAGGGGAATATAGTAGTATGACTTGGTGTGAAGAAGAGGAAAAAGATGGTATGGTAGACATGTGTGCTAGCACTGTCCCTCCAGAAGATGAGACCCATACATAGGCAAAAATTCTAATGTTCAGTTAAATGATTATTATAATCTCCCATGTGTTACTGTCCCTCTTCAACAAGCTTCCTTTTACATGTCACATGAGTGGCTGATGGGCAGTGTGTGCTCACAGGCACAGCAAGGAGCTCAGAGGTGTTACGACTCCTGGCAAACAAAACCAAATATACACATTTGCTTCCTGGCTGGACAAACAAGACCCTTACCCACTCTCAGACACCCACCCTCCCCTACTATAACACCTTACATGCAATTAGTAGCTTTTATAATGCTATAATATTGCATAGATCTGTTTGTGCAAGAGCATATGAAACCCATCATCTTTTGTTGCAACACAACTTTAGGTGTTTTTTAGGAATGAAAAGCAACCATAAATCCATTTGGTATAGGGCACCTTTTGTAACATGCCTCTAAATGGTTCACTGGAACAAAACTATGAATATTCAAAGATGAAGACACTTTTAGGATGGTGGGTTGTATTTCTTAGAGTGGCTATAACTAAATGGAGATGAGGCACTTTTTAAAAGCTCAGCAGAGAAATGAAGTTTAGCTGCGTGTGCTTTCCTAAAGCAGTAATCTGATAGACTTTACCACACTTGTAGCCAGAATTCAGGCTACGAGAAACTCATACAAGGTTTACACATGGCAAAGATCAGAAACCAGCTACATTATGTCATGGGGAGCTCAGATAAAACACAAGTCTATTTAATGAGCTTGAAGAATGGCCTGTACTTTTTCAGAGAGACCTGCTCTTCTGTCTCCTTTGAAGGATTCTCAACTGCCTTGGCAGATTGATCCCTACCCCTGCTCCAGACTAGGCTGGATAATTTGAAACAACCACATTTCTCCTCTGTTTACACCACCGTGCACCAGAGCAGGTGAAGCCTGATGGTGAGACTTCCTGGGCAAAGTGAGCTATGGGCTGCCCTGGCAAATGCAGTGGTGTTGCTATTTGATCAGTTGTATGATGTTTGCAGTCATTGATAGCAGCAGGTCAAGACTTTTCAGAGGATCTTCCCTGAGGATGGACTTTATTGCTCATCTCCAACTGCCAGCCTTCTATATGAAAAAAAACCACAAAGCCTTGTGAACAGGTGTGCTTTGCCTTTTAGGTGCATAATAGGACTCACTGTCCTCCCTCCATTAATATTAGTCTTTTCTTCACTTGCTTCCTTTTTTTGTGGAACTCCTTGTTCTCTTCTTTCCTGCTCAATTTTTGTCTGCCTTTAACCTTTTGCTTTGTTAATTGATTATTCCTTCTTTGTGTCTCTTTTTTTCCCTCCTTGCCTGCTCTTTGACAGAAGGTGACATGCTGCTCATGCTGGGAGCATCCACCAGACGACTGCGAAAACAAGGTCTGGCTTGTAGACTGCTGGAGGAAATGACAGATGCCCCTTCCAAAGTGACGGCCACACAAGTGCCAAGAAGTAGAGGAATGAAAATCAAGCCATTTTCAGCCAGAAAGGTATCATCTTATCAGGACGTGAACAGCTAACAGGAGCCTGTGTGCGGTAGGAGTGTGAGGCTTTCTGCCCAGGCTGTTCCTCTGGTCTGGCAGCTCTTCTGCACCAGCCTTCCCAGGTGCATTTCCGCTTGACAGGCTGAAGATTTTGCTTCAAGATATCCAAATGTGACCTGCACCAGGTTGCCCAAATAGGGCATTGCATGAATAAGTACTAATATCTTGCTATTTTCATAAATAGATTTCCAAAATGCTTTAGCAAGATCAGTATCTCTCTGTGTCACGCAATGAAGCAATGACAGAGTCCATACCTGACCCAGCCAGGTCTCTCCACCTGCTCCTCAATTATTGTTATGAAGGTATCTGGTTTTTAAATTCTCTTCCACAGAGGCTCCTTTCAAACACTGCGTGATCTAACCAGACATCAATTAATAGTCTAAACAGTCACCCTTTCACAGAGTCACGTGACATCTGCACAGCACTCTCTTCCTGAAAGGGACAAACAAAACAATTTTGCTTCCAACTGTCATTCTTGTGTTGTTCTAATAACATCAATGCTTTAGAAATGCGAAGGGTCAAAGTCAAGACCTGAAATCCATTTGGTGGATATGAATTTCCTTGCACCCTCCATCAGTACGGGCTGTTTTGACACACCTGACTAGAATGATGACTTGACTGGTTTGGTTTTGAATGGCTGCCTTGGAAGTCTGAAGGCTTAAGACTGGTCAGAACTTAAGCAGAAATTTTTAAAGCCACTAAAACTGTCAATGCCTTAGAGATGCTTTCGGCTTCAAAGCTTACAGGTGTTTTGGTCCAGTAACTGGTATAACATTATCTACTTCATCTAAAAGTTATTTATATTAATAATGGATGGTTTTAATGCTGCATTTAATTTACAAATGAAAGTCATGGAACAACTAACACTTAATAGGAAACAAGACCAGTTCTAAGAGCCCTTCTCCTTTGCATAAAATTTGCTATGGTAGCTATTTTATGCTTTGTAAATAAATGAGTTAAATGAGAATATAAAATAAAATAAATGAGAACATCAGTAAGAGTGAATGACTCTTTCATATACTCCTAGACCAGAAAGCACTGTTATGCTCATCTAGATTGATCTCCTTTATTTAAAAACAAAACAAAAATAGCAACAATCTCCTTAGGCCAAAAAATTGCATCAAGATGTTGCTGAATCAAACCCATAACTTTGATTTACTAGTGCCAAGACAAAAAATACATGCTGCCAAGTCTGCATTTTACAATAATTAAGATGAGGGGAAACATTTTTTTCTTGATAGGAACTGTCTTTAAAAGATTTGTAATACCAACACTCTGCTACTACTTCCTACACACTCAGGCTTGTCTTTGGCCCAGCATGCCATAAAGAGTGCTGTGTTACAGCACAGCCTTACCATCTTTTGCTACCTCAGGACTCCTCTCTAACACAGCAATACCTGAGGATCCTTTCAGGCAGCTCTGTGCTTGTCTGAGCAACACAAGAAGCTGCATGAAAAAGCCAAATCGCCTCAGGTTCATAAAACTATTGCATACACCAATATCAGCTACACGAAACTACTTAAGACACATTATAGATATAGTCTGCTGTTGAGAAAAGTTGGGTTTGTATATGGTGGCTGTGTCTCTGAAGTGGGTAGGCAAGGCACATCTTCCACAGCCATCTGGTCCCTCAGCCCATGCCCCACAGGAGTCTACAGCTCGCTCAGCTGTGTCAATTGAAAGGAGAAGGCTCTCTAAGCCAGGTTTTGCTGAAACAAAATGCTAACACTTTTAGTCTAGGAGATAGTTTGAGCATGACCATTTTTTTCATCTGCTGCAAAGCCAATTTAGAAAACTTTTTCTCTGCCTGTCACTCCTTTCTGGACTCCAGAAATTATTTCCTTCACTCTTCTCCAATGTTAAGCTGAGGCAATTGTTTAGCATGTCATGCTCAAAACCATATCAGTAAAATGATCAAGATTAAAAACGGTTCCAAATTATAAACATGTCACAAATAGATATTTTTTGAAGCCTAGTATATCTTATGGTCTGGTATACATAGTATCCACAGAAAAAGTTTTATCATCACATTAAAAGGGTGCTGGTGAACTGCAAAACAAAGATGGGAAGGAAAAGCAGGGCTACAGAAAGATCAGCAGCCCCTTTGCAGGCAGAAATAATGCCCATGGGATTCTAGCCCTGTCCTTGGGCTCCATGTGATCCTCTGAAAGAAGCAATCCCGTCCCAAGAAGCTCCTGCTTCTCTTTTCTTCCCACTTTCAGGTATTTGGTCTCTCTCCACACTGCCAAGCACTCACAGAGCTGCACTGAGAGCTCGGCCAGGCAACTGCTCCGAAGTAATCCTTTTGTACCCAGGGGCAGGAACTCCTAAACCAGCATGTGTGATAAAGAAAGTCTGAAATTACTATAACCTGGATTTGAGAATGCGTGTGTTTTGTTAAGCCAAATCATTCCAGAGATTTAAAGAGCATCCAGGCAAACAGCTCAGCTGGCAGCGAACTCCTGAAAGGCAAGGGACAGAGAGACTGGAATGAACAGCGAGGACAATTACTACACCTTGAGCATAGTCACACCAAACATTTAATAAATAATCTAACTTTCCTTCCACCTCCATTTTCTTTTCCTGTCACTTCCTTGTCAAGCTGACAACAAATAGCAAGTATATTTAAAGACTGAAGTCCAGCAGAATCAAGTTAGTCATATCCTTTTACTTAATTATGCTACTGACATCCAGCTGATCAAAATCAGATGCCTGAATCTGGGCCCATGACTAGTTACATTGAACAATACATTGAACAGAGAAGTCCAGTTGCTCATAAAAGGCAGTTTCCTGCAAAACACAATTACACAACAAGCTCCTTTCTGAGAATGTGTATTTAAATACTCTGCAGAGACACATATTGTACTTCCATAAGAAAAGGGAATGCCTTTACTTAGAAGAGGTGTTTCAACATTATTGGTCTCAATAATAACACAAAGGGTGAACAGACATGAATGACATGAAAAGCTCTCAAACGCTTGTCCTGTGCAATGTATCAAATCCCTTGTGTCTTTCAGAGTCTCACAGAACAAAAGCCAAGAGTGTCTACTTTGGAATGACAGAGTATCCCATCCACTTACAAAAAATGCAAATATTTCTGTTATTAAAAATATGACAAGGTGTGTCATGGGCATGCTACAAGTAGAGCACAGAACATTGGAAGCCCTAAGAGGGCAAGGAATTCTTGAAGTGGGAAGTATCTGGAAAAATCAGCAGGAGAACAAGACTCCATGCTGCAGTAAGGGACAAAAACCTGAACACCGTCTCTAAACTCAGATCTGGTGACAGTATAAACCAGAGTGCATGAGCAAGATATACCAGACAAAGTGCACGCTTAAGTCCCCACAGTTCTTGTCCACAGCATGCTGTATTTATCCTCTGTCTGCGTGACATGCATAGTACAAGTCTGATCTTTCTGTAGGAATAGAATAGTTGTTTCAGTCCCTTAAAAGGACTTAAATACAGTAGCTGAAGCGTGTGCTTCTGTCCTTCCCTGTGATTTAACAGGGCCTTTCACACTTCAGTCTGAGTTACCTTGTTCGGTGGACAGATGGACTATCAATGCACTTTCATCAAAACTACTTGGCAAAGAGAAGGCTGCCCATTGCACTTTTTTTTTTTTACCGTATACTACACATCAACCGTTGTTTTCACCTCTGAACTATTAACATGCTTTCTCATTTCAAATGCCAGTGTCACACCTATAAAAATGGCCAGGAAGGACAAATTAGTGACAAGTATACACTTAGACCTTTTATTCCATCAAATTCGTTCCAGCAACAGCTGATTTCCAGAATGGATACTGATTGACAGTCAGTCATCCTAAATATCAGCGTCCTCATGAATCAAATCTTACTTTATATCATACTACATCTACACAGACAGCATAAGAAAAGCAAAACCCTGAGAGCTTCAGTTAGTCATGTCCATGATTGATGTGGCTAAGTTCGCTGTACATACACATGTACTTGCTGAGTAATTTGTCCTTAGCATGCTTTCCAATTTCCAGGGGAACGCAGAAGCTTTAACCAATCCATCTACATGCTTGCAAGACTGATAATACAAGCCTCTTTTCAAGAAAAGATGTGTTTCCTCATCCTCAGCTAGACAATTATCAACAAATTTTGAGCAAAGCAAAGACATTTCATGCCTGTAAATAATTTGTACTAATCTCTAGCAACGACAAGAAGATTCTGACCTTGAATCAGTGTCACCAGTCACCAGCCAGTGGCAGCAGACTCATTTGTTCTGTGATTTGCACAAAAAGCCATGTTTTTATATGAGTTGAATGCTTGGGAATACCTGCTGTTCTTGGACTAAGCGCAACCAGGATGCCCCACTGGAGGTAGCAGTGGGATGAAACTTCCTCTTCCAAATCAGTCAACATTTCCCTCCAGTGCCCTAGGAACCAAAATTTGCTAGGTAGCTTTCAGCGTGACTCCTTCAAAGCACACAGGAGTGCTCAGATGCAACAGAATTGGGAATGCTCAGCATCTATGCCTGAACCCCAGCTGCATCTCAATTTCAGATTGAATTTGGGCATTGCCAAGCTGTGTGTGGAATTCCTAAAGCCCAGGACCTGCTAAAAAAAGAGCAGAATTAGGTATTCAGCACACGATGTGCTGAGCCTGGGACAAGCCTAATCCATCTGACCGCAGGATGATCTGAAATCCTGCCTCTCCTCTGGGCCTGCAACCAGTGTTTCAAGCATCCTCCCAGGGCCCTAGCAAGGTCAGAAACACAAGACTGAAATCACCTCCTGGATTTTGGATACCAAGCTGTTCTAGCAGCTGTTAATCATCTCCTCCTGAAAGCTGAGGAGGTCAGCTCTCGGGGTAGGTTTGTCTGATCATTATTCAAAGACAACCCAATCTCTCAGGCAGGAGTGTGAGCCTCCAGCTGTGGTCTCCAGAGTCCACTCAGGTGAGTTGCCCAAGCTGTAGACATCCAGGTCCTTTACTGGCTCTAGTAATTACTATTTTTTGTTGATGCAGCAACGAAAGGACCATCAAGACTGATTTGGAACAAAGCCCATTGTACGTAAGGCCAGAATGTATCTGCTAACGTTTGTTCATTACTACTTTCTTACATATTTGTTGTGTGAGAACTGGTGTTTCCTTATCTACCTTCCTGAGCATCTTTAAGTTTCTCAATTGTAATGAACATTTAAAAAAGAAAAGGAAAAAAAGGACTAAGTGAAAAAAGAGAAAAAGCAGTCATTGACTTTTCTGCGAATTATTCTGATTACTTGGTGAGTGAGAAGGTTTAAGTAAAGACACTAGATTATTAATAATTTTCACCAAGCAATGAAATAAGGCCCGAGCTTGTATTTAGCCATCCTTGCTATTCAGCTGAAAGAAAGTAGCGGTAGCTTCCATTTAAGGTTTGGTGCCAGCCCGCTAGGTTAGATACTGTGTTCTTGATAGCGTAGGTAGTATCAGCAAAATCAGTTCTTGTTATTCCATCTAAAAAGACAGTCAGGGCACTGAGCCTAATTACCTGCATCCCCAGCTACCCAGGACATGTCAGGAGGACACTGGATATGTTGAATAAGCAATTCATTCAATGCTTGCACTGAAATGAGGGGCTTTTCAAAGGCATGTGATTGACTACCTGGTTTTTTGCAGCTTCCCAGCCATTCAAGAGCAAAATAGTGCTGTTATCTATTTTAAGCACTGTGCCATCAGACAATTGCAAACTATGTTAGCAAGCTGCAGTGCAGGCATAATCAGAGGTTTCACACAATTACTAGAGGCCACAGAGCTTTGATAATTATTTTCACTTTTCACCTGCTCAACCAGAGTAGCTGAAAGAGATTAATTTCATACTATAGCTGAAGCTGAATTCCCAAAGGAATCGGAAGCCTCTGACTGCGCACACTGCAGCTCAAACACAGCAGCTCGTTCATACACTCTAGAGGGCTTTGGGGAATAAGAACAGCACCGCCACATAAATACGTGATTTACACCTGCAAATCAACCGGCAGCATTAACACACTTGGAGATAAATCCTATAGCGGGACACCACAGCTGACCTTTCGTTTGTTCATTTTTACTGTTTTAGCAGACAGCTTAATGCAAAGAAAACATTTGTACCCAGGCAGGCAGCATATTTCAAAGAAAAGTACTTTCCACGCTGCGTAATTACGTTGTGGAACTTGTCGTTCCAGAACACTGAGGTGGCCAAAAGTGCAGGTGAGTTCAGTTTGTGCAGGCTAAGTTCAGAGGCGGCGGCTCATCGTGACAGTCTAGATGCTGCTGCCTTCTCAGGAAGTTCCCTAAAGTGCTGGACCTGGGAATAATGGTCAGGGAAAGCATCATTTTCAGTATAGTCTGATTTTATGCACTTTCCTTAAGTGTTTGCTGCAGCCTAAGGGCTGCTCACGGCAGACTTCTGATGTCATCTCACATGGCCATTCTCATGTTCCCCCTTACTCGCCAGCATTAACCATAACTACTGGGTGACACAGATGTTGTACAGCTTTGTTCAGGGTAACTTCCCTACGTCTAGTATCCTTCCTGCAACCGACTACATGCCTGCACATGGGAGTCTTTAATAAAAGGGATATCGAGTGTGTTTACACAAGTTAATTGCAGCCGATAGGTCTGATCAGACCCAATCCAAGAAATTTCCTTCTCTGTCCTTCCTCCTATTTCTTGCTATCATCTCCCCCACAGGGCATATGCCAGAGTTGTATTTCAGACAAGGTAAAGTTATCTCTGCTTCCAAGAGAAGTATTTTTTGTATTTTTCTAAAAGAATATAAATAAGGGAATTTGAGAATCTTTCTAGCAAAGCACTGCTCAAAATACACTCCAAAGGCTCTAGCAGAAAGTCTTATTCCTCGTTTGTTTTCTATGAACTATATCAGGTTTAAGCATCCCATTGTTAATGTAAAAATACTTAAAAAAGAAATCACCTGGAAATTTAACGGGTTGATGAGAAAGGATATCTTCCCCTGACCTTCCCTATAGTGTATTGAAGCAAGAAGTGCAAAAAGAGAAACACAAAGAGCAGCTGTCTAGAGGGTAGGCATTCTGTCTGGGCTTGTAAACTAGATTCATATCCAATCACCTGCACGGCGACTGATGAGCTGTTGTAGGAAGTCAGCTCTTAAAATGCACCAAATTCCTATCAGTTCCCCAGCTGATTTGATCAGAAAAACAGTACTCAGTTTTTATTCAGAAGAGACTTGCAGCTCTGTTCTGCCTTGGCATTTTAAACCCCATGAGGCTAGGGTTCTAGTGTTACTTTTATGGCATTTGTTGACCCCTTGCTAGATCATCCACATTCATACATCAGAGAAAAAGGAAAATACTAGTCTTGACTTACAAACATCAGAGAAATGGAAATGTGTTTAGAACAATCTTTAAGACACATTTTGAAATATAATGTAACCTGCAAATCTTACAGGATAACAACGCTATCCTGTTCTCTAGCCCTGACAGGATCATTACACATAGGTATTTCAGTTTATTCCACTTCCAGGAGCCTCTTTTCATATCAGGGAGGAAATTTCATTAAATCACAGCCCTCATGTGCCAACCATAAGTATCAGCTGGCTTCTATTTTCCTTGAAGTGCATTGTAAGTATAATACTAAATCCTCACAAATACCAAGAGATTCAGGGTCTGCTCCGGTAAGGTGCTAAATGTCTTCATTCCTCTGCAGGTCAAATAAGCCCCTACAGTCTATCAAATACAATGCCGAAGTGTTGCTTTCTTTCAGTGTCATTAATTTTAAAAATGCAGTTGTGCAGGACTTCGGATATATAGTCAGCTCTGCTCTGTTACTTACTGGCAATTTATCTGGATTACAGACTAACCTCACTGCGGGTGGAGACAGATCATATGGCTCTGTGCAGAACCATCTTAGCACCAGTTTATTCCCTCAGGGAAAACACGGCACAAGCGCACCTGCATTGCTCCATGCTACAGTCTGGAAGCGATGCTTTTGCATGGAAGCAGTCCAGCTAGTAAACACTACTGCTCTGCCAGATTGCAATCAGTCCCCTGAAGAACCATGGAGCTGTCTTTGCTCAGAACTCCAAGAACTAAAGTGTTGGAAAGCAGGAGAGATACCACTGCATAAAAGATGACAGATCTAGGGCAGCTCCAGGCAAACTGGCTAGTGGCCTTGGGGCAAAAAGGAAGAGCTGGGGCAAGGAAGACAGAAAAGCAACATAAGCAACTGTCGCTCTGCTACGCCACCCACGATGGAAGGAAGGAGGCTGCAAACACGACCGTAGGGACAAGCTCTTCTGCACTCCAGAAGGGTTTATTAGCTTGGGTGCAGGGTCAGATGGCATCAGCTTGGGCTCAACATCTGAGCAACACGCCTCTGAAACAAAAGCCTCCAGATAGCATGAAGTCTAGTCACCAGAATGTCTGTGTGATGTACACTTTTGAGTTCAAGACTTCACTTCAAAGCTGAGTTGTTCTGAAGACTGCTGCACCAGGCTCTATCTCACAGGATAGACACTTTCAGAAACCCAGGCTTAAGGTCTCAGCCTTGTCCTTATTATGTCCTGTTGTCCGGGTGAAGAGGGCTTCCCACTAAGCCCGTGGGCTTGAGGTTCTGGTGTGGCACCTACCTCTGCAAATGCTGAGTCTGACTAGCACTGGGCTTCAGACTCCACTCTGAGGGTCAAGGACCTATTACTTGGCGCTGACATCCCCCGCATGCCTAATTCCTTTTTTAGCTCTGCCTCTCACTCTATAAAGCAGACGCATTGTGCTGTACTGGCCATGCAAATATGTTTGTGTCAGTTGAGAACAAGTTATGGACAGCGGCTACAGCTGATGGGGTGGGTACCTGTTTCAGCCCTGGCTCTAGCCTAGTGTCTTCCCACATAGCAGGAACTTGCTCAGGTGAAATACCCAGGTGGTCTTCTTCCCCAGAAAAGCTGACTTCTAGGGTTTGGTGATTGCTATGCAGACGTTTTTTTGGGAACAACACTCTACTCTTAGAGGTTGATGTCTGCCTATGGTGCTCTTTAATGTCAAGTTTGGATCTGATCAATTCCTTATCAATGTCTAAGAGCTTCTTCAGTCCTGCTGGCAGTAGAGATTTTCCCCATTTTTACTTATTAAGAAGTGATTTTCTTTATCTATTTTGGTAGCTCTGCCTTTAGGAGCTGGCACCAGACAGGCCAGTTTTGTTTAAGCATAGTGCACACATAATATGAGGGACCGGTGGGAACTGCTCTCCTTGCTATCCTGGGTTGATGGGCAGTAAGTCCAGTGACAGTTCTGCTGATTACGGTAATTTGCCAAAGTAACAAGCTTTGAAGACATACTGTAAATGGACAGCTGTGCCTGCTATCTTCTCAGCAGGTGCACACTTTAAACAAAGACAAAATTTTAAAACTAATAAAAATTGCAGATTAGAAGGGTTGTCATGTAGGAGCTATGGACTGCTTGATGAGAAGAGCCCTTTGCAAATGGAAAATGTCTGTACACACTCCAGTTATTCATTTAGGAAGAGGGAACGCAGGCCCCTTTGAATAGCTATGGGGCTGCATAGCAGTGACTTCAAAAAGCCCAGAGCCCAGACGACCATTTATTACTGAGCACTCACGGCAGCGCTGGTGTAAGGAGGACTAGTGCAATTGCTGTATCAGAAGCAAGGAGCAGAGTCTGGAAACTTCTGCAACATGTTTTTCCACCTTGATTGAAACGCTGAACTTATCAAAACCAAGAACTTCATGAAAGGAGGGCCAGTTGAAGAAATTCAAGTACATAATTTGTTTGATACATACACTTTGCCTGACAGTTTGCTTTGTGAAAAATAAAGAACCCCAAAACAGAATACAATTATAAAAGTCCACATGAAATTTCAAATTTACTTCTGCTGAAGGAGAATCTTTCTGCATGCAGTTTTCTAAGGGAGTGCAGATCAGGGATGGGCAGTGATTTTGCACCTGCATAAAGCATTAGTGAGACTGGTCCAATAACAAAATATAAAGCTTGGGTATCTGTATTTTAAAAACATGTGCAAGAAAACTGGAGAAGCTGTTAAAAAAACAGAAGTCATTTGAGAGCATCTGAAAACAGCTTTTAGTAACAAATGAAGTTTCTTATTCTGAGTCTGTTAAAAGGAGCAAGAGGTGACTTGCTTATGGTTCTAATACTTCCATGGGAAAAAGCAACACTTCAAAGGTCCTGATGTTTCAGGTAGAAAAGCATAACAAGAACCAGAAGCTTGAAACTGAAGACAAACAAAATCCAATTAGAAGTTAAAAAAAAAAAAGGGGACAATGGGATAATATTTTAACAAATAGAAGTGGAAATGATGGATTCAGGGTCTTTCGCGGCCTTCAGATCAATACCACACTCTTCTCTGGACCACAGCCTTTAGCCAAGCAGAAGTCCTCAGGATCGATACAAGGATAACGAATGCAGTTTAATGGCCTGCAACACACAGGAGGTCAGAGCAGATTATCTAATGGTCCCTCTGTCTTTATAATGCAGGGACAGTGTTATAAGATCTAAGTGTATAGGGCAGAATAATGAAATGAGTCAGGAGTGTGTAGGGCAGTCTTTGCCAGGACTATTGTGCTACCAAATCAAGAGGTACGGCACTCTCTTTTTTGCTTTCATGCCTGTCCATCTGTTGATTTTGTTCCTCCATCAGAGGATATTTTGTGGATAGATTGCATCACTGACTGTAAACATTCTTACATAATTCTCTGGGTAGCACATCACTAGGGTCATATTTGGACTTCTGTTATAACATTTATGATCGTAATTCCCAGGTAAAAGCCTGCTTTTCAAATTTGTATTTGCAATGTTTGGTCTCAAGAGAAATTTTAAAGTGATTGAGGGAGGCCAAGTGTCCTGGTTTTGGACTGAAATCAGAGGAAAACCATGCATCTCTAAGAAGATACTTGGCATTCTTTTCCACTGCTAATTCAAAAAGCCAAGCTTTCAGGTGGCAGGTCCATGGAGGAAACTAATGCTGCTGAACCATTCTGCACAACCAAATAGTAGCAAATGATCACTAGAGAGCAGTTTTGAACATTTACAGCACACAATGCATCCTTCTTTGAGTTAAACTACTGACAGTTTTATGGAACAACAAATCGTTGTGAATTTTAGGCAGAAATGACTGTGCAGCAGTATTTTCTTGATATTCCACAGAAGAAACAAAGAGCTGCAGCATTTGCCTTGAATCAACGGGACTGCAGCTATGTGGGAGATGTGTGGTCTCACGTCCGAACAGCACCCTA
>Ga0181612_143657_pt1 | contig 13196 bp, 12 predicted proteins | sample HoacroProtozoa21_FD_119630 | JGI IMG/M metagenome (GOLD analysis project Ga0181612, IMG submission 119630) | Hoatzin crop microbial communities from Cojedes, Venezuel. Combined Assembly of Gp0051906, Gp0051904, Gp0051908
CGGAGGGGGACGCGGGCCTGGCGAGAGGCCATTCCCCCGCCCCTGCGGTCTACGAACGGCTCTAGTTACCGGCGAGCAGGGACTTTACCGAACCCCCGGGGACCCGCCGCAGCCGCCGCCGTGTCGCCTCGATCCACCGGGGCCGCCGCTCGGGCCGTCTCCTTCCCCGCTGCCCGCCTCAAAGATGGCGCCTAAGATACGGGCAACTTCAGCTCGCCCGCTGCCAAGATGGCGGGCGGAACGGCTTCACACACTTCCGCCCGTTGAAAGAGCCGGGGGCGAGCTCCGTGCGGGCGCAGCGAGCAGGCGCAGCGAGCGGGCGGCAAAGCCCACGGGAGCGACAAAAGCAGGGCGGGCGGAGCCCCTAAACAAAGGGGGGCGGGCGGGCGGTTTTTGAGCTCTTTCCTCTTCCGAGGAGTCCCATCAGCGCCTCCAGCCCCAGACGAAGCCCTTCGCTGTGGGGCGGACAGGAGAGGGACCCCCTTTCCGTCCACCTCCGCCCCGGCTGCCGTGCCCCGCGCCCACCCTCCTGTCAGGCTGCACACTCCAGCCCGCCATGGTGCCCGGCCTTGGCCCCTGAGGTGGCCGTCCCCTCGCTCACACTGCCCGGCGCTGCCTCAGCATTACGCTTTCCAAGCTGGAAGCTATTTCACGTTTTCAACCCAGTTTCCTGGACCGGCAGGCACTTTCCCTGGGGCCTCGGGACGCTGGGGCCGTGCTGTGCCCCGGGGAAGGAGGCCTGGGTCTGGCTGGGGCGTTTTGAGGAGCAGCCATTTCTCTGTCAGGGCGGCGTGACCCTGCTAAGACTTCATGGCAGACCACAGACCTAATCCTGCCTCCCTCTGCGTCTCTCCTCTCTGTGCCAGCGTGCCAGTGCCCTGCTTTCCTCGGCAGCGGGAGCAGTGACTGCCCTCGGGGGACAGCGGGTACGGCCATGCTCCCCATTAAATGCCTCAAAGTCCTGGGATTTATTTCCTTCTTTGCGTCCAGCCTGGACTAGGTTTAAAAAAAGAAGCAGTTGTGGCTGTAATTAAAATGCTTCCAGTGCAGACACCATCCTGAGAAAGCAGAAAAGCGGCTGACGCTGCGCAGTGGGGGTTTTACACCCTGTTTGTATCACTTGGCATCAGCTCTGAGGGTCAGAGGCTCAGCCGAGGCGTTTTAGGTTGGATTTTCTCACTGACAGCCTCGCCCAGCTTGATCTTCCCATCACGGCTTGGCCCTGGAGTTATTAATGACGCAGAGAAGCAACAGCCTCTCTGCTGAAGCCAGGGAGTTAAACAGCTCCAGTGCACTCAACCTGCTTGGGAATGAGAGTATTTTAGAGGCCAGTTGCTTTTATTTCCCACTGTCCTTCTTGTCTGGGCAAAGTGCCTCTATGGAGGCAAAACAGGCTCGGTGTGGAGGGAGGACACAGCTCGAGGCTAGACCCTGGGAGATGGAGATCACAGCCTCCTCCACGCGTCACCTCCGAGGCACCACAGGCACGGTATCGGGGAACATCAGGGACAAGGGAGGATCTTTGCTCGAGAACAGCTCGACACAGCCCAGGAGCACTGGTTTCGGTGGGACTGGACAGCCAGTTCTGGACTCTGCTCGGAGGTGAAAGCAGCCATTGCTCGAGACAAAGCGCTGGGTGCAACCAGCCAGCCCCTGGCTCCCAACAGCGAGGCTTACGCAGCCAGAACCCCACACTGACCAAGCACTGCTTCTGCCGTGGTGGGGCTGCTTGTGATCCCCATCCCCTCTTTCCACCCGGCAGGCCCCACGCTCGCACTCCGGCTTGCTCCGAGGGGAAGCCCAGCCGTTCGTCCAGCGCCAGGAGAGGATGCGGGATTGATTTCAGAAGCTGGTGGACACACTGAGGACGTCACAGTTACATGTGGGCACATTTTATTCTCTGGATGCACTTGCGCATTGTTTCTGCTCAACAGCCAAAGCTTTATTGATTGAAAACCATTACCCTTCTCCCCCACCCCCAGCACGCTTTATTTTTTTGCTATGTACCCCCTTTCCCACCCCTCAACCAGTCGTCTCCTTCCACTTTGAGTATTATCTCTGCTTGGAGTCTGTTTTCTCAGAAGAAGCCAACTGACAATTCATTCGAAAATTTTTTCTCCCAAGAACCATATAAATTACATGCAAAACATTGTACATAGAGATTAATATCAAAATGCAATACAGATCAGGTGCACTTTAAGCTGGACTCTAGGATATGGCAAACACACCAGGGTACATATTGCTTTGAAACCACCATTTTTTTTAATGTCATGCATACCACATAATATTCAGTCTTTTGTTTTGTATTTTTCTGTTTTTATACAAAAATACCAGTGCTTATTATACTTAGTTACTGGAAAAGAAAAACTCAGATCTGCGTGCCCTCTTCAAAAGAAAGTTTTGTTGTGAGAGCATTGGATAAATATATATACACACACAAATGTTGGTTTAATACTGTATATATATATATATTTATTTAAGGGGAGGAAATAAACTAAAGGCAGTTTTAGCCATGGGCTTTGCTGAATGAAAAATTGTGGTTTTTGTTGAGCAGGAGGATACCAGAGGCAGGACAGCCGGACATTAGCCAGTCTGGGTGGCAGGGGACAGCCTCAGCAGAGAGATGCTGGAGAGGAACAGCCCGGTGCCAAGAAACACGCTGGCACTGCTCCACAGCCTCGCTGTTTGGGGCAGGACCGGGAGAGCCGTACCCCCCGTCACTGTGCCCCGCCAGGGAGAGCTGGGTCTGCAGGAGGGTGGTTTTACGGGCTGCACGCTCCATGTGTTGATGAACGTGGAGGAGCTGGACCCAGCGGCCAGGATCGACGGCAGGCAGGTACGCGTGTCCTTTCCCAAGAAGTACAAAAGCCTGCAGGGACTTTTCTTTGAGGTGCTTGGTCCCTGCAGTCATGGAGGGCAACAGGAGCTGGCGATGGCATCTTGGGATGCCCTCCCTGGATCTGGGATGGGGCTTTGCCATTCACCCCAACGTCATGTCACCCCGAGAAGCGTTTCTAAAGGGGCTGAGCACTACAGGACATATACTCCTCAGCTGGGGAAAGCCAAAGGCTGCCCATGCTAAAATATGGTTTAGTTTTTTTCCTTCTTGAGATTGTTTCAAAATTTTTCCTCAAAGCTTATTGCACAAAACCTTTGAAAATTAAGTATAACCCCTGTGCAAATCAAAGGAAACCTTATCACATAATGCAAATGCCTAAAAATGCCTGTTCAGCAATGCACACAGGACGTGGTGTAATGTCTTTGGTACCAATCCGCCAATTTATTTAACAGAAAACCACCACCACCACCACCAGAGACCGTACTGTTATTAAGAACTGGATGCAAAAATCATGTTCAGAGTGTTTTAATAACAAAGCATTCCAAGGCAAGTTAACACGTATCACAGGGTATGACTTCGGTTCCTGTCTGGCATGGCACTCTCCCCCGTGCGCACTCGTGGCAGTTCAAACAAAGCAAAAAAAATTATATATATCTCCCCCTCTTTCAAGGCATGTTGCAGAGAGTCCCCAGAAGTTCGTGCTGCTGACCATGCCTTTCAGCATAGAGCACCAATCTCCCCCAACTCTTTTGTAATGTCCTCAATAACTTAACCCAATAGTCATCTGCTGCCAGTATATCACTGAAACTAAATAGAAAAAAAACTATTTTACAGAAAAGATGTATGCACAATAAACATTTATACTTCAAGCAACCAGCCATACCAACATAATTTATATAAAAAAACATTTGTGTCATCCAACTAACATCTAGTATAAAGATGGCTGCTCAGAGAAAAGGAAGCTGACTGGCATCCGATTGCCAATACACTGAATTAATTACCTGTCACTTGAACTGCCGTCACACAGTCACGCGCCTTTGCAGACGCGGGACTCAAGATTTATATTTTTTTTTTCTTTAAACAAAATACATATGGCTGACGTAAAAATATCAGTTTCTGATCTAAAGAAAACTATATTTTTTGCATAACATTATATATAATTATTTCTCCCCCTCCTAATATGGAAACTAGGACAACAAAAATGTATCAACTAAAGAACAACCAGACCCTTGTGGCAACCTGCCAGTCACAGATTTCTGGGAGTGACTTTGAGAGCCTCCAAAGTTGGCTTTTTGTTGGTTTTCATTGGTTTAAGTCTTTTTTTTTGTTTATTTGTTTTTAAACAGGTCTGAGGTATTAAAAAAAAATCAGAAGAAAAAGAAAAATCATTGTGTTACCCCCCCAAAGTATTTAATAAATATTTATGTAAGCTTGTAAGAACACCATATTTTCATCCCTTTTTTTTTTTTTTTTGCAAGTATTTAAAATAGAAAAAGTGATCTTCTAAGCAATGTCACCTTTAGTACAGAACCAAACCCCACAACCACCCCGTTTGTCTTTCCTGTCACCACTTGTGTATAACCCCAACCCCCACCCCCCGGTCCTGCCCCCAGTATTTTTCAGCTCATGCGAGGAAGGAACGGGGAAGGCAGCGATGGGCTTGTCTGCGTGGGCAAGGGGCTGGACACTGAATTTGCAATTGAGATGGGCAGTGGTGGCAATTTCTTCTTGCTGTTGGCAGTGTACGGAGCCCAGCCTTCACCCCTTTGCCAGCACCGAGGCAGGAGACCCGGGAGAAGGAGCCCTCCTCAGCTACCTGGGGCAGGAACGGGGCGACCTCATCCTTCCCTCCTCCCACCCCAAGGAAGGGACGAGTCGGTGCTGGGCTGGAAACAAAACAAAGACACTTGGTTTGCGTTGTCGTTTAAGGAACACTTATTTCTTGGCAAAGTACTGGGCCCTCGCGTGGCAGGCGGTGCTGCAGGCAGTGCTTGGAGAAGGCACGGGAGATTCTGCTGTGCGTTCTTAAAGGAAAGAAAAGAAGAAACCAGCCAGCCCACCCTCTCGCTAAAACCTCTCTGCTTCCAGGGATGGAGGCTGGCCAAAGACAGTGTACAGCCTGTTACAACCAGGTTCTCTCTGCTTCCAACCAAGCCAGACAGGATGAAGGAGGGAAGGCAGCAGAGCTTCCTCCAGCCCTGCCCGCCTGGGGCCAGTAACCAGAGGTGCACCCAAGAGCCCATGGGGAAGAAACGAAGCCCAAGCAAACCAAACTGCTGCCTCCTGCTCAGTCCCACGGCTTCACAAGAGGGTCAGTTCAGAGCCAACTTGCCCAGGACACCCTGAGGCCTCTGCTCCAAAAAACCAGGACTCTCACCAAACGGTTACAAGAGGCCGAGGCAAGGCAGGATGCAGCGTGAAGAAACGACCTTCAAAAAAGCAGCAAGTGAGGCAAAGCCTCCATGCAGCACCTTCTCTGGAAGCCCAGCAGCCAACAACCCAACCTGCCACCTCTGCGAGGAATTGCCTCCACTGGCAAATCAGCTACAGAAGTGCCTTGGAAATCAAGCGTTGTCCCGTTGGCCACGGAGCCTCCCCCCTTCCACCGGCTAAAAAGACAACCTGACTCATCCCTTCCATGATCTAGGAATTGCCCTGCTGTACTGTCAACAACCCGATGCCTGTTCTCCCTTCAGCCTGCCAACGCTTTGGCAGTGATGCGCAGCGCTGGTGGGCACGGCTGGAGCATCCTCTGGGCTTCCTCAGCAGTTAAGCGGAGTTTGTTATTTAACCCAACAGTACAGACAAGCCAGAAGAGGCATAAGTCCCCTGCTCTTGATGGTGGGAGCTGTTAAACCTTTGCAAGGCTCTCACCAAAAGTTTCACAGCTGTTCAAGAGCAGAAGAGGTGCATCTCTTGAGACTCCCCACGAAGGAGACCCCGTTTCTCACAACCATGGGGTTTTTCTTCACTACCCTTCCACTGCCAGTTCACCTCCACCTTGCTTTGTAGAAAAAGCAGAAACTTTTACATCCAGCAAGGTTACAGCCACGTCACCTTCGTTCCTCGTCTACCAATTAGTGCTTTGGAAACAGAGAGAGAAAAGTGTGTGCACACACAGAGGAGGAGCTGTAAAGGCTAGGTACCATTTTTCAAGGTGGAAGACTGGTGTACATCCCTGTATCTATCAACCTGTGAGTAAACACCTTCCCCCTGGCTGGGTTTTTTTTGTTTATTTTTAAATTTTTGCACTAGAGTGCTAACTCCCCCACTTCCCACTGTGAAGTTACTGGGGGCGAATCCCACAAGCAAAGAACAAACCCCAACATTAGAAGAAAACCCTAAAAACCACAAGTGGAAAAAAAATAAAGTCACAAGTGCACCCCAGCCCTCAGGCTGAGAGCGTGCATGTAAGACTACAACAATTTGAACTTTCCTTGAACATGCATTTTTCAAAGTGAAAACCCCCAACAAATGCATGGAGCCCAACTCTCGGAGAGGAAATAACCTGGCTGCTTCACTTGGGCGAGTACCACTGAAAATCAGGGAAGGAGATGCACAGTTTTGGCTTAGCCTCTCTCCCAACACCGAGCATTATGGTACTCTGGTTCCCACTGCTAAATAATGGTAAAAAACCCAAAACAAAACAAAACAAACCCCCAAACAAAACACCAAAATGATATACGTATGAGCAGTTTGACACGAAGTGACCGCAGTGTGTGATCAGTTACTGGTGCCAATATCACACAGGGCGAGAGGCGAAGATGGAGCAGGAGGAGGGGGGTTCAAAGTTCTAAGGTCAAACTGATGTCTCCAAGCTGTCTAAGGGGCTTCTGGGCTCCAGGACGGTGACCTTGGCTTGATCGCTGTCCACTGCGTTGTTATTTCTGTTGAGGGATGTAGATCCACCCAGGCTACCCCCACCTCGCTTTTTGAGTCCATCAGTCTCAGGGTCATCTTCAGCGCCGTCAAGGAATGGTATTCGAGACTCGTCTTCCTCAGGGATGAACTCTGGGTGAGTCATGAAGTTATGGATGGAGCTTCTGGATTCCGGTTTCTCGAGGCCTTCGTACAAGGAGCTACGGAACGCATTCACCACTTTGATCTGCCGGGAGGCGAGGAGCGTGGGGGATAAACAAAAGAGGGGTTAGTAGTGACTACGAGAGGCCAGAGCTCCCAGGAGAAAGTGAAAATAAAGACACGATAAAACAAAAAGCACAACAACAACAGTCACCACCACTGAACAGACAGCTAAGTCAAAATGAGAGATCTATGGTGAACTAGGAGGGCCAACATGGATCAGACTCAGGCACTAGGTGTGTGATGGGGAATCGACCGACTATGGGGCGACTTCAGAAGCTGCAAGAAAAGACACAAAAAAAACCTCAAAAAACCAGATCACTTCGAATGAATGGAAGCCAAAATGCATTAGTTGTCATTATGTGTGCGCACGCGCATCTGTGTGTATAAACAAGGACAAAAAAGTGGAACTACAACTCAAAAAAGAGGTGGGTTAGACAGACAGTGGGTTCGCTTCAAGGCAAAAAACCTCTACTGTGGGAGCGATGTGTGTGTGTGCTCTGTTTCATTTTTTTAGACCTATAGAAAGGAATGGGCTTTAAAAAGGTGTCACGAACTTTTCAAGCCCATGTGAAGCAGTAGGTCCAAGGGGATGCCATGGCCAGTCAAACCAGACCCAGCTGAACATGCAAGAAGAAAGCCAGATCTGTGGGACTTTCCCCACACAGCTGCCACCTGGATCCCGGGCTGGAGCTCTGGATCCTGCCCTGCATGGACATGCTGAAGAAGACCCAGTGGTTTCCAAAGGCAGCTAATTCTTTTGGATGCTCTGCATGAAAAACAATCCCAAACTTTGCACTGCCAAAAGCCAGGCTCAACACATTTCAAGCAGGAGATCCAGAGCCTGCCTGCGACAACTGGGGTACGGCCCTGCTACCTCCATTGCGCTGGAAGGGAGAGGTCTGGAAAGAAGCCCAGATGGTGGCTAGCAGTGGATTCACTGCTTCCTCCAGTTCCTCTGGAAATCCAGCCTTGCACCCTTCCAGCTCTCGCCCTGCTTTGCAGCCGAGCCGCAGTTGTTCGGTCAGATGGGTGACAAGCGTCAGATCCAGAGACCGAAGGGGCAAAGGCATCGCCGTGGGGCTGCAGCAGACCCCTCCGTCCCAGCGCTGCCATCACACTCGCCCTGGCACCCACAGGGCAGCAACGTGTGGACGCCGGCACATGTGGGACAACCAACGTGTGCACCGCGGGTGCGGCAAGCACTCCAGCTCTCGTGCGTGACTCAGGGCTATAATCACTCGAAAGATGTCAAAAGGCGTAAACTGATGGAGAGCGATGCAACATGTGGGCTTTTGAAGCAGAGCCAGCAAACCCAGCAGCTGAGAGTCTCCCAAGCCTTAGAGGTCCTGGGGAAATCACACATATGGCTTTGCCTTTTACTGCAAAGCCGAGAGCTACCCACCACACCGTGCCCTCCAAAGCATCCCTCAGGTTGCTCCGCTGTGTCTCACGCTGATGTTCTCCCCTCTCGCTCTTTCAGGCCAGAGCCAGCACGGTGCCTCTCCCCAGAGGTCCCCCTCCATCCTGCCGCAGCAGGTCACACCAGCACCCTCCCAGTCACCCGGGAACTGGGCCGTCTCCTCCCTTTATAGAGGGGGAAACTACTGACAAAAATTGTCAGCAGGGATCAAGCATCTTGCACAAGCTCTCTGTGTTCTATGGAAGCAACAGAAGACTTTGCTCTGTTAAGCAGAGTTCATCTGGGACCAGGAGATCTGCTCAACTCCTCCTCGCCAAAGGAACTGCTCCCAGACCACCGTAAGACTTTGTTCAGTGACACTGGGTGCAGCGGGGAAGTCAGTATCACCTCCCTGCAGCAGTGCTAGTCCTGCTCCGTCTCCTGCCCCATGGAAGCAGCACCACTGCTCACGAGCCACCTCCACCTACTCCCAACACCTGAGGTACCCAGTCCCCTGCCTGCTCTCAAGGTGTCACTGTGAACTGAAGCTGGGGCACAAGAGGAAGAAGAGTCACAGATCCCACAAAAGGGGTGCTCCTCCCCAGCACCCCTCTGCTACACCCTGGAAAGCCTCCCTGACCCTCAGCCGCCAGCCGAGGGAGAGCGTGCAGAGCTGCTGGAGGGAGAGCGATTCAGATACCCCCTTGCAAGCTGATGAGGCGAATAAAGACACGTGTGTGTTCTGCCGCTTCTCTGCGAACGGGCTGCAGATCTGGTGGGTGAGAAGAGCCGACCCTCCTCTTCCCAGTGAGATGAGCTGGGTTAAACTGTCCTCCTCGGTCTGGTACCCAAGCAGGCGAGGAGGGAAGTCACCAACCAGCACAGCCAGCGAGAGCCTCCTAGGGATCTTTGGTCTCAGCACAAACAGCACGCACAAAACCAGAGAAGTTATTCAAAGAAGAGTCTTGTGCCTGGAAGCCTGAAGATTTTATCTGCAAGATGTTCCAGGGCTCCCCTCTCACAAGGGATGCCCTTCTGAGCCCGCTTTCCATCCGGCTCAGGAAGATGGTGCTGCACCTCACGGGCAGCACCGTGGCATCCCCTGGCACAGGCTGAGCGCGTCCCGGCTAGAAGCAAACACAGACCAGTGCGCACACGCGACCGGGATGACAGACACTCATGAGGAGATGAGCGTGGGCCAGGTACCCCCCCATGATGCTGGAGCACCAGCTGGCCTGTGAAAATGGGAAGTTTATGTAGCTGGAAACAGAAATTCAGAGCTGGGTTTGCTGCACTAACGACCACAGTGAGATCCTGAATAAATTTCATTATTTAGTGTGCACGCACAGGACAAGGGAGACCACAAAGCAGGCCACCTCTACCAAGACCGATGATCTGTCACTTCATCAACACAAGGCAACTGCAAGCTCTCACAAAAGCACTGACCCCTAAAATGCAGTGTGTAAAACCAACTAATCCAAGTATAGCAAACCTCAACAGGCTAACGAGAGCCTAGGTGACTGCCAAAGCGACTAGGTCGTCGGTCTAGTACAAGCTCAGAGGAAGGAGCAGCTTCACAGAAGCCCTCCCTGCCCCACTACCTCAAGCACTGGGGAGTCCAGACCCTATCTACCATATCGCTGTCTTCAGCTCCACCAATAACCTCTGCTGCAGCTTTCCTCAGATTTTCTTACTTTAACCATCTTTGTCAGCAACTGCTGTGAAATTAATTCAGCTGTTGCCTTGTCAAAGGAACTTAACAGCAAGGAAATGTGTTGTGAATGAGCCAGGCGCTGCACACAAAGATGAAACCCTCCCAAGCCAAGCTGAAAGCCCACCTCTCCCTGCCCACGGCCAGGCTTACATCTCCTCTCCAAACAAAACTTTCGCAACCTGCAAGCTCGGAATCTTCTCATTTCACACCACTACTGCAGCACCTCAGTGTGCTGGGCAAAACCCACTGCTCCTGCAGAGGTGGAAATCACATCATCTGCATGACGCCAGCATCAGCTCCACCACTACCCCTGGTGTGCTGTGCCCAGCTCCCTCAAACCAGGGCAGAGCCCCCAGAAGAGACCAGCTCAGCTTTGCAAGCCATCTCCTGAGGGTCAGTCCCGAGACCTCCCTCTCCTCCTTCGCCCCGATGGGGCACAGCAGGCAGGGCTGCTGAGGTCCAGCCCTGCAGAACTCACCCCACCGAGTGAAATGGAAGACAGAAGGGCCACCATTAATCTGTATGGAGGGAAGTGGAGCTTTGAGAGAGAGGGAAGGGAAGCGACAGAGAGAAACAGAGAAAAGCCTAGGCAGAAAACAGAGGGAAGACTTAGTGACCTGGGTTAGCTTCTGGTAAAGTTGTTTGCTGCCTGGAAGGGCACAAGCTATCCAAGTTATCTATTCCTTTGCTGCAAATCAGGGAGAATATTAATCCACAGACTGCAAAAAAACTTGCATTTTGGTCTTGCCCACCCAAGCCCACTACCCTGAGATCCCTCTAAGCAGGTTTTCTTCCAGTTAGAAAGTCTTGGTGGTGCACAGATGCAGTCAGGAACAGAAGGCAGCTGCGCTGCGTCAGAAACATTGGGGTTAAACAAAATAAAATTCAAGCATCGGTGTCGGCTAAATAGAGAGAAAACAAAATTATCAGAAATTCTCTCTTCTCTCCCACAGTGCATAAACAGTAGAAACTGAAAGCTATTCAAAAAGTCACCAAGGGTATTTCTTTAATAAGAAGAGAACATGGAAAATGACTGTGCAATAAAAAAGCCAATTATCTGGGAAAGATACACTACCTACTCATAGCCTGGCACAGCCCTGCAGACAGAAATCACACTCACGTGCTCGCAAGCCCGTATACGCAGCTCACAATGAACACGGAGAGGGCTTTTCTTTGGTCTGGAAACCCACAGCTAGATCCAGAACCCAGCTTTGCCACTGATGTTCAGCAGGGCCATGTTTTCCGTCTCCGTCTGTGTGCAGAGAATCGCGTGCCTCTGCATACGCTGAGAACCAGCGTGTGTAGCACAAGCTGGGCACCGAAGAGCCACTGCACCAGGGCGGCAACGCTCCGGCTCTGTCGTGGGACCAGCGGAGCCCCGTGCCAGCCCCGCAGAGCTCCAGGGCAGCAAAGGGCTCGCTTATGTGCGTGGGCTTCGCTCGGCTCTGTCTCGCACAGCGTGCAAGTTCACAGGCGGGACAGGGGAAGGCTGCTTGCTTACAAGCCAGCTCTGAAACAGTGGCCTGAGCTGCAGGTGAGCGGCTCCGAGCAGCTCCGATGCGTCACCACCAGCCAGCTGAGCCACGGCAACCGGCTGCTCCCAGCACGGTCCAGGCTCCCAACCAAGGCAGGAGCGAACACCCCTTCTCACACGTGTGCAAGAGGCAGAGAGCATACAGGCAGCCCATTACTGCGGCTCGGCCGATCCCAGGAGCACACTAACTGCTGTGGGAAGGTCCGAGCGACCACTCTGCCTCCAAACAGATTGACAGCTTCGATAAAGCAACGCCTCTGCCCATCCCTGCCCTCCTGGGGCATCCTGGGGCTGGGCAGAGCCGCGTCAGAAAGGAACGGCAGCTTTTGGGCGCAGCGTGCCCTTTTCACAGCAATGCTTTTAGTTGCTGGTGAACGCACACGGTTCTTTTAACAAGAACCGCCAATTTTTGCACCCCTCAGGAGGGTGGGCTCATACGTCAGTCCTGCAAAGGAGGAGAAGAGGTAAAAATGGAGGAAGCAACAAGGAATGGAGGGGAAGGACCAGAAAGTACCATCAACTTGTTCAAGATGCAACAGCATAAAAACTAATTTATTTTTTTTTTAAAATACTCTCCCGCCCCATCCTTCCTTTTGGAAATCAGTGTGCGAGTCAGGGTTTAGAGGGAGAGAGAACAGGCTGGGTTAGGTTGGTGCAGGTGCTCTCTGTGGTTATTAGAAGTCATGCATTGTAATAGACTATCACTCACTGCCCGCAGGAGGAGATGCAGCAGCAGCAGCAACAGCAGAAGTGGTGGGAGTGGAATTGACGGAGGAAAGAGCTACATGGGTTGGGCTAGAAACATTTTTTACATCGTGGTGCTGGCTCACGATGGAAGGCTGTCTCCTGAGGGCTCCCTGCAAAGAGGAGGCGCCGGTCTGGAATGTGTAAACTACGTCCATCTGCAAAGAACCAGAGAGTGAGATAGCGTCGCCCCGGCCAGAGACAGGGAGAAGGGTCAGGGACGGAGGGGAGCAGGGAGGTTGGGCAGACACACACGGACAGGAAGGAAGAAGGAGGACGGAGAGGTGGGGAGGAGGGAGGAGAGAGACCCCCACCCCACGCTCCCGCAAACCCACACCGGCTTCGGCTGGTGTTTCTGGGAGCAGAGGAGAGGTTGGCTCCCAGCCTCTGCCCTGCTCTGGCAGGCGCAAGAGGGACGGGGTTTATCCCACCACCAAGAAAGAGACTGCGGTGGGAGGGAGTGATAGAGGAAACACCTTGGGTTATCCCGACAGTCTGCAGGAGGAGCAGAGACAGAGAGAGGGTGGGCAGAAGTGCGAGCTGGCAGCCAGCGGTCCAGAAAACTGCACTGGGAAATGGCTTCTGGTCCCTCAGCCCCACGGGGTGTACAGCTGGGGGGGCTGAATCCTGGGATACACCACGTACCCCCGGCTCCCACGGCAGCCGGCCATGCTGGGGATGCTTCAGCCTCTCGCCTGGGCTCACAGCTCTGCACAGGGCTCAGCAGCAGAGCTGGCAGGGATGCACCAAAGAAGCACCCTTGGTGGCAGGCCACAGTTCCTCTGTGGATGCGCACCGAGGCCAGGTGAACCGAGCACATCTGGGTGCCACCGTGGCTTCCCCGACACTGTGCAGCTGGACTGTCCCCAAGCCCCGTGCCAGC
>Ga0181612_109948_pt1 | contig 13195 bp, 8 predicted proteins | sample HoacroProtozoa21_FD_119630 | JGI IMG/M metagenome (GOLD analysis project Ga0181612, IMG submission 119630) | Hoatzin crop microbial communities from Cojedes, Venezuel. Combined Assembly of Gp0051906, Gp0051904, Gp0051908
AGGTCTGTGTGTCGGCGGATAGCAGGTAGGTCTGTGTTTAGGTGGGTGGCAGGTGGCCTGCGTGCGGGTCAGGTGCCGAGCCGGTTGATGTCGGGGGCGGCGCGGAAGGTGTTGTGCGGGACGAAGTCAATCATCCGCGGGTGAGGCGCCGTGAGGATGCGGGCGGAGTTGTTGGCAGAGTGGCTGGCAGAACGGTCCGTAGAGTTGCTGGCAGAGTTGTCGGCAGAGTTACTGGCAGAGTTGTCGGCAGAGTTGCTGGCAGAGGTGCTGGCAGAGTTGCTGGCAGAGGTGCTGGCAGAGCCACTGGTGGGGAGGCTGGCGGAGAGGAGGTCGCCGAACTCCTGCTGGGCGTTGTTGCCCCAGAGCATCCAGCCGAGGTCCTTTTGGGCGAGCCACGGGATCAGGAGTTCCCGGAACGGCGCCCAGAGCCCCGTGTGGGACCCGGGTTTGCCGGGCGCCACCGTAAGGGTGGAGTTTAAGAACAGTACGCCCTGCGCCTCCAAGCTGTTGAACCAGTCTTTGGGCTGTGCAATCGGGAAGATCGACGCAGTGTTGCCAGAAGAAGTGCTGGCAAAAGAGGGGGTGCCGGAGGAAGCGCTGGCGGAAGATGTGGTGGATGGACTGGAGGTCGGGCTGAGCTCTGAGTTGGTCTCTTGGCCAGTTGCCAAGTTAGATGCTGAGCCAGTTGCCAAGTTAGAGGCTGGGCCAGTTGCCGTGTTGGACGCTGAGCTAGTTGCTGAGTTGGATGCTGGGCCAGTTGGCGTGTTGGACGCTGAGCCAGTTGCCGAGTTAGATGCTGAGCCAGTTGCCGAGTTGGTCTCTTGGCCAGTTGCCAGGTGGGTTGTTGGGCTAGTTGATGAGTCGGATACCGGGCTGGCTGTAGAGTCGGATGCCGGAGCGGTGTGCTGGGCGGCCAGGTCGAAGAGGCTGGGGAGGGGCTCGTCGGGGTCCGTTGGGGCCGAGGGGTCGGGAATCTGGGAGAGGATGGTTTTCCAGGAATCCAGGCGGCCGGTCTCGTTGTAGTAGATGGCCTTGACCATGTTGCGCAGGGAGGACTGGCGGAAGGGGGCGTGCCAGCCCTGCGGGGCATGGATGAGGGAGGAGACCTCGAAGCTGCGGCCCGTGGCCTGCGGGCAGTGGTCACGGTCGTTCCAGCTGGGGTACGGGTCCATGCCGACGATGATGTATTTGAGCTGGTCGGCATCCGTGGTCAGGAAGCGCAGGACCCGGTCCGGGAGCGGGTAGAAGTCCGTGCCCTGCAGGGCGGCGTCGATTTCCTCCAGCACGGCCCGAACGTCCGCAGACAAAAAGGGTTCCCATGAGGGGTGGACGTCGAGGGACAGAATGGAAGTCGGGTTCGTCGTCAGTCTCATGGAAACACCTCAGAATTCTTAAATTTTCAAATGGTTATAACGTCAGATGGGTGCCGAACCGGTCCGGACGGAGGTCCGGGGTCTCTCCGGGTTCGGACAGCGTCCAGGCGCCGCGGCCGAGGATGGCGGCGGTGACCGGGGCAATGGTCACGTTGCGGCCGTCAATGTGGTTCACGTTCATGATGGAAACCAGGTCCGACAGCTCCTCCGGAAGGGTGTAGGTGATGTCGTGGCCGTTGCGGTTGGCGATGATGACCAGTGCGTCACCCTCCGGTTCCAGGTCCGGGTGGGTGACGTCCATGCGGGCGTACGCCACACAGCCCTGCGTGCCGGAAATGGGAATGAACTGGCCGTGCCGCAGGAGCGGGCACGCGCGGCGCAGATGGCCGAGCCAGGTGTACCAGGCATGGAGGTCCGTGTTGATGCTGTCCCAGGTGAAGCCCTTGCGGTTGAAGGGGTCCTTGTAGCCCTGCATGCCGGCTTCGTCCCCGTAGTAGAGGGACGGGAAGCCCGGCAGGGTGTACTGGATGGTGGCGGCCATCTTCTCCAGCATGATGCCGTAGATGAGCTGCGCGGGGCTGAGGGACTGCTCGGACTGCCACTGGCGGTCGTGGTTGCCGCACGGTTCGCCCGTGAGGCGGGTCAGGATGCGCTCGGTGTCATGCGTGCCGAGCAGGTTCATGAGTTCGTCCACGATGGGCTTCGGATAGTTCTCCGTGACCGTGAGGATCTGTTCCAGGAAGTTGTCCGCGTCGTTTTCCCCGACGAAGCCGATGACCGCGTTGGCGAACGGGTAGTTCATGACGCTGTCGAGCTCCGTGCCGAGGAGGTATTTGCGGCGCTGGCTGTACGCCACTTTGTTGGAGGCGTCTTCCCAGACTTCGCCGATGACGATCCCGTTGGGCTTCGTGGCCTTCACGCGGGCATGGATCTTTTCAATAAAGGAGTCCGGGAGTTCGTCCGCCACGTCCAGCCGCCAGCCGTCCGCGCCCAGGCGCAGCCACTTGGCAATGATGCCGTCCTTGCCGGTGATGTACTCCACGTAGTCCGGGTCCTCTTCGTTGACGTCCGGGAGGATGTCGAAGCCCCACCAGGACTCATACGAGTCCGGCCAGTTGATGAACTTGTACCAGCTGTAGTACGGGGATTCTTTGGAGTTATAGGCACCCAGGGTGGGGTACCGGTTTTTCTTGTTGAAGTAGACGCTGTCGTCCCCGGTGTGGTTGAAGACGCCGTCCAGAATGACATACATGCCGTATTCGTGGGCCTTCTGACAGAGGGCGACGAAGTCCTTCTCCGTGCCGAGGAGCGGGTCGATCTTCGAGTAGTCCGCGGTGCTGTAGCGGTGGTTGGTGTGGGATTCGAAGATGGGGTTCAGGTAGAGAACGTTGACGCCGAGGTCCCGGATGTAGGGGATCTTTTCGGTGATGCCGGCGAGGTCCCCGCCGAAGTAGTCGTTGTTCCAGACTTTGCCGTTGGCGTCGGGACGCCAGCGGGGTTCGCTGTTCCAGGGGACCATGTCCCGGTCCTCCGGGACGTTCTTCTTTTTCTTCCCGGAGTTGTAGAACCGGTCCGGGAAGATCTGGTACATGATGCCGCCCTTGGCCAGCTCCGGCGTGCGGTAGCCCTTCTGGTAGACGGTCAGCTGCCAGAAGTTCGGGGTGCGGGAGATGTAGCCGTCCCCGTACGGGCCACGGTAGATGGTCTCCGTGGAGTAGGGGCCGTCGTATTCAAAATGGTACCAGTAAAGACCCGGCTCCTTGGCGCGGTAGTGGAGTTCCCACCAGCGCGAGCCGTTCTCGAAGTGTCCGGTGCCCACGAAGTCCACCGTTTCGGTGTCTCCGGTGTAGTCGTTCCGCACGATCATGCGGGCGCTGTAACAGACGGCGCCCGTGTCGAAGGGGAGCAGGAGCCGGAACGTGACAACGGTGCCGCTTTCCAGGGCACCGTATTTGGTTTTGTACCGTTTGTCTCGGGAATTATAAATCGTCAAACAAAAACCACCTGAATAAAAAACTGACCCGGCCGGTGTGCTGCCGACCGGGTCGTACCCGTCTATTATATACCTTTTTTTAGTTTCAGTCGAGTTCTACCGGATGGGTATGCCAGATATCCCGCGCATAATCTTCAATGGCGCGGTCGGCCGAGAAGAAGCCGGCGCCGGCAATGTTGTACAGGGACATGCGGTTCCACTTCTCCTTATCCGACCAGTCGGCCACCATCTGCTGGCGGACGCGGCGGTAATCCGTGAAGTCCGCGAGGACCATGTACGGGTCGTTGTGGATAAGGCCGGTGGACAGTTCCGCGAAGTCCTGTCCGTTGACGCCGCGGCTGATGAACTCCACGACGCGCTTGATTTCGTCGTTGTTGCCGTAGAAGCTGGCCGGGTCATAGCCGTTCTGCAGGTTGGCCACCTCTTCGGACTTCATGCCGAAGATGTAGATGTTGTCCGGGCCGACGTTGTCGTAGATTTCGACGTTGGCGCCGTCCATGGTGCCCAGCGTGATGGCGCCGTTGATCATGAGCTTCATGTTGCCGGTGCCCGAGGCCTCGGTGCCGGCCAGGGAGATCTGCTCGGAGATCTCGGCGGCGGGCATGAGCGCTTCGGCCATGCTGACGCGGTAGTCCTCGATGTAGCAGATCTTGATCCGTCCCTTGACGTCCGGGTCGTTGTTGATGACCTCGGCCAGGTTGCAGATCAGGCTGATGATCTTCTTCGCCATGTAGTAGCCCGAGGCGGCCTTGGCGCCGAAGATGTAGGTCCGCGGCGTGAAGTCCATGTTCGGGTTGTCCTTGAGCATCAGGTAGTTGGCGATGATCTCATAGACGTTGAGGTGCTGGCGCTTGTATTCGTGCAGGCGCTTGACCTGGACGTCGAAGAGCGAGTTCGGGTCGAGCGAGATGCCCTGCTGCTTTTTGAGGTAGTTGGAGAACGTCTCCTTGTTGGCCACCTTGATGGCGTCCAGACGCTCCAGGACCTGCTTGTCGTTGGCGTAGTTGGTCAGCTTGGAGAGGTCCTGCGAATGGTGGACAAAGCCGTCCCCGATGAGGTCCGTCAGGAAGTCGGAGAGCGCCGGGTTGGACTGGTTCAGCCAGCGGCGATGCGCGATGCCGTTCGTGACGTTCTTGAACTTGTGCGGGGTCATCTTGTAGAAGTTGTTGAAAACCGTGTCCTTCAGGATCTCACTGTGCAGGGCCGACACGCCGTTGACGCTGTGGCAGGTGGCCACGCAGAGGTTCGCCATGCGGACGATGCCGTTGGAGACAATGGCCATGTCCTCCACGACGCCGGCGTCCTTGGTGACGTCCCAGACGAAGGAGCGGTAGCGGCGGTCGATTTCCCGGACGATCTCATAGATCCGGGGCAGGAGCTGTCCGAAGATGTCCTCCGGCCAGCACTCGAGCGCCTCTTTCATGACGGTGTGGTTGGTGTAGGCGAAGGTCTGGGTGACGATCTTCCAGGCGTCGTCCCAGCCGTAGCCGCATTCGTCCATGAGGATGCGCATCATTTCGGGGATGCCGAGGGTCGGATGCGTGTCGTTGATATGGATGGCCATCTTGTTCGGGATGTCATCCAGGGATTTGTTGTGGCGCAGGTAGCGCTTGATGATGTCCTGAATGGAGGCCGACACCAGGAAGTACTGCTGGCGCAGGCGCAGCATTTTGCCCTCCGGATGGTTGTCGGCGGGGTAGAGGACCTTGCAGATGGCCTCGGCCATGGCCTGCTTTTCGACCGCGCGGATGTAGTCACCCTGGTTGAAGAGGCTCATGTCAAAGCCCGGCGCGTGGGCCTTCCACAGGCGCAGCACGGCGACGCCGCGGGAGTCCTTACCGGAGATATACATGTCATACGGAATGGCGTCCACGGTCTGCTGGTTGGTGACCTGGGTGGTGTAGTAGCCGTCCTGCCATTCGGCGGACACGTTGCCGCCGAAGGTGATCTGCACGGCCTCATCCGGCTTCTCGTTGAACCAGACGTCTCCGCCCGGCAGCCAGAAGTCCGGCAGTTCGGTCTGCCAGCCGTCGATGATCTTCTGCTTGAAGATGCCGTATTCGTACATGATGCCGTAGCCGTAGGAGGCGTATTCGCCGGTGGCCAGGCCGTCCAGATAGCAGGCGGCCAGGCGGCCGAGACCGCCGTTGCCCAGGCCGGCGTCCGGTTCGCATTCGAACAGGGTCTCCAGCTTGATGCCGTAGTCCTTCAGGCCGTCCCGGACGACGTCCGTCAGGCCCATGTTATAGAGGTTATTCTTCAGGGAGCGTCCCAGGAGGAACTCCATGCAGAGGTAGTAGGTGTATTTCGTGTCCGGTTTCTGGTGGATCTCATGGCGGAAGTCATAGAAGTCCTGCGCCAGCATGTCCTTACACATGATGGCAATCGATTTGTAGTACTGGTCATTCGTGGCCTCTTCCGGCGTGGTGCCGAAGATGTGGCCGAGCTTGGACTCCAGGTCCGCCTTAAAGGCTTTCTTCGTCAGTTTCTTGCTCATTTTGACTCCTTGTTGGGTTGCTTCTGTGTGTGTAATGTGTGAAATTTTTTCACTAGTATAATCGTTTTCCCCTATAAATACAAGTAAAAGAAAAAGGGAACAGCCGTTTTCACAACTGTTCCCCTGCGGGACGAAATACTTTTGTGAAAAATTCCCGTTACAGCACCAGATCCCGGCGGATGAAGTCCTCGATCTCCTTCTGCGTGAAGATGTGTTTCACCGGATAGGTCGGGTTGACTTCGGCGATACACCGCTCGGCAATCGTGGGAATATCTTCTTCCTTGATGCAGTCGAAACCCTGCGGGATATCCAGGCGGTCCTGCATGTCCCGGATGGCCTTCATGAAGTTCTTGGCCTTCTGCTCGGCGGTTTCGCCGCCGATGCCGACGACGTCCGCCAGTTCGGCGAGTTTGTCGTAGACATACGGGCCGAGGAAGTCATCCGAGAAGACCTTGGTCAGGATGACAGACATGGCCATGCCGTGCGGGATGCCGTAGAGGCCGCCCAGGCGGTGGCCGATGCCGTGGACGTAGCCGACGCCGCCGCGGGTGAAGCACATGCCGGCGTCATAGGACGCCACAAGCAGATTGGTGCGGGCGTCTAGGTCGTCCGGATGGGCGCAGGCCTGCTCGAGGTTCTGGAAGATCAACTTGACGGCTTCGGCGCCGAAGTCGTTGAACTTCCGGTCGTTGTACCAGATGTTGGTGTAGCCTTCGATGGCGTGCGTCATGGCGTCGAAGCCGGTGGTGGCGGTCAGCTTTTGGTTCAGACCGGTGGTGGTCTTCGGGTCCAGAATGGCGTAACTGGCCCGGATCAGCGGGTCCATGATCGGGAATTTATCGTGGGTCTGCGCGTCGGTGATGACGGCCGCAATGGTGGTCTCCGAGCCGGTGCCGGCCGTGGTGGGCACCGCGTACAGACGTGGCGGCAGCAGGCCGTTCATCTTCGGCGAGGGAAGCGCGACCATGAAGACGCCCTTCATCTTTTTGACCGGGCGGTCCGGCCGCGCCACGCGGGCCATGACGCCCTTGGCGCAGTCCAGCGGCGAGCCGCCGCCGACCACGACGATGCAGTCACAGTGGCCCTCGTGGTACTTCTTCAGCGCGGCTTCCACGTTCTCCACACTCGGGTTCTGTTCGACGGTGTCGAACACTTCGTAGGCCATGCCGGCCTTGTCCAGTGCCTCATAGAGGTCGTCCAGCAGATGCAGCCGCGCGTGCGTCGGGCCGGTCATGACCAGAGGCTTTTTATCCTTCTTCTTTTTGCAGAGATCCGGGACCTGCTTCATGGCGTCCGGTCCCTTGATGACGACCGGATCCGGGAAGAACCAGCCCCAGGCGTACATGGCGGCGGCGAAGACAATCTCCACCCCGCGCCAGCCGGCTTTTTTTAGTTCCCAGCGAAGATCAAACATAGGTGCTTCCTTTCTTTTGAAATAGATTTTACAAAAATCGCTTTTTGTAAAACTATTGTATCATATGGGAGGCTTTCACAACTACTGTTTATTGTAAATTGATTTATCTTATACCGGAGTATAAAATTAAGAGTGGAACTATTAAGTCCTTAGAAGGAGGAATTTCGAAATGTCCATTGAATCCGCAATTTTAGGCTTTGTCTTCGACGCCGACAACTTTGCCAAAGACAAGCTGGTCAACGACCTCAACTACCCGGCCGTGAAGGTCGACAAAGATGTGGTCTATGACACGTCCAACCCCGGCCTCTGCCGCTGTGACCTGCTCTACAACCCGCACAGCAAAAAGTACGACAAGTATCCGGTCATTCTGAACATCCACGGCGGCGGCTGGATCATCGGGGACAAGCGCAACAGTACCGGCATGTGCCTGCAGATGGCGGACGGCGGCGCCTTCGTCGTCAACATGAACTACGGCATGCCGCCCAAGGCGCAGCCGCTCTTCGAATCCCACGACCCGGCGGTCTCCCACAGCGAGGACTACCTGTGGCCGACCCAGGCGCACAACATTTACGCCGCCATGCAGTGGATCGCCGCCAACGCGGAGCGGTACAACCTGGACCTGGACAACGTCCTTGTCTCCGGCGACTCCGCCGGCTCCCACCTGGCCTCCGTGGCGGAGACCTTCAACGCCAACCCCGAGTATGCGAAGATCCTCGGCGTGCCGGAGGAGCAGCCCTTTAAGTTCAAGGGCGCCCTGCTCTTCTGCGGCTTCTATGACCTCGATACGTTCTGGGGTCTCGACATGAAGAAGATCCCGGTTGCCCGCTGCATGCTGCGGGACCTGGTCGGCAAAAAAGACCCGACCCTCGACCCGACCTACAAGTACACGAACCCGATCCCGTTCTTCACGGCCGCCATGCCGCGCACGCTCATCGTCTCCGGCACCATGGACGCCATGACCCACGGCCAGTCGGACCTCGTGCAGAACAGGCTGCAGGAACTCGGCGTGGACTATGTCCGCTACAACAGCAACGGCCCGCTGTCCCTGCACGACTACCAGATTCTGTCCTTCACCATCGAATCCCACAACTGCATGAAGTTTGTGGCCAAGTTCGTGGACGAGACGGTTTCCTGACCACAAAAACGCCCCAATTTGCCCGGTTTTTCCGGGCAATTTTTTTGACATTTTGTGGAATATGTCGAGTTTTCTGCGGGGAAGTTTGGGGACTTAAGTCCTTTCCCTGCAGGGGAAAGTCCGATATAATTAAAAGGATATTTTGAGAGAAGAGGAGAGTCCCTATGAGCAGAACGACACGCCCGGTCCGGGCGGCCGTCTCCCTGGTGCTGGCGCTGGCCCTCATGCTGGCCTGCTTTGTGATGCCCGCCCAGGCGGCCACCGTGACCACCAAATCCGGCTCGGACGGGTACTACAACGACCTGTATCGCCGGTACTACTACGTCAATCTGACGGAAAAAGAGAAGAAGGCCTACCGCAATATCGTGGCGGCCCTGCCGGACATGCCCATGCGCATTGAGATTCCCGAGGAACTCACCGAGGACGAACTCAGCCATGTCATGTACGCGGTGTCCTACGACAACCCCGAATTCTTCATGCTCAGCCACATGGCCAACTCGGGCGAATCGGGCGGGAAGTACTACTACATCCCGATCTACCTGATGACTTCCAGCATGTACCGGCAGATGAAGAAGACCGTGGACAGCAAGCTGGCTGAAATCGTCAAGCTGGCCAACCTGCAGCTGGACACCTATGGTAAGATTCTGGTGGTCCATGACTACCTGGCCGACTACGCGGACTACACCTACAACGGACAGATGAAGTACTGCGTCTACGGCTGCCTTGGCCTGAAGCAGTGCAACTGCGAAGGCTACTCCCGCACCAACCAGCTCGTCCTGAACGCGCTGGGCATTGAGAACCACCTCATGATCGGGGACGGCTTCACCTACGGCACTCCGGAGGAGTACCAGGAGGGTCCGCACATGTGGAACAACGTCACCTGTGACGGCAAGGACTACAACGTGGACATCACCTGGGACGACATCACCACGTCGATCACCATCGGTCTGCTGCGGCTGCCGCAGGGCTTCTCCAGCGAACCCAGCCACATCTACTTTATGCGCAGCTCGGCGGCCATGAAGGCCGACCACAAGGCCGAAGCCGAAGCGCTGGACGGGGAGAAGATCTGGGCCAACTGCACGGATGACACCCGCAACTACTACCGGACCTACGGCTTCTACATCACCAAGTGGAACAAGACCGCACAGGCCCAGGTCTACCAGATGCTGACCAACGTCATGAACGGAGGCGGCACGACCTTCGAAGTCATGTTCGCCACCCAGGAGGCGTACGAAGCGGCGTATCAGACGCTCGTCACGGACGGCGGCCTGTCGGACAAGGCGTCCGAAGTCAACAGCGGCGCCCTCATGTGGGGCTGCGTCGGCAACGAAGGCCAGCGCGTCATCTCGGCGTTCCTCAAATACAATCTGTTTTAAAACCCCAAGAGGGATTGAAAAAAAGGAGAACCATTATGAAACAGAAGACCCGTAAGATCCTCAGTGCTCTGCTGTCCCTGGTCCTGGCCCTCAGCTTCATGTGCTCGGCCATGGTCGTGCCGGCGGAAGCCATTGGCGAATCCAAGGCCACCTATGACGGCTACTACAAGGACGAAAACGTCCGCCGCTGGTGGTATGCCCGCCTGAACAAAAAAGAGAAGGCCTGCTACCGCGCCATCGTAGCCCAGCTGGACGACATGCCGATGCGCATCGAAATTCCGTACAAACTGGACGACGACATGAGCAACAACCTCTGGTATGCCATTTCCTATGACAATCCGGAATTCTTCCAGCTCGCCCACATGAACAACTACGGCGAATCCGGCGGAAAATATTACTACATTCCGGTGTACATCATGACCAAGTCCATGTACAAACAGGGCAAAGAGGCCATGAACAAGAAGATGAAGCAGGTCCTGAAGAAGGCCAAGACCAAGAAGACCGACTACGCGAAGATCCGCTATCTTCACGACTGGCTCTGCAACTACGTCAACTATTCGTATGACGGCCAGCAGAAATACTGTGTCTACGGCACGTTCATGAACCAGAAGGTCAACTGCGAGGGCTATTCCCGCACCATGCAGCTCTTCATGAACAAACTCGGCATTGTCAACCACGTCATGGTCGGCATGGGCTTCTCGGTCGACGAGGAGACCGGTGAGGAGAATGCCGGCGGCCATATGTGGAATATCGTCACCGTGAACGGCAAAGAGTATAACCTGGATGCCACCTGGGATGACGCCCTTGGCGGCTACACCCAGTACGGTGTCTATTTCCCGACCGGCGTCGAAGGCGAACCCAGCCACGCGTACTTCATGCGCAGCTCCAAGGCCATGAGCGGTGACCACCGCGCCATCATCAAGAGCGACGACTACGGCTTCACCACCGGTTACGTCTGGAAGGGCGCCACCGACGACAGCCAGAACTTCTTCAGCCACAACGGTCTGAACTACAAGAGCTACAACAAGACCACCCGCTCGGCCATCTGCAAGGGCATTGCAAAGGCCATCAACAGTGGCAAGAAGTCCTATGAGATCTCGTTCACCAACAAGAAGGCCTACGACAAGGCCGTGGACAAGATCTTCGGCGAAGGCAAGGAAGACAAGAACCGTGACCTCAACGACATGATCAAAGAGATCAACAAGCAGGTCACGAAGAAGGAAAACAAGATCACGATCGGCCACATTGTCAGCTCCTGCAACGACAACATGTACACGATCGAATTCTTCCCGAACCAGGAAGTGGAGGACAACGAACTGCTCGACGTCCTGGCCATCATCTTCCAGCTCATCCCGAGCGTCATCTAACAGTTCCCAAATCGTTGAAACGTAAAACGGGCGGATGTTTTTTGACATCCGCCTGTTTTTTTGTTGCGGAATTTGTGCATTCCGCTATTTTACAGTTGTCCGAATGTGTGTTATGATACTTAAGATGTAATTTACAGGGTGCCCCCTGTGGAGGAATGAGAAAAGGAGAAGATCCACTATGAAAAAAACTCTCTGTCTGTTGCTTTCCCTAGTCATGGCCCTCAGCGTCCTGTTCTCGCTGAGCCTGGTTCCGGCGGAGGCCGCCAGCAAGTACGCCAGCAAAACGGCTACGTATGACGGCTACTACAAGGACGAAGGCGTCCGCCGCTGGTACTATGCGCACCTTTCCAAGAAGGAAAAGGCCTGCTACCGTGCCATCGTCAAGGAAATTGGTGATATGCCGGCCGCCATCGAAGTTCCCTACGAACTCGACGACGACATGGCCTTCGAAATCTGGATGGCCGTTTCTTATGACAACCCGGAATACTTCTTCCAGGGCCACGGCTCCTCCTATGGCGAAATCGCGGGCAAGTACTACTACATCCCGCGCTACGTTATGTCGAAGGAGCGCTACGAGACCGGCAAAGCCATGGTCGACAAGAAACTCAAGCAGATCGTGGATGAGGCCAACACCAAGTCCTCGGACTATGAGAAGATCCTCTACGTCCACGACTACATTGCCGCCCACGCCAACTACACCTATGACGGCCTGTACAAGTACGACGTCTACGGCTGCCTCGTGGATGGCCAGTGCAACTGCGAAGGCTACTCCCGTACCAACCAGCTCATCCTGAACGCCCTCGGCATTCCGAACCACCCGATGTGCGGCATGGGCTTCTCGGTCGACGAGGAAACCGGCGAAGAGACTGCCGGCGGCCACATGTGGAATATCGTCACCTGTGACGGCAAAGAGTACAACGTGGACGTCACCTGGGACGATGGCATCGACGGCTACACCCAGTTCGGCGTTTACTTCCCGTCCGGCATCAAGGCTGAGACCAACCACGCTTACTTCATGCGCAGTTCCAAGGCCATGAGCGGTGACCACCGCGCCTTCAAAAAGTCCGACGGCATGTTCAACGGCATCAACTCCACCTTCATCTGGAAAGGTGCCCGTGACGACACCCGGACGTACTATGACTACAAGGACATCCGCTACAGCACCTACGACGACAAGGTCCTGAACGACCTCGCCACCAAGATGGCCAAGGCCATCATGAACGGTGACAATTCCTATGAGATCGCCTTCCAGACGGACAAGGCCTATGCCAAAGCCGTGAAGAAACTCTTCGGCGACGAAACCGGCGAAGAGCGCGACCCCAGCCGTCAGGAGCTGAAGCTCATCAAACTCATCAACAAGAAAGTGGACAAGGCCCACAAGATCAAGAACGACCATATCGTCACCTCCCGTATGGAGAGCCAGAAAGTCCTGGTCTTCTATCCGGGCCAGACCATCGACACCGATGAGGTCAAATCGGTCCTGGCCGTCATCTTCCAGATGATCCCGACCATTATCTGATTTCATTCGAATCCTATGAAGCAGGCGCTTTCGGGCGCCTGCTTTTTGTTGACAATTTTTTGCAAGTGCCAAAAAATTAATCAGATAATGTGAATCGCCAAAGGGGATGCCGGACAGGTGTCGTTCTGTCAGGGCTCATTTGTCCGTACAATATTCTTGTGGATCCACCACATGTGCCGTTTGCCCCTTATGCCCAGTTTCCGCAGGGCCCCCAACAGGGAAGTGGACACATGAAACGATTCACAAGAATGATTTGCGGCCTTCTGGCTCTGGTCATGATGACAGTGTGCTCGAGTCTGCCATCGTTCGCCGCCACGAAGACCGTGAAGGGCACCCTGCGTGTCTGCACGTACAACGTGAGCGGGCTTCCCTTTGCGGGAACCTGCAACAGCCTGGAAAAGGCGAAGAAGATCAGCAGTGTGATCTCGAAGTACGATATTACCAATGTCCAGGAGAACTTCACCTGGGACGCCGTGATCCGCGCCAACCTGTCGGACGACGTGGTCTCGGAAACCGACCAC
>Ga0181612_114813_pt1 | contig 13195 bp, 7 predicted proteins | sample HoacroProtozoa21_FD_119630 | JGI IMG/M metagenome (GOLD analysis project Ga0181612, IMG submission 119630) | Hoatzin crop microbial communities from Cojedes, Venezuel. Combined Assembly of Gp0051906, Gp0051904, Gp0051908
CTTGATTCGTTGATTCTTCCCCTGAGCAACAGCCCCCTTGGAAGCAACCCCCCCCCCCCGCCCCGTTCTTCCTCTATGGCAGTCGTTATGGCTGACCATGGCGTTACATGGCATGGAGTATCCCTTTGGCCAGTCCAGGATAGCTGTCCCAGCTGTGTCCCCTCCCAGCCTCTTGCCCACCCCCAGTCTAATTGCTGGGGCAGAGTGGGAATGAGAGAAGGTCTTGATGCTGTGCATGCACCGCTCAGCAACAGTCAAAACACTGGTGTGTCATCAACCCTGTATTAGACACAAATCCAAAGTGCCATATGATTAATTTGTAATATTTCCCAAGGTTCGTAGCTTCTTTGATGCAACTGAGGTGGCAGCTCAGTTTTACTAGTCTGCTTATCATCATTGTACGACTCATCCAGTTTTTGATCATGTGTTCATTTCCTTGTTTCATCTGAGGCAAAATGCAGATTTTAGTGTGCCTTACACTAATTTGTGGAAAATGTCGTGATGATATAAGATGTCTTGTTCTGTTTCAGCTGGCCTTCATATGTGTTCCATGCTATCTTTCAGCTGCTTCCTGGTTTAGAGTGCAGCAGCTGAACTTAGCCTGAGGTTATGGTCATTGTGCCTTATTCACACTGACTTTAAATAATTTTGAGCCTATTTATTTTAGAACTTGGATACTACTCTCTCACACCTTTCTCTGTAGCTCCCATCAGTAACATATTGTTCCATAAGACAATGTTTTTTTCTTTAACCAGTGGAGACAGTATTTGTAGCATTTTTCTAACATGAGCATACATATGCTATCGCAAATGCATTGTGAAATACCTCTGGGACATGGGTAAAGGTGTATTTTTTTTTTTATTAAATGTGAAACCTGACCTACAAATTGGTCCTTCATTTAATGCAATGGCAAAGAAACAGTCAGATCTATAACTGAAAACCATTTGTTTTTTTCTTGGAACTTGCAAATGACCTTTTTTGTCATGCCTGCTGCCATAGGAGCTGTCCTCAGGATGAACTTTGTCTGGCAGTAGTCCACCATATTCTCCAGGTTTTCTTATCAGCCTTCTTAACGGGCCATAATAGGAAATCATCACATGTCATTGCAAAATACATGGTTCTTCAACGACCTGCTGCAACCTCTGGCTCTAGCAATGTTTGGATATGCTTCTACATCCAGCTCCTTTTTCTTCTCCCAGTCACACAATGCCATTCCCCAAATCATCTTCCTTTGATGGCTCTCCATCTAATTTTCCACCATTTCATGGAGATACAGGAGGTGTTTTTAAATTTCGCCAACGCCAGCCGTGTGCTCGGGAGCAGGGGCTCGTACCAGGGCTTTCCAGGCTGCTGTGCACAAAGTCGCGCATGGGGTCCCTCATTGCAGTAGGTCCGCTGGCATGTGCTGGCTGCCCTGTAGTCTTTGTCCACCTAGAGCAGCCGCTGCCTTCTTGGAGGTGGTGTGGGTGACACAACCCGCCATGGGTGCCACTGTGTGCTGCAGCCCTTGGGCAGGTTCAGCAGCTCCTTCGTACCCTGATTTTATCAGTTTTTGCAGATTTGACAGGGCTACTAGTCGCCAGGGCTTATGGTTTTGGAGGCTACCTCTCAGCACATACTCTTCCTCTCTCTGGCATGGTGTTTTCTGGTAACTGTTTCTCCATCCTCACCCTGAGGAGCCTAGAGAACACAAACACATCTACACACACAGACGGGCTGTTTTGACAATAGCCATTCCTCCAAAGATGGATTTTAATAAAAGTGTATTGGAAACTCGAGATGTACAAAAAAATCACAGATAATAAAACAGTTGTTTAGGAGTAACTGGTACTGTAACATTCTAATTTTACTCCAAAAGAGGCAAGAAAAACTGTGGATTGACATTTTGTTGCTAGTGGCAGTTGACAAGGCAGGCCTGTGGTAAGAAAATAACCATATGAGAATACTAAATTATCCCAATAACGGGTATACTGCAGACGAAAACTGTGCTGGTCTTTTTGTGATGCAAAGGAATGCAGCTGTGGTTCTGGAAATACTCAGTCCTTTGAGGGAGACAGGTATTATTTAATTGGTATATATGTGTCATTGGAGAAAAGCATTCAAAATATAACAAGCCAGCAACATACATAAGTTTTTGTCACATGAAACCCTATGAAAAGACTTTAAAAATATAACATATGTTCTTTACTTTTTGTATTTTCTTAGCTGAGTGAAGATAATTACTTTTTCATCATGCATTACCAAGGAGATTCAGTGCAGTTCCAATGCTATGAAGACAGACGTTACTACCTATATGTGAATGACGACTCACTTGATATTCGCAAGCCGGAAAACAAAGAACCCAACGAGGACAAAAATTTTTACTTCAGGGTGTCATATTTACAGGAAAACTAACTTGTCTACCTTTCAGTGGCTCAAGTGTCCATACAACTACGCTAATAAGGTAACAGAAGAGAAAGGAGGTTGAGATCAACTAATTTCCATTTTGGCTTAATTTTTACTTTTTTTGTAATTTCTTGAGTCACCATTTTGCATGAGTAACATCCTTCATTTCTGCACTTTCAATAGGAAAAGAGAAAGGCCAAGTTTGAAAAACGTACCAGCTGGTCAGTCTCTTTGTGTCTTACCCGCACAATTATGGTTTTAAGGACCTGAATTCTTCCGGAAGGGGAAAAGTACACAGGGGATATTTTGAAGATGGGGATAAAAAAGGAAGCATACATGTATATGAAATACAAGGCACAGTTAGCTCTCCATGTGACAAACATTTTACTTTTTAAAAAATGCCTTTTAGGAGCTCATCTGTCCTCGAGAAGAGAACTTTTAGAAGTCATTAAATGCATATGTGCATGTCCTGACTGACTGACTGACTGACTGACTTAGGGAAATGAGTAGAAAAGGTGTCTCAGGTCTAACTGAGAACAAAGGAAGAGGCTGAAGGTTAGGCAGAAGGTCTTTCTGCCTCTGTAGCTCCAAGTCAACCCACATAATCCATTATACAATTTCAGTGCCTGTCCAGCACAGCAGGTCTCTAAGAAAATGTACACAGAGCATCAGAGTCACAACGTGCAGGCAGAGGGAGGGAGAGAGGCGCATTAACAGTTGCCTGTGAACACCGGCAGAAAATTGCTCTGACATACTGAATCATAGAGGGAAATGCAATCGTGTTCAGCTGCAAAGCAGAGTGCAGAACAACACCTGAAAAATAGCTGAATGTTCAAAATGACTGAAGAAAATAAACACTTAAGTGCTTATGTGGGGTACACTGGATGAGCAATAAGAGTACCTGCCTTTTAGCAGCAAGGTCTGTCAGTGTGCAATGGAAGATGCTGACACTTACACAGCCATAGGCCATACCCTGCAAGGCGCTAAACACTTGAAATACAAGAGGGGACAAACCAAAAGCATACACAGGATCAGCAGGTGGTTAGGATCCGGCTCTCCACTGCTGCGCATAGAGTCCCACTGTGATTTAGTGGCAATTTTCTTTGATGCAAGTCATTTGGGAGTGTATGTGTATAAATGATAGGCATGATGCACCTGTAGCAAGAGTTTGCTGCTTAGTTGCAGTGGAACTACCTGCAAGCTACATAGCACTTACAGAATTGTTCTGTGTAAATGTAATGAACAACAAATACCTGAAATAGGAATACTAATGTCAGTCAATCACACTTGCAATAAGGCAAGCATCTATAGTAGACCAAAATCCAAAGGCCTGTGAGACCTTAAAAGATATTTTTTCCCTGCTACTAGCAGTGTGAGGTTTCACTGCTGGGTTTGTTGTATTCTTCAAATAGTGAAAATCATTCTGTTGCTTCCCGTGCTGACTGAACAGAACAGAACTTCTGAGTATTTCCCAAATAATGCTTACAACTTCTGGATCTGTTAAGTGTTCAGTGAAGTCAGTGTGGAGGAAAAGAACCCAAGTTCTAGATATTGACTTCAGCATACATTACGCTAGAATTAAATTATTTTAGCACTATCTATTGTTTTGCACAAGAAATAAATTCAGCTATGTTTCAGGTACAATAATTTCAGTAACTGGTACACTAACGCTTCATAGTCATACATTTGCTATTGGTAACACGATCACTTTACTAAATTACAGAACTTGCTGTCTAGATGGTAAGTTGATGAAACAATGACAACACATCATAAAGCTCATACAAAGAAGGCTAATGAAATCAGCATTGCTGAGGTCAGCAAAAAGTAACACTGACCTCAGTGAATTTTGTATTTATTTTATAGTTAAAACTTTAATTATGGTTATATGCAGAATTCTGTACTTTTACCATCTACCTTAAAAATAAGATTTTTTAAACAATTTAAAGGACAGAAGCCCTTATGGAAAGCAGTAGTGGTAATTTTGTAGAGTTTCAGATTTGAGACAGAAGATAGCAAGGTCATTTGACAATTTTTCTCAGAAAACACAATAAATTCAGCCAGCTTTGTAATTATAAATATACATAGATATACAAGTTACCAATTTCTGGATCCAAGTCTTTTCTGGATTCTATTTTGCTCATACAAACTTTCCAGACTGACATTTTCAAATTCTCACTGATCTGAGTGTTTCGTGAATGGTGGAGTTTTTATTTTGTGAGATGGAATGCATGTAGGAATTTCATTTAAAAACAGAAAATGAAAGCCAGTGAGTCTTTTAGAGAAATATAGCCTCTAACACTTTACAATACAAAAAACATTTATCCAACATTTCTAACAGTTGAATATAAAATATAATTAGTATTTTGCAGTTTATTTTCAAAACAGTACTGATATTCTTTAACTTTTACTTAGCAGATGTAATAATTATTAAAATACTAATACAAATATTTTGCTCTTATTTTTCTCCTCTTCAAAAGCTGTGCCTTAAAGAAAATACTGTGTTCTGTTAGTTGCAGAACAATTTAATGCAAGTATTCTTCATATACAGCTTCTAGTACTTTGACCATATTTGTGAGTTGTTAGAATAAAACTTGTGAGAAGAACATCAGTAACTATAAAGAATGTGATCCTTATGCTAGTTCATCTGACAAAAGTTAACCATAATAACGTATGTAAAAGAGGGGACCATATCTTCTGAGTATCTATGTGATAATTTTTCAGGAAACCAGGGTTCTTTCAATCATGGAGAAGGGAATGGCCGTGTACCGTAAAAAAACATATCACTTACAGTAAAAATCACTGAAGACTGGTAAAAGAACGACTGCATTAAAGTGTGAGTTTAGGAACTATTATCACATGTTACAGCAAGAGACCGGCAGTCAGCCTTCTAGCCCTGAAATATGTGCCTAGTATACACCTTCATTACGGGCAGCCAAAAGAACTAGAAATTAGAATTAGAAATTGTCAGTGCAATGAATGCTTTTACAGGTTAAACAAAACATAACAATCTAACATCAGTGCAATTGCAACAGTACTAAAGCTTGCAAGTAATCCAAATCAAGCAGTTTCTATTAAGGATCTTTTGTTATACAACACATCAATAGACAAAGACTGATTTATGCCTCTTCACTGCTGTGACGTTCTCACCCTTCCAATCAGTCATAGTTTGAAGTCAAGGGCCCTTTTTGCTTAGATGGCATGATGTGGTGATGCTGCCATTACAATAGATATAATAATATGTATGTAACTCCTAGTTTCCCGCAAATTTAGGCAGAAGAGTATTCTGTCCTGAGTGTTGCTGCTTGTAGATATACGTGGCATGAACTTTGAAGTAGAAGGTGGGTATAAACAGAGATTTTTTTAATATCTTGGTTTTGTTTATATTTGTCACTAATTTGTCTAACCAAAGACATCATGGGCAGGCTGAATTCCTCTGACATTTGTGTGTTTTAAACACAACTCCTCATACCGCCTGAATATATGAAGAGCTGTAGAGCAGCACATTCTCTATCAGCTCCTGTCTTCATTGCTTCTGGCAAATTACACGGGCTAACTCGTAAGACTGCAGCTGTGGATGCGCAGCTCTGACATTAACACACAGTTCATTGACGCCGTCCTTATCTAGCACCATCTCGTGGACTTCCACCGCAGAACAGTAGTAACCTTCCACCCGGGTTTTATCACATCAGCAACCTACAAAGACGTTCTCAGCAGCTGAAAACAAAAAATGTCTTTCTTTTTCCAAATCCTGATATTTATTTCCATCTGATATAGGGCCTAGATATCTTGTGTCTGGAATGACTGAAGGGGGCAGCCAAGCAGGTCAAGGAAAGAAAACTTTCCCTTCTTCTTCGGTATTTGCAAGGCGGTATTTGCAGTACTATGTTTGGTTTTGGGCTTTGCAGTGCATACTGGAGCAAGGCTGAGCAAAGGGATGAGGATGGTTAGGAGGATGGAGCATTTGAGGAGGCGAGGCTAGAGCGGCAGGGTTTATTTAGTCTGGAGATGAGAAGGGTGAGTCTTCACCTAGCTGAAGGGGGATTGTAGAGAAAACGGAACCAAACTGTCCTTAGATGTGCACAGCATAAGGACAACAGGCAGTAGTCACAAGCTGTAGCAAGGGAAATGTTGACTGCCTGTAAAGAAAAAAAAAAGAGATAAGGATATGTAGGAATTAGAACAGGTTTTGTGATTATAAAGTGTCCATCTTTGGAGTTTTTCAAAATTCAGCTGGACTAGGCTCTGTGCAACCTCATCTAACGCTGAAGGCAAGCCTGGTTTGAGCAGGTGGTTTGACAAAATGACCTCCAGGGGTTCTTTCCAATGTACATTATATTGTGATTCTATGATTCAAAGGCAGCTTCAGTGTCATAGAACTCACAGACTATTGAATCCAGAGAGAAAAGTATTCAATACAACCTTACACAAACCTACAGAAGAACCACACAAAAGCAAATAAAAGAAATCCTATTAGTTTCATCCCACAGCACAACGTTTTCATGACTACATGTAGGCTTGAGCCCAAGGAAATATATTCAGTGTGAGAAAAAATGTCGTTAACAAATGAAAGATTCCCTGTTGATCTCCAGAAAACTCGTATCAAAACACATGGGGCATTTCAAAGCAGAAAACGGTATAAGGAGAAAGAGGCTTTGTTTAGAAAATAAAAGTAATTGCAATATAATTATCAGGTGAATTTAAAAGCTACTGTCATTTTACCTAATTGTTTCTGGTGCAGTTTTTCTTCCAATAACAGCCTTCTCAATACCTGAATGATCTCAGGAAATACAGTAAGCACATCTCATAGGACTGAAGTGTGGTCAGTTCTGTGAGGACTCCCTCCACCCCAACAGCCTCCCCCCCCCTCCCCCAGCTATTAAAAGTAATAAATAAACCATGATTTTATTAAAGAAATCAGAATGTACATTAGGTATTCTAATAATGTTAAAAATTAAAAGATCTAATACACCTAGCTACAAGTGTCACGTTAATTCCAGAAGTTATACAAATTACTACCGGAATAATTAATTCCTGTAATAAATAGATTTTTCTTTCATAGACATTGAAGTTGTGGCTGACAGGCATAATATTTTCTGTAACACTAAGACTACTCTGTTAGGCACTACACCAGCAAAACCGACACTTTCATTGCTTTCTCTTAAAAATATTTACAAAGAGAAAGCAACTAGATTTCCAGTATTCTAGTCAAGTTGGTGTAGTGGGCTTCAAACCTAACTGTTGTCAATGCAAGTAACTGAAGTGATTAGCAGACACTGATAAGAAGAACTAAAATGTCATTTAATGTATCTTTGCTGCCAGTTTGTTTGTAAAGGGATTCTAAGTGGTTTTACAGAGACTGAATATGGGCAGTACCTGAAAAAAAGGGTGAGAAAGTCTAGAAAAGGGATTAAAATTGGAGAGAAAAATACAGAGGAAGAGAACAGATGAGAACAGAAAGACACAGTATGGAAAGCAGAAAGATAAACAAGAAAACAGTTAGCTAAAAGGTGTAAAATGGAGAGGGATAAAGAAAAAGTTTGAAAATGAAACACAGAAAGAACAGTGTGATTCTATGTGCATTCCTTCCTCCCTCTAGAAAACTAACAAATAGCAGAATAAACTACACTAACCCTGGGTAAAAATCTGTATTTCTCGCTGAGCAGAGGACAATGACTTGAAATCTCTGTATCAGTCCCACAGCTCTTTTATCATAGTACCAATAATTTCCCAAATGAGTGCAAATCCCAGTTCAAAGAAGTCATAAAGAAATGTTTAAACAGATTCTTTTACCCCTGTGCTCACCTCTGGCCCCAGGTTCTTCTATGGTTGTACAGGGAGCTGCAAATGAGATAGAGTAACTGAAATGGTGCCCTGAGGTGTATTTGTAAGATAACCGGTCTGTGCTCATACACAACAGAAATTAAATCTATTGTCTGTTGTTTGAAGCTTTAGCTCCTCAGTACACATCATGTTAGCTGTCTAAATGGCCTATCAAATTACTTTTTTCTATATGAGAAGAAATGCAGAAAAAAAAATTAAATATGGCTATCGATACCTGTGGGGCGCTTACGTTTTTGCTATTTCGAAAGTCATATGTTCTTTATTATTTGCTGCAGCTTTACTACAGAGTTTACAGGCTCTCTCAGTCTAGCTTTGTCTTCATTTTTTTGGATAGCTTAGAAACACAGAAAATAGTTAATTAGTAATTAATTATGAATTTGCTTTGGTTTCAGCCTGAGCTTCTGTATATAAAACTGTTATTTAGAAATAGGGGATATATCATTCAAAGTACAGTTTTAGAAGACCCATACATTCTGACCTTTGCTGCTTCCTTTAATGGCTGCTCCACATTTTCTATCTGAAATTAATTTAATATTTTCTTTGTAATTCTGTAATTCTCTTGAATACGGTCATACTAAATACTAGACTATTAGTCATACTGATACATTAGTACTAAACGTATTAAAAACTACCATATGTTGACAGTTAACATTATAAACAAATGTGTTCTGTATTTACAAAGTTACGCAATCTTTGCTGACCAAATTTCACTCTTAAGATAAGCCTTAGAAAGATTTTGTGGGTTTGGCTCAAGAGTACCGAAATTAATATTTCACCGTGTCACACTGAGGTGCTTTTGCTATAACTTGTTTTTCCAAAACTGTTTTATCAAGATGGTAAAAACTAGCTATGCTTTTAAAGACTATCTGACAAAGTATCTAGAGGCATTTCAATATCTGGACAGAACTCATTCTTCTCGATTATCATTTAAATGAATCTAATAATTAACAGGGATTATTGCTCAGTCTTTTTGAAACTGGAGCTTACAAAGTGTAATCTGGATGTAGCACAAAACCCAGTTCTTGCAGTAGATGAAAACAAGAACTTAAAGATTTGCTCCTGATGATCAAATGGTTCTCAAGATCAGCCATGAATTAGACAAAAAGTGATGATGTGCATCACAAGTGATGAGTAACATGTCTGAGTTCTCCCGGCTTTGAGCAGCAGAGCTGACTACACGATTTCTGGAGGTCTCTTCCAACGTCAGTTACTCAGTGATAACTGTTGGTGATTCTATTCTGTCAGAGAAACTTATGCCAGGAAAAATCTTTTCTGGAAGCAGTATTAGGAACATGGAAATGGGATAAAAATACTTTGATTGAGAATAAAACATTTGTTTGTATGAAATTTTCTTTTCAGAAGGACACTGAGCTAAATCCTCAAATATGAACCCTAAGTAACCTCTTTGTTCGTAGATTATATTATTGTAAGAGTTCTACAACATCTGCTTAATTCTTTGTCCAGTGTTGTCAGTATTGCATTATCTACTTTTTTTAGAGGTAACTGAAAAATTCATTCTGACAACAGTAGCTGTACGACCTGTACTAAAACTGCAAATATAGCTCAATAACTCTCATTGTATTCATATACCTTCCCAAGGTATTACTGGATATGTATCATGCTCCAAATGTATTGATTGGGTGGAAACCCACTGTAATTTTTCCACTTATTCCACATCTTAGAACTGTAAATACGCAAAATAGTTGAAGTTGTGGTATTGTAAACAGTGACATAGTCTGCATTGGTATAGCCTGCAATAGCACTTCACAATCCCACAGTACTTTATGAATCAAAATTTTGTAAAATATTAACATGCAATAAAGGTGAATACAAATTTTATTGTGTACATTTTAAATAGAGCAAACCAGAGACAGAAAAATGACTTAGCCGAGACCAGGCAATAGCAAATGGCAAAGCCAGAGTTCTAACTCATGGTTCCAAGTCCTGCACACATTTCTCCAGTATTGTTCTAGTGCTGAATTGCAGCTTTGTGGTATGTCTGACATCCACACACATTCTCACAGCTAAATAGTAGGATGCCAACAGATCTTCCATAACTATCAGAGCATGAACACTTTACAGTACGAACTTCAAAGCAAAACAAAGCAAAGAGTCTTGCAAAAGTACCAGTCGGGATTGATTTTGACCTTTTAGTATTGAAAAGCTTTTTCCAAAACTGAAAATCCTTTTAAGTTTTTTATTCTAATGAAGCATTCCAAGTTCCTGACAGGAAGCTAGAAAGGACTTCAACCTGAATATTGAACTTAGTTTTAACAGATGAGATTATCTACAGTGTTTAGGTATATGTGTGCTACATAAATCTCAAGAAGTTTAACAAATTTTAACTGTGGACACAGATGTGCAAGCATTGTGTTATAAAGTTTCATATATGATTATAATTGTCAGAAATTGCTTAGAAATAGAAACATTATCTGCCTTTACTGTAATGCAGCGATTTATATATATATATATACACATTCAGACACCAGAGAACTGGCAAGTTTAACAGAAGACTCATAAATGCTTTTTAGAATGCATCTGAAATTTGCTATCAAATTCGTATTTCTAATTATAATCTGTTTTGGCAAACTCCATTGAAGTAAACCTGATCTCTCCTTCCAAATGCAGCTTCTTTTATTTTCAGAGAGAGAGAGGAGAATAATCTATTGCAAACCTTTATCGTGGGTCTTTATTAAGCTCTTACACTCCAGAAGATTTTGGTCAACATATTTAGGTTAACATGACTGTGAGACCTACAAAAGAACATTCTGGAATTTGCACTTATTTTTATTAAAAAGTGGAGATACCATTTTGAGGCACTAATAACAGACATTTGGAAGAAGAAATGGCAGATAACCTGCCAGGGAGCAGCAAGGGTCAGCCTCTCTGCAAGGGAAAGTGAGCCAACGTTAAATAAAAGCAGTCAAGCACTCAGTGAGGGGAATAGATTGCCGACGGGGATTACAGAGAAAGAGGGTTACAGGCTTCTAACGGCAATTACAGCCTGCTGATGTGTTCAAGGGCCCTGCCACCATATCCCTTACAGAGACATAAAAAGATATTTGGTTTATTATAAAAGAATCAGTTTATTAAGTCAAAGCGTATTTAATGTGCCTTGCTTTATTACACATATTTCTATTTCTATAATCCTTTTTTGCTTTAAATTTAGCCATAAATTTAACCTACGTATATTTGTCTTAAGTCTGTTACGGTGTACTTTTTAATAGGTGACAAAGATCAGGAAAAATGAGCTAACTTTATGCAGCTTTCCCCTTGATTACTAAAAACACATTTAAAGCTTTGATAGCTTTGAACTGACAATTTAGAAATACAGACACACTGTATCTTCCCTATAGGCCATCTGCAAACCTAAGTGGCAGTATATTTAGCTTCACACTGAAGTCAGTATATCTTGGGCTTCAGTCCTGTTGTCTTTATGGCATGACAGGGTCCAGTATCTTTACAGGCAAACAGATGATACGACAATGTTCTCTTTCGTCTTTTAGTCGTCTGTTCAATTTCCGAAAGCACTACTTTACTTCATGACGATGAACTAATCTTTTCATTTACAACCTAAGATTAATTTTAATATATTTGTCAACATTTTTCAGCTTCTATCTGTCAATACCCTAAACCTAGTTACATGACTTGAAGTTGACTTGAAATTTAATTTCATAGGGCCAGGAATTTACCATGGATTGCTGAAAGCGATGAGCTACCTGTGTAAACACAGAACAACCACAGAAAAGGGAGGGATCAGCTGAGTCATAAAGTCTGGTTGTGAAATTGGAGGCATAATAGACATTTAGTTTCTAGCCATTCAGCCCAGAAGCACTTTTACTCCCTATGCTTCCCTTCAAATCACAAAATGCTTTAAAATCCACAAAATGTACAATGCTTTATAGCAGAGAGCAGGTCAAACACAGGAATACACTATAACCCTTATCCTTTCTTGCCTGTAATCCTATTCTCTCTATCATTTGTTACACTCTCCTATCATGTCTTACTTTAAACAGAAATCTAAACACACTCTGTTTGAATAACTTCTCAGTGAGGTCCCAGTTCTGACTATGGATCCTTAATCCCTAAATAAATACAATGAACAATTTACTCTTCTAAAAACTCTAGTAATAAGATTTATTTTTAACAGTAAGGATGAAGTAGGCTGTTGACAAGCAATTCTCTTGCTACCAACATGGAGCTACTTTGTGGGCAATTCTGTAGTACTAGTGCAGAACAGCTACTGTTTACCTAACAAGTTGCTGATAAGAGAATCCACAGGCATATTGGTGTAATTCAATTGTTAAACCCAATTATACACCTTATCACAGTGGGATATGCATTTGGCAGATGAAGAGATTGTTAGCTGTACACCGAGATGCTAATTTATAAATGGTTAATATGCAAACAATGTCATTACATAAATCCATTCTGTGTGTTACTTAACAGTCGACGAAGGCCAAAAGCATTTTGATGAAGGCATTTTTGGGAGTGAAGGCAAAGAGATTGCAATGTAGGCTATGATCTGAGATTTAACAGTGGCACCGGTGATGCTTTTTAGCCAGTCCCCACCTCCCTGCACCATCCTTTCCATAGTTATCATGCCCATCTTGTTGCTGGCATTTGGACAGTTTCTGTTTGTGTTCAGCACAAAGAAAATAAAGATATTACTAAGGTGATTTGTGGTAAAGATGTGGTGGTAATGAACTCCGTTGTCCCTAATGGAAGGCATGTCCCTGAGTCCTCTACACTCCACTGCTGAACTGTAAAATTCACCTGCATTTAAAGATGCTAAATGTGACCGTACTGCTGAACGCAGTGGTACTGCTGAACTGTAAGTTTCTGTGGGTTATGCTTCAGCTTGTGTTAGAACACCAATGTTTTTCACGCTGCTCTTACTTTGGCCTAAAATAGGCCAAATCACCCATCACACTTTTAGAAAAGTGGTGCACACTAGTAATGCACAAGC
>Ga0181612_128803_pt1 | contig 13195 bp, 2 predicted proteins | sample HoacroProtozoa21_FD_119630 | JGI IMG/M metagenome (GOLD analysis project Ga0181612, IMG submission 119630) | Hoatzin crop microbial communities from Cojedes, Venezuel. Combined Assembly of Gp0051906, Gp0051904, Gp0051908
GTTTGTCTTAACTGCCCAATGGCCCAGTCAGGTTCAAACTGGGATGTTTGCTTTTAGATCTCTGCTCTGCCCAGTTTGATTTACTTGAACTTTACCCTTCTTGATCCTTTCATAGCCCTGCTCCCATTTTCTCTCTTTTCCCATACCTGAATTCAAACCTCTCTCTTAACCCCTACTTTTCAACATCACAGCTTTTCTTTTTAAACATGCTTAAGACACATTCAGAATGTATTTCACCTTCCTCTTGCTGATGGAAGCAGTTTAGAGCCACATGCCTCTGGCCCCTTCCTTTTTCCCAAGGCCTCTGCAAGGCATCAGATTGAATGGCTGACAATGGCTGGGTGGATGTCAGGTCAAGGAGGAATGTCTTGTCCCCTGAAGCCTTTGAACTCATCTGAGTATTAGTTGGCTGGAAACCCTCCCGGGTAGTCTATCTGTGCATGCACAAAGATGCTTGGCTTCTGAATAGGAGTAATGTTTCCAGCCTGGCAGTCAAACTTGTTCTTAAACAAAGTGATGGAGGGAGGTGCTGGGAAGGGGATGCGTGTCTAGAACCACCTGTGAATTATCAGATCCCTGGTTTACCTGTCACTGTACCTAGGCATCCTTGTAACTGTCAGCCTCAAGAACTGCTGCTCTGTTATGGGAGCTACTTACCTGGAACTCAAAGTCCTGGTATGGATGCTAATTTCTATTCTGGAATCTGACTAAATATATGGATAGTACAGTGTTTAGAAGAACAGACTCTTGAGTGGTCTCAACACACATGAAATTTCCTGTGAATTTAGCATGTGACTTCCAGAGGATTTTTTTCTGAGGGCAGAGAGCACGTTTATCTTCTCTGTGCTGACTTCTTTTTAGCTTAGCTCTCTGGGATTCCCAGAGGTGTACACTTGCCACAGAGGCCTAAAAAGACATTTGTTGTATATCAATAGATGAGGAAACATCCTCACTGCTGCACAGTCCATGCTTCTCATTGATAACACAGCAGCATCCAGCAAAGCTACAGTTGCAAGTATGGACATGAAACATACAGCAATTGTGGTTTGGGTTTTGTTTGTTTGGCCAAGTATTTTTTTGATTTGTTTCACAAAACACAGGGAGGTATAAAGCTCCATGGTTACTGATCGTTTCTGTTTTTTGGAAGTAAAATATAGCCCTGCATTGCTTTTCAGTTGTCATCTGATAGGTGGCGATTTAATTTATCTTCACTTTTGTTAAGTTTAGGGCTTTTTTTTCCCCTTACTCAGCTATTGTTATTGTTAGCTTCTTATGAAAGCAGTGAATTAAAACATCTCACCTCCATTTCATGGCAATCGGTGAAGCCAAAAATATTTTTATAGCATAACCAGCAGCTTGAATATGCAACTTGTTGAGATAAAATATTCTTTTTCTCCTCTTACATGAGCTTTAACATATAACAGGGCATTTCACTAATTTAGACTGGGGTGTTAAGTTTTCCCTGTACCAATACACAAAAAACCCAGCATGATGACTTTAAACATAGGCCCTGTACCATCCACTGGATCAATGACAAATAAATCTCAAAAGGTTTAGAGCTTCTCTTTCTTTAGATATTATCCTTGCTCTTTTGAATGCTAAATAAGATATTTTTGCTTTCTCTAATTCTGGTGAGAATTTACAGCAATGTTTACTCTGTAACTCCGGGATTCGATCAAATAAGCTTGTGAGTGGATGGCACATCTGATCCATTTAGAAGTATGGGAGTGATTTCTTTTCAAAATGGATGCATTATTGAAAATACAGTGTCTTGGAAAAGCCTGTAGGCTTGCATTCATTTGGGAATAAATACAGTAATTCTCTGGTATTCGTTCACCTACCAATTCTGCAACCTAGCCACACAGCAAGTATTGATCTGCTGATTCTGCTGGAGAACACTCTGATGTGTTTCCTGGCAGATGTCCAGGATGTGACTGTACGGCTTTTTCTCTGAGTTCCTAGCCATTGGTTGGAACCAGGTGGAAAACTGAAGGAACAGATCATCAAAATTTAAGGAGAACACTCTCAATGAGGAAACACACTTGACGACATAAGGAAGGTTCAAAAAAATAATTTCTATTCACCAGATTCAGTATGAAAAAAAAAGTGACAAAAAAATCTGATGAGGAAAATACATAGTATTTTGGCCAGAAGTAATATTTCCAATATCTGATGTATTTTTTTGTTTAACGTGTCATGGGGAGTCTGGCAAAAAAACCCCAAAACAAATATTGATGACCATAAAGCTACAAAAAGTCGTAATAATTTTTTGTGAGTATTTCAGAAAAACTCAGATTTTGTCCTGATTTTGAATAAGCCTGAAGTTTAAAGTTCTGAAATCTTTAATTGGGGAGAATTTCTTTCTTCTGCAGAGCTCTAGTTTTCAACACTACAAGCATTAATATTTATTTTTTCTCTGATGTATCTAATTTAAATGGAAAAATACAAAGCTCTAAATATTTCTTTGTGTATTGCAGGCAATTTCAGAATAATTACGTTAGGAATGAACTCTGTTGCTTTGCTTACTCTCACACAAATACACTAAACACTCTTTAATTTAAACATTTCCCTACGGGATCAATGTATTTTCTGAAATGCTTTAGTTTCTCAGTCATGGTATGCTTCTAAGTCTGATGATGGAGGCATAGAAGTAACAGTTTGAAACTGCTCTGAATCAAGGTGAAAAAGGAGGCCACTGCTTTGTACAGAATCAGGCTTTTATAATTCAGTCTGCTAACTCAAGAGTGCTCATTGACACACAGCAGGCAGAAGTACTATTACCACCAGTGCTTGCAGATTAATACTTGCAGTCATCAACTGAGACCCAAAACAGCCACTGCTCGCCAAAGCAACCATTAATCACTTGAGAAGAGATCTTTTATGTTGATGGAAATTTAGAAAAACTGATTTTTTCTTTTTTTTTCTCTTTTTCTTTTTTTTCCTTCAAGCATGTAAATTCTAAGGGCTTTAGCCTGGAATATACTGTACTATGCTAGAGTAAGCTCCAAATCAGTCCAGTGTACTGGTTTGTGACATGATGCTCTGATGTTTGCAGATCCCTCACCAAGGAAATTCATTTTTATGCTGTTATCTAGATGAGATCAGGCTGATTGTGCAACAGGACTGATTTAATTTTACAAGAAAAGTGGGTGGTCATGCCACCCGCCTGGGCAACCCACTGTTTGACCAGCACTGATGCTTCCCAGGATGCACAGAGCTGGATAGCGTGGCTTCCTCACTAGGATGTTCCTGCCTTGGCTGAGCCCATCCATACCCACCTGCTGGCTGAAGTACTCTGCTAGCTGTTGATACACAAAAAGTGATCAACGAGGGAAAAAAAACAAACTTGCCCTCTGTGCTTGAAGGCTGGAGTGAGAAACTTGATTTTTTCCCTGTTGACTCAAAACCAGCAATACAGCTTCACTAAATCAGCTATTTAAGGCTTGCAGGAAACTTCAAAACACCTATGGAAATACATAACTTACAAATGAAATATTGTAATATAAAAATAAATGAGAAAAATAGTAAATGCATAGGAGAATTTTTTTCCTTCAAAAAAAATTCAGGAAAAAAAGTGTAATGAACAAAAAGGCTGCCTTCTTATCATTGAACACCTAAGTTTTTAAATGGCTTATCTCCTTACTTATTCATGAGCATTTCATTTTTATGTGAAGTTCAAACAGCAGCACTGCCAGCAAAGTTCCACGGGATGCTTGTACTTGCTTTTCCGTGCTCGCTGCATCTGGTGAGACCACTCAGGAGCGATGTAAGCGGAGCACCAATAGCTGAGTTTTCTGTGAGTTTATCCTCAGTCTTGTTTCTTCACACCAGACCCAACTGTGGATCCCTGAGTGCCTCCTCAAAAAGTATGAAGAGGCACAAAGCCCTGGTTTGAAAGGGGGACCTCAGTCCTGCTCACCGCAACTCCTTGTCACTGGTTATTACGGTTACAGTTTATCTAAGTGCACGGTCAGCCCAGGATTATTACTTTTCTATTTTTTAAAATTGTTCAGCTTCTCCTGAAATTCATAAACTGGAGGCTGAATCTGTGCAGGCTATTGTACCCAGTGGGATTGTAGCTCCTCCTTTTGGGGACCAGACTCACTTCATGTAACAACCGGTTTGCTGAAAAGTCAGAGATGGGGTAATTCCCAGTATTCCTCTTTGATATACTGAAAGGCTGTAGAACACTCTTTCCCCAAACTCTGGAAAATGGGTTTTGCTAATGCTTTATAAGCCGTACTGCACCTTTGAGAGAAAGAGTCACAGGAACTATGAGAAACTGTGAAAGCTGAATCCTTTTAGTTAAATCTCACCCTCATTTTTGTTCCTTTTCCAAAATTTGGAAAAGCCAATGACACAAAGCAAAAAACCAGTGCCCAGCTCAAGAGAGTCTCCAAGTTTTGCAAACCACACATATCCTTACTGAGTGGAGCCTGGAGTAACTGGAAATTAAATCACCAAACCTACCTGGCTTATTCTGAGAGACAGCTTTTTCATGTTTAATGCGTTCATGCTCTGCAAATAAGAACAACCCCTACATTAGAAGGCTTTTCAATTTTTAGAGGATTTTAAAAATGAAAGACTCTCATTATGATTTAAAAATATGAGTTTGCATTACATATTCACACTAGACATAAGAAGAATTGATAAATATATTTCTGGAGAAAATGTATTTAAGTAATATTTTGCGTAGAAAATAAAAATAATGCCAAAGAATTTTTTTTTTACATTTTACTGTGATTTAAGAAATCACAGAATTCTGTTCTGTATTTTTTAGACATCTCATAGAATATCTAAAATTATGAAATGCTCCTTCTACTAATTTTGATTTCTACCGCGTATCTTCTATAAAGAAAATATATCCTTGATATTTAATAGAGGAATCATGAAAGTATTTTTTTACAACAGAAGTGGGGTTGTCTCTTACAGAATGGCAAATAAAAGTTGAGTGTATTGCATAAAGAAAAGATGGCGTTTCATGTTTCTCTGTTAGCCTGGATCCCATAGATACAATGTGAAGCAGTAGCAGTAGTAAATATCATACTATATGAAAATATAAGCTGTATGCTACTTAAAACCAGTGTGATATCCAAAACCCAACATTACGAGGCGGAAAAAAGAAAGCTGTGGCATTTCAGAGTATTGTTAAAAATATGTTTCATTCTGATTTGTAGCAGTTATTTCTAAAATGTGTAACAGGTGAGGGGTGCAGCATACCAAGAGCTAAATCTCTCTGCTGCTTGGATCAGAACCCTCGCCAGAGAATTGCACAGACCCTTCCTTGTCTGTGTCCCCCCTGATTTTTTTCCACTGTGAAGCTGCCATGGAGGCAGAGGGCACAAGTGGGTCTTCTTGCAGCCTTAACTAAAAAATGATTTCCACGCAAAATGGGACTTGTGAAACACATCTGGTCCTGCATTACAGAGAGAGTCACTGAAAACCAGTTTCATAAGTCAAAATTTCCTATGAGCTTGTGTTGATGAATCCCATCTTAAGCTGCTAAAACTTTGACAACATGAAGGAATACCTTCGTCCTAAAAGCTGAAGTAACAATATCATCTGTATCAACAGTATCAACTTGATACTTACTGTGTTCATGAGGTTTCTCTGAGGTAGCTAGAAGCAAACAAAAAAGGTATACTTTAATATTTTTGTGACTGTAATGCAGATTTTAATGCATTTATTCATGACATTTGTGGACACGTAAAATAAACGTTCAGTGAAATCTGTATTTAAATGTGCAACAGTTAGCATTGTCTTATACCTAACTGGGACACTTCGTTAAGGAACACAGGCACCCTAAATTCCTCCTTCAGCTAACATTTGACACGAATACTCCTGGAAGGTTCTGCCCCTGTTTGGTGGACTAAGTTGCCCTCAGTAGATTGTTGCCATATAATAAACCTAGGGTAACTACTTTGCTAAGTGAGGTGCTCAGGTCAGTGCCCACTAGGAGACAGGGTAAGTTTTGACTATGAGGTGCCCAATACTGGACAAAGCCAGAGAAATAATTTTAGGTCAAGTGAGAAAACAACAGCTAAGGGAGTCTAAATGCAAGAGTCAGAGTCCACGACAGTTGCACCTGCCCTAGTGAGGTCAATGAATTTCAGATGGTTCAGTGATACTCTAAGCAGCAGAAAGACATATTTGAAAGCATAATTAGCATAATTAGGGCACTTCCAAACTTGAGGACTCAGCATTTCTGTGCCACAGCTCCTAAATTTTGTGCCATTTCATTTTTCTCTTTTTTTCCCAGAAAAAACAGATGAGAGAAAACTCAAAACTGAGACAATACTTTCCATGGACCTTAAGAGAACACTTGTTGGGTAAAGCGAGAGCTCAGGGAGCTGTACCCAGTGCCACTGCTGGTTCTACAGAAGGAATTGAAATGCCAAGATTAGCCCACCAGCTGGATTTTTATTCTTGACTTTTGCAAGGCAGCTGTTGTTTTTAAGAGAATAAAGGCTCTATCACCTGCATGTAGCAGTCTGCTGTGTGGGAAAGAGCATAATCCCGCAGAGAGGAGCAGCAGTGCAAGGGATAAGCTGTCTTTGCAGGCCCAGCACTGCAAGCAGTAATTCTGCTGCCATGAGCTCCCAGGCTGTGATTCACTGAGCTCCTGAGCTACCACTCAGGGCAAAAAGTAAGTAACTGCTGTGCAAGTGGGTTTTTGTTTTGCTTATTTTCCCTGCAGTAGAAAACTGCTCCCATTTTATATCCAGTCTCTATTTAATCCAAGTTGTTGCTGTGCATTTAAGGAGATAGCAGCTTGACATGGTGTGCAGAGCAAAGCAAAAATAATGGAACATTTTTGAAGGTAATAGAGACTAAAGATAAAAATTAAGTGTATATGCTTGCTCCTAAGTGAGGAATCAGAAACAAGAAACAGCAGAAAAACAAGGATCCTATGATGAAGCCACATTTGTTATATTTATGTGCATAAGAAAAACTTCTTGTAAGTGTAGGCTGAATTATTTTGCCGAAACACCCCAAAACCCACAAAAAATTGTTCCATAAACAATATAAACTTAGGTAAATTCTTTTCTAATTGAGAATCTATGAAATACCTCTGAAATTTGTAGAGGAAACTCACTTTATATTGTGTCAAAAGACATAGCAAGATACCCCATCTAGCTACAAATTTCAATTTGCAAAAGGAAATTCATGGCAAGTATTAAAAGAAACCTGAACTTCAGGGACTGGTATAATGACTTACGTAACTATCACAGAATATTGTGTTATGGGGCCCTTTCAATAACCACTAACAACGATCAGAGCTAGGCCACATACAAACGGTATTCATTTGCAGACTCTTTACTGATACTGCTTAATGAATTTTACAAACAAGACTTTGTTACAGCATCCTTATCTCAGATCTGCAGTTTGTTTTAAAATACTAAAGCCAAACCAAAGCCATTATGCCTGAACTTTCTAGTGAAGCCAGTGCTGTTATTTCCCTTTTTCTGGTGATTAATATGAGTCACAGAGGATGTTCACAGCAATAAAAATGCAGCCCAAGTTTAGGAAGGTATCTGTGTTGCCCTTGTCCATATCTTTTGTGGTGATATTAATTAGCCAAAGCAATGTAGTGTCAGTATCCGGCCAGAACTTGAACACAGAGATTATTATCAGAGCTTTGCCTAAAAGCCCAGCCTTTCTTTTTCTGGCGTAACATAGCGATTACAGATAAAAGCCACTCAGAGATATTTCTACCACATATTTTGATGAAATAATGAAGATTTTCTAGAGTCAAAAGTGTTTACAGGATGTGTTGGCTATGCTAAAACATACTGATACTGATATTTTGCTGGAAAAAAAAATCAAAGTGAAATTTTGAGATCGTAGAATCGTAGAATGGTTTGGGTTGGGAGAGACCTCAAAGATCATCTAGTTCCAACCCCCCTGTCATAGGCAGTGACACCTCCCACTAGATCAGGTTGCTCAAACCTGACCTATGTAATCAAGATGGTCTTCGGGCCACAAAGCTAAACTTTTATATTTTGCCAAATCTGATGGCTATGATTTCAATCCATTCAACATTAACCCTATCCCTCTGATATACCATATTATCTCATCAAAGATGTAATATGAACAGTTTATACAATAAGCAGAAAGCCCAAAAATGATATCCCAAGACCCTCAGTTTCATTTTTACAGTATCACAATTGTTTACAACACAGATACTCTGATTTTTAGTGTACTTAGAGAAAATGGGAAAAAGATAAAAGCTAAATGTCAATGACCTAGTCAGACTTTCTAGAATATTTAATTATATATTATATGGTGTTTGCCTTACAGCGTGAGAAACGAAAGGCTGTATTCTGCTGCTCTCACTCATTTCATGTAATATCTTGAACTAAAATAAAGCGGCTCTATTCAAATTTTGTTTTTGAAGAATATTTCTTTACACAATGCCTGGATAAGCTGTGAAACTCTATGCTGTAAAATGTGCAGATGTTGAAAATTTTTGTGATTTCAAAAAGTGAGTGGGTAAACTAGAGAAAAATCTACCAAGTCCTTTTAAACATGAAGATAGAGTTTCTGGCTTAGGAAGTTCCTGAGCTCAGATCGTGGGAGGTCACAGGGCGATCTCTATGTGCCTGTTTTATGCCTGTACTCTTCCCTAGGCTTTTGATGCTTTGGTCATTGGTGGAGAGAGGGTGTTGGGTTAGATGAACTAACTCTTGGTCTCACTTTAGACAGCCATTCGGATGCTATTAACCTGCAGGACTATCTGTTGGCTAGATAACTGCTTGTTGCTCACAGTGTTAGAAAATTCAGTCCTAAGTAAGTACTTTATCTTCATTTGTTTAACACTTAAACTCTATTAGAGGACAAAAAGGGTCAGATTCCGATCTAAAGAAAACAGATGGATCTTTGATGGAGTACTTGAAGCCATGTAAGATCTCAGCCTGGATCAAAGAAATTATCTGGTTCTACCCTCAACAAAAACGTCGTTGAAATGTCTTTTGTGTCATTCTAAATTAAACTTGGTAACTGGGCTTGGTAGTTATCTTGCTGTTTTTCACATTCAGTTCAAATTTTCTTTGACTCTTGCCTGCTATTCCGAATGCCAGAAGGGTATTAATTATATACGGCATATTTTTGTAAATTAGCTTCTGATATGAGCTCAGAAAAGAAATCCTCTGGTTTATTGAACCATAAATATGTAAGGCTAAAAGCAGAACATGTTTTTTGATTATAACACGTCTATTTTCCACCTGGATAACAGTCATTTGCTGTTCAGACAGCAAACACATTTGTGAGTGTGCGCACTCTGTAAGAAAAGAATATGTCATGCAAGGAATGAAAGCAATGCCAGAACTATTTGTTTTAGTGAAGAATAACACAATAATAATACACTTTGTAGCTGAGAAAATAATTTCTAATTGGCTAGTTATATGTGTATTACAAATAAGAATGTTAGTTTCCAGTTGGCTAAGTAAAAGCCTTGTTCTTCTCTCATTAAAGGGAACACAAAGATTCTTCTACAGGATTTAGACTGGGCATTAGATGAACACACCCATGATGTTAATCTGTAATAACATTAGAGGCCAAAAGAGGAATCAGAATAAAAAGGAGTGTTTTAATGGAATTCTCAAGTTTCGTGCCTTAACTTTCTGGTTTATATATTATGATGAAGGATGAATATTTTGTTTCCTTTTTCAAGCTAACCAAGTCCACCTTCCCTGATAATGGATTCTAGACAAGTTAACAGTCTGGGCCTTAGACAAAGTAATGGACATTCCTTGTTCGAAAATTCAGTGGGACTACTGTAGTCTGCAAGAAATTAAGATGCCACATTATTCTGCCTAATCACCAACATGCTTTTAATTTAAGCTTGAACAAAACAGTTTTGTTCAACTCAGTGCAAGGTTTTTCAGACGGTGGAGCAATAGTGCTATCAAAAAGTCAACCAGAATAAAACATTTTCGTTACATTGGAGCAGTTCAGAATGTCCCAAATGATAATAACTTTGGAAAAAATAGGGATTAGTAGGATTTATTACTCTGTTCGAGAGCAGCCCCCCACCTTTGTGAAGTTATTGTCTGTAGTCTTTGTCATTCGAAGGAGAAGTCAGATGTTCCCACAAGTTTTCTAGATCAGCAAACCTGATCCCTCATATCTGCCCATGTCCTTCTCAAGTCATGCTGGCTGGCTGAGCACCTGGCAGACTGATTGTGCAGAAAAAATAATCTAACGAGCATACGTCTGAAAAAATTATTCCTCACAGAACAGATTAGCTGTTGAAAGCTTCCTATAAAGAGAATGGCTTGTGCTTGCCCTGACCCATGCTCTCCATTAGGAAATTGCCTTGGCAGTGTATGGCCGTTAGTTACCTTATGAATGGGTCAAAGTAAAGAAAGCAAGAAGTGTGTGGTGGTGATGGTGACACAAATAGAGGGAGCTGGTGTATGATTATTTTGACATGCATACTGTGCCTCATCCTTACAGAATCTCTTAGTTGCCTACAGTGTCCATTTTACATATCTGTTTTACTCTAAAACTAGCATTTTCCAGGATATTTGTCCAGGATTCTACACTTTCAGGAAGTATTATTCCAAATTAACATGACATGTATGAAGTACCAAGCTATTTATCTAAGGCTATCATCCAGAAGGTTTGCAGGAAAGCAGAGAACTTGAGCTTCCAGCTAGCTCTCTCACTCTTACTCATTATCAAGGAGTGCTTGTCTGCGTCTCTGCAGCACCACAGACTTCCTTAGACCACTGTTTCAGCAGGATTCTTGTGACTAATTATGACAATACAGTAAATGGTGAAGGCAAACACTCCTAAAATGCAATGGTTTGCCATTATAATTAATAATTAACCAGTGATATTAGAGCCTGTAGGGTACTCTAGCAATGGACTGATTATTCTACTGCTCCTTTCTACCAAAAAAGCTGGCAGCCTGCGCTTATAGTTCCTTCTGCCTTATTTCCGTTACGAAAGCAGCCTGGTCCAAGATAACCTGCTTTCATGCAGCTAGCACAATCGTGTCCTTGCTGTTTGGTTTGTCTTACACCTCGGGGCTGCATAGTGCAGAATGAGCTGACTCTTGGTTTTGGAGGATTTTGCTGTTGTCTAGAACAACTTGTTTTTTAAGACTTATTTTTAACTGGCAACTCAAGAGTACTTTGCATAACTGGGAAAAACAAAAAGTAGTTCAGAAAGCGGAGGGAAGGGAGAAACTGTAGCGTGGGGTAAATATAGTAGAAGTTGCAAAGAAGTACAGACATTTAGAACATTTTTTAATGATGTTTAATGAGAGGAATTGCTTCAGCTTGAATCTGAGATGCATGCCTGTAGGGAACATCAGTAATGATCCCAATCATTCTCTGTTTCCCAGTTTGTCAGTTAAACAATGGAAATGAACTGGGAAATGTAAGTCTTGTTGAAACACCAATCTTGTGTGATAGCACTGAAAGTTAATGTCTTTAAAGTACTATAAGTCTTAAAATCCCAGGAGGACAAATCTTCCATCGATGGAGCTGGAAAGAATAAGATTTCAGTCAAATGTAGATGGGGTACATGTGCTGTATTAATGCTTTTCGTCTTTAGGCACGTATGGCGAAAGGCCTGAAGAGCTTCCTCCCAATATCATCCTCAGCTTCTGACGTTCAGTGCTCTTCCCTGAAATTACGGGATGGGTACATACAGATGAGGAAGAATATGCTTAACAAGCTTTCATTTTCAGTAATATCAGTTTAATATTTGCATATTGCTAAGGCAAAACATAGCCAAGCTCAGGCCATGCTTTATTGCAACACAAACTATTGACTCTTAAAGGGCAACTGAGTGAAATCGGGCAGACTGAGGTATGCAGGGTGTTAGTGATAACTTTTTTTCTGAATATTGACTTTAGTTTATGCAAAAACAGTGTTGTTCACCATTCTGTAGAAACAATAGGAGCCAAAAGGAGCACCTCTTGCAGATGTTAATATTCATTAACATTTGAATCTTCAGTCTATTTCATAGTACCTGTTATTTGTGAAAGGTGCCAAACTAACCCCCTGGGTATGCAAATACCTAAAAGATTAACTTCTTTGTTGAGGTGCTTCTTAACTATGACTGGCTTTGTAAAAGTATAATCATGGCTGAATATGTATTTACGTATGTTATTAAACAACTGTAAAATAATCATCATTAGGACAAGAATGAGATGACCTCATGAAAATCTAGAAAAGAATTTTGGAGCAGAGAGTTGATATTATAAGTGGAGAACAATAAAAAAATAATTAGCTTTTGAAAAGATGGACTTCTCCCAGTGTGCTACTCAGATTAATATGGTGATTAAAGCAGAGGGCTAATGACAGCTTCTAGATGCAGAACATCCTGAGCCATCTTCATTCCTCATGAAACGCTGCTGATCACTGTTTTTACTTTAATTACAACTTTGTAACAGCACATTTCTGAAAATGATGTCTGCATAGATAAAAAAGGAAATGAAGATTACCACTAGAAGAACTGTTAATTCTGGAATTGCATCTGAATAGAATACCCCTGAGCATTCACTTGCAGACATCTTTGCGCAGAGCAATGAAGTAGCAGTTTATTCCATACAGAAATTTTTAGCCAATTAACCAAGTGTTATATGGATATCCAGGTGTTTAAGCACATTATGCTGATTGACAGGTGAACGTATTACTGACTTGATGCCAATATACATGTATTACACCTAACGTAATAACAACACAGGCCACCAATTACACAGATCACTCTTTGTTCAGAAATCGCAGCTGTTTCATAATCATTAAAATACTTATTTAATTGCCTCCATTTACTGATAGCAGGGGCTGAATAAATTATTGTTGTAATTTAAGGCAAGTAAGAATGATAATCACAAGTTGTAATCATAACTGCAGTTGAAATGCTATGCCAGGTCTATCAATAAGAGTTGCTTTACGGGTTTATTGTTACATATGACACACAAAAAGTATAATCTCAATTTTACTTGAATGCATTACAAAGGTGTAGCCATTGACAAGGCTTAGATTAAAATCTGTTGAGAATAAAGTTGTGGGTGTTTTTTTAAAAAACATTAATGCAAATTAGCATCATTAGTTTTGTAGGCCTTAACTATGAGTACAGTGAAAAAAAGGTGCTAGGGAGCTAAACATGGAGTTTGAAGATTAATGTTAAGAATTCTAGAGTAAATATTTGCATTAGCCCCTGCATCTAAGTACAATGA
>Ga0181612_171248_pt1 | contig 13195 bp, 7 predicted proteins | sample HoacroProtozoa21_FD_119630 | JGI IMG/M metagenome (GOLD analysis project Ga0181612, IMG submission 119630) | Hoatzin crop microbial communities from Cojedes, Venezuel. Combined Assembly of Gp0051906, Gp0051904, Gp0051908
TGCTTGACAACCCTTTTGGTGAATAAATTTTTCCTTATATCCAGTCTAAACCTCCCCTGGCACAACTTGAGGCTGTTTCCTCTCGTCCTATCACTTGCTACTTGGGAGAAGAGACTGACCCCCACCTCGCTACAACCTCCTTTCAGGTAGCTGTAGAGAGAGGTAAGGTTTCCCCTCAGCCTTCTTTTCTCCAGACTGAACAATCCCAGTTCCCTCAGCTGCTTGTCATAGGACTTGTTCTCCAGACCCTTCAGCAGCCTTGTGTAGGCTTATTTAGACGTGGTTAAGCACCTCGATTTCTTTCCTGTAATGAGGGGCCCAAAACTGAACACCGTTAGCACTGCATGGTGGCAGGAGTAATCAACATGCTCAGCTCTTGTGCCATGGGTAGCAATGCATGGTGTTATTTCACACTGGAAAGCTCTTTTTCCAGAGATGAAAACCACCCCCGACAGCAAAACCTCCACCCGTGAAATTCTTCCCACACTGCAGTGTCAGAAAGGCTTTGTGAGGCACCCGTGGCTACAGCAAGTGTTCAAGTGACCTGCAGCAGAATGGCTGCTCTCTATCTACAGAAATGAATAAATACATAAATCAGCATCAATACAGTAGCCCAGGATGGACATTTCCAAAAGCAGAGTGGTGAAGATTGAGAGAAACCCAAGGCAGGTTCTTCAAGGATGAACATGGACATGCAGCACAGACCCTTGCTCCCTTCTTTAGCACTTGCCCACTTGGATTCACCCCATGGGCTCAGCTCACCCTCAGGACCCAGCTCTTCCACAAACCCTCAGAGCCTGGCCTGTGATTTCACCTCGGCGTCACCTAAACTGAATGCAAAACAGTTGTCTCAAACCCTCTCTTTAATAAAAGCGATCACAAACAGCAAACAACTGCAGCCCTCTCTTCTGCTCCATACAGAGTCTGGTGACTCTTCTCCAGAACATGAACCAAAATGAGGACTTCTTAAAAATCCCTTCACTTGTCAAGCAGAAAATATCTTAACTCATGTGATGCCTTTAAAACTCCTTTAAAAGTAAATTCATGTCTATTTATGAGGGAAGGATGCAATGAAGTTACGGGCTGGTCTGTAACTCATCATAAATTAATTTGAAAGTTAGGAAAAAACGCTGTTAAACATGTTCAAGAAACAAATTATTTCATAGCAATTAATAGCATTTTATCTTTGCTGTCTTTTCCTTTTATCTTATTTATCCCCTGCCCAGTCAGCCAGTCTTGTGGTACGCTATCCTTGCTGCCAGCTGCCCCAACAGCTCAGGCTATACAGCTGCTCCTGCCCTGGGGTTCCTACAGCTGCTGCTCTGGCCATCCCGTATACACTCCAATGCTTCACAAACATTTAATCCCTGCAAAGAACTCTCTTCAGTGTACAAAATACACTATGTTTGCTAGATGCATCAAAAAAACCGCACACCAGCTGAAAAAAAAAGGCACAGTTTACTTCATGTAGCAACAACTAGCAACAGCTACGGTGTAAAAGGGCCCAGTTCTGGCATGAAGAGCAGCTACCCACACCACCAGCAGCTCAGATACAGCCTCCAAAAGGTGTGGGAAAATCCTCATTTGCTCATAGACAGTGCATTTCCAGAAAAAAAAAAAAAGAAGATACATTTTGCAGACGACAGCCAAACCTGAAATAGCTAGTTAGTACACACCCATTAAACATGAGGGTCTCCAGATGATCAAGGTCTAAACGTCTGCAATAAATGATTTGAGTAGCTTTACTTCTTATGATTCCCCTCTCCCTATTACTAATTCCAAACTTCCCATTAGTTTTAATTACAGCTACTGAACGTTCAGCAGTCATGCAATATTTATCAATGTAGCTGCAATGACCCCTAGATTTTTCCTGAGATATGGCTAATTTGGTATAGTACTGGAACCAAATAATGTGCCTTTTCAGTATGAAGAACATGCAAGAAAGCATTGAAAGGCTCAGAAGTAACAGAACAACGGACACTTTTAGAAAATTCTTCAAAAGCTTTGTGCTAAGGACAGCAAGCTTGCTGCGCTTCACTGACATCTTCAGTTCTGCTCGATTCCTTGCCATAACAACGGGACCTCTCAAGCACAAAGAGGGCAATAATTACCTCAAACTGCCCTTTGTCTCACTGTCTCAGACACTAATTAATGCTAATCTCATTCCCATTTTGCTGCACCTCTCCAGGCCGTTTGTGCCACAGATGGAGATCACATGGAGTCACAGCATCCCCACCTAGAGAAGTGCTACCCACGGGTGTCCGTATTTGCAATAAAGCACGCATGACAGAGATGACAGTAACTGCCACAATGATGGAGGAAATAACCAGCAGGCTTAGTGGGAGCTCCTGTGCCATTTCCCACCAGCTCATCTCGTTAAGTGGTGTTTGCACTGGAAGCCAAAGCTGCTGCCCCACTAAACAGTCATTAGGACCTTCTGCCCAGGGCAAGGTGTGAGATGCGCTCATTAACATCCCGCAGCCCAGTGGGATGTTAGTGAATATGCTGCAAGTCATCCCACTTGTTTCATCCTCTATATGTTCCACTATAGATGCTCCTCGTGTTTTGCAGAGCCAGCAGCATCTCCTGAGGCAGGAGAGAGAACACGCGAAGCACACAGACCCATTTCATGCAGCTTCTGCCCCAGCTGAGGCATCGAAACTCACCAAGTACCTCCCTGTTTCAAAAGACATCCAGCTCATTTTCTCACAAAAGGCCCAAGGGAAAACTCTTTTCCAATAAAAACACCCCAAAGAAGAAGAAACACCTGTCAGAGACCTTAAAGGATTAATCCAGAACTGGTAATAAGCACTATAAATGATCCCTGTATTTTTTTACGCTTAAGAGTGTATATCATAGCTATGAGTTTTAAAGCCTTTAAAATGTTCTTTTAGCCAGCGGTGGATATTTAGTGGTGGGTACTATATAAAAAAGAAAACTTTTATGATGTACACAGTGATTATTTTACATAAAAGCTGATCTTTTTCATGCTAATTTATCTACTGCAATTTATCCTTTTCGTTCTTTTGTAGCCTTTTTACTAACCGACTGAAGAACTTCATGTTCACTGAAATTACCACCGTCTTACCTTTAAATCTGTTCGCTTAATTCATTACGTTACATTATGGAGCAAGGTAGTGGCACTAATTGTATTTTCCAGTCTAAAAATAAGTATATTTACCCCCAAAAACAAAGGCATGTAGAAAGCACACGTGCCAGCTGCTGGTTTTGAAGTTGGAAACAGCAAAAAACAAAGAAGAGAATGATACTGGAATCACAGGAAAATGTCCACAAAAGAGCTTTTGAGCTAAGCCTTGACCCAGTGGAGGCTACAGAAGTGGGAGATAAGACAATCTGTTTTGATTCTTCAAGAAAAACAAGACTTTCATGTTCCCTGCAACAAACAGATATTTCTACCAGAGATGCCTGATGCTGTGACCCATTTCTCGCACTGACGATGTTCGGCTCTAGCAGCAGGGAGCTCTGACACCGCATTCACATCCACAGAAGTCACACAGGATCTCCAGGATTCACACAAATTCTTACCGTGACATTTTGTTGCTGACCAAACCTGTATTTTTCTTCAATGAAAGTACATTAAGGCCACAGAGGAAGTTTCAAAGTTCAGGTTCAAGTGGTTATGAGGAGCTATGGGAAAGATTCAGCAGTCCGTGTTCAGAGCGAAGTGCGCTGTTTTCAAGATAATTCATACCAGGTTAGTTAATTATTTATTTATGTGAATTTATACAAATTCATCAACGTTTAGTGCATACCCACTATGGTTAGACCCTGAATTAAACCCAGCTTGCCCGTTTGGTAGATCAGGCACTCAAATGTGATTCCCTTCCCTGTTGCCTGGAGGGAAACCCAGCCAAGGCATCAAGCAGACACCTTTCTCCCCAGGATGGAACTCGGTTCTGGATTTTAGAGCTGATTTTAAGCCAGAGGCCAAAGTGCTGATACTGGAGTGTGTACACAGAGGCACATCTTTCACTGCCCTGAGCGTGACATTTTTCCCTACTGCTAGTCCACCTTTATGGTTTCCAGCCCTTTTGTGGGAATTTGGACGTGTTTTCTTATCTTCGTGGCCAAAGTCAGCGCAATTTCTCGTATAAATAATGAGCTCCCTGGTGAAAACATGCATTTCTGCAACGATCATGTAGACAGAGCTGGAAGAGAAGGCAAATCATGTAATTCCATTTTCTATCAATGATAATTTATGAAAATATGCAGAAGTCGTGTGTGATGGTGGTGCTTTCTGTCTGTAGCTTTAGCCTAGGTAACTAGGTAGGAGACTGAAGGTAAGGGAGGAGGTTATAGTAAGGGAGAAATCCTGTAGCAGTTAAGGAAACAGGATTTAAGTGTTTAATAAGGACATTCTTATTAGCTGTTGCTTCCTGATCGTTAGGTACCATACAACCAGTGCAACCAGGAACATGCAGGGTGGAAACACAGGTGTATAACAGGCTTTGGTAATGATACCTTTCTCAAATTTACATTTCCAGCTATATCTAAGAAAACAGCATAATTTGAAAGAATATATCGTACTGATCTTACACTCACAGACATCGAAGTTTTTTCCATCTGCAAGACGCAAAACTCACTCTGTTACAATATTAAAATCAGATGAGAAAACATACCTGTTTGATGTAGTTGTTACTACTTTCCGAACTCTGTTTGCCTGGGGAAGGAAGATATGTATCTTAAGAAACTGCTATAAAAATCGGTGTAGACTATGACAGCCTAGCGGACACGCTTCGTAAGCATTTGTGATGTATTAATCAAACCCAGGCAATCTTCCCTCCAGACATGCAGGTAACCATATAAACAACTTTGTCAGCATTGACATAAAAACATATGATTTAGCAGTTATTATTAATGGGTGTGAATCTTCATATTCAAGGTAATCGTTAAACACACAAAAGAATAGGAGAAGCTGTTTATCTGGATATGCCAACCATACTTGTGCGTACACACAGCTGGCAGGAAAGGACACATTAAAGACTGCATCCCAGATAAAAGTGCAATCCTGCCAGATCAGTGCTATTTGCGTAAGAATAACACTGCCAGATAGATATCAGGAGGAAAACCCATTAAGCATTATTGAAAGTCAAGGTGTCCCCTCCAGCTAAGAAAAGTTATTAGTCTGACAAATGTCAAGTGCTAATCTAGAACTAATGGGATTTAATTTTATGGATTGTTTTCATAAATATTCTCAAATGTCTTCAGAGACTCATATTATATACTTCCGTATCTTCTGAATTCATAAAAATACTTTAGCATAGAATATGAGTAAGTCATTAGTAGAATTTTATTTGTACAGGGAAAAGATATTTTACTTGTTTGTGTGCTAAACTGTACTGCCTAGAGCTCTCTGCTTGCCACAACCCCAGCCAGACACCACAGCTTGTGGGAGAGGAGCAAAGCAGGGGCAGACAAAATAGTGCTGCACAGAACCTCCCTGCCTGAGATAATGCACATCAAACTCCATTCTTTTGTCTCTCTTGAGAGACAGTACTTGGGATTGCTGTTTCAGAAGATGCATTGCTTTCTTTTCCCTTTTTTAGGGGAGCCTGGAAGAGGAGCGTTGGCTTTCCCATGCTCTTCATGCAAGCCAGCTGCTCTCAACAAGAGACTTTTTCTCTCTGTTCTCTTTTTCCTCCTTCCATCAGAAAAATAATGGCAGGACGTGAGCTTGGAAAGATACGAAACATACTTCAGAAGGTGCAAGCAGGGAAAGCACGAGACTGGGACTCATTTATTCACTTGATTTGGTTTGTTGCTAAGATCATTTTTGAGGGACAGTGAGAAGCTCTTTCTCTGCCACCCCTGGGGTGCGAGGAGCGAGCCTCATCATCCTCCTCCTTCGTCCTCCTCCCTGGTAAGGACGCAGGGGGGCTTTCAGCCTGGGCCCCTGTGTCCCCATGGCTCGTCACAGAGATGAATCCACAATATCTGTGCCCATTGGCTTCTGAACTTTTTAATGAGTAAATGACACTGTATTTTTCCGTCACCTTTACTGCATACAGTGTGTATTCCTAAAACACACAGTGAAAGATGGTGTTTTTACCTTTCATGTTTAGGAGGCTCGAGGCAGCTGCTAGCCTGCCCAGCTAAGAAACCGCAACATCAGATGTCTGGTGTTCAAAGGCCAAAACCCTGCTTGTCTCTTTTTGGTTCAGAGAAAATCATATGGCTACTGCTGCAAGAGCAACTCCAAATCTAACACAGCCTTCCCATGAAAACTCTTCTTTATATGACTTTGGAGATGTATAACCTACCCTTCCCTACAAACTCCAAGTTACCACTAAGCTGGTAATAAAGACAGTACAAATAGTAAATCAGTCAGCACTCTCTCTGTCTCTCTTTCCTCATTCTCCCACTAGCTCAAATCTTAGTTTATTTAAGGTTTTTCACCAGAGCTCGCTGCCTTGGGTCTCTGTCCCCACCCGTCCAGGAGCACTGACAGCCTGTGCTGCTGGGCACAACGCTGGTGGGAGGTCTTGTCTTGTGTCACCCTTCCTTAAGTTCATCCTTTCCATGATACCCGTTGATCTTTTTCAAAGCTCCTGAGTACAGAAAGCATTTCTGAGCGTGGAAAGACTTTGACAGGAATTTATCTTGTAGTGGGGAGGAAAAGTGCCTATCTATAATAACATTTCTCAGCCAGCTCTTACATTCTTGTGGAAGAAACTTCAGGCACTCTATCTCAGCGAGGTATTTCAGTAGTGAATCAGATAGAACTGACCTGAATTTATTCCCTGACATCAACATAATCTGGAGTGTCACCTAGCTACCGAATTGCAACTCTTCATCACCCTGCAAACTGCAGTGCAATGCTATTTTGGCATAATGGCATTTGTCATCAGCACTGGCATGTTGTCCACAGACTTGTTTCCTAGCAGTGTCTGTGTTCAAGTCCCCTCTTATGCCTGACACAGAAAAATAGAAAGCAAAGTATTTTACCTATGCCAGATTAGCTTGGATTTTCTAAAGGGAAAATCATGTTATGTTAGAACTAGATCAGCTGCAAAGTCTGTTCTGCTTCCTGCCTATATTGCATTTAATTGTGCAGTCACTTTATACACAGAGAGGGAGAGAACAAATATCATTATTATCAGCAGAGACAGTTTCTGCCATTTTGCTCTACCTCATTATGTGAGAACAACCACACTCCTGACAACATAAAAGATTAAGTGCCAAAAGTTCAAAAAATTACAATTTATGAAAAGGAAAAATCAGCAGTAAATACCCTCTTTAACAACTAAGAATTGTTATCTAAGATTTGATCATATGAGGAAACATCATGCCTACGCAGAAGCTTTCTTATGTACCTATGAGCTACGATGCAATACAAAGAGGTATTTTTCTGACCTGTTCCACCTGGTGCACAGGGACCTTCCTGTTGGGTAGCCCTAAAAACTCAGCCCTGAGTCAGGAGGGCTTGAATTCTTGCTCCTTGTCACATGGATGACATGGCACAGGTTGTCCGGAGGGGTAGTGGAGGCCCCATCCCTGGAAACATCGAAGGTCAAGTCGGATGCGGCTATGAGCAACCTGCTCTAGTTAAAGATGTCCCTGCTCACTGTGTGGAGGTTGGGCTAGATGACCACTAAATGTACCTTCAAGCCCGAAGCATTCAATGATTCTATGATATAGGCACAAAATGCTTTTTGCAAGACAAAACTAGAAATAATTTCCCTACCTGGAGGAGATATGATGAACAATCCAATGTGGCTCAAAAGCTGAAATCCCGTGGGTTATTTTCCAGCTCCTAAAGGTTTGTCCTCTCTGGGGCATGTGTTTCCCATGAGAACACAATGTCTCAAATTGCTTTAAATTCAAATGCAGTAGTGATGTGCTGGATTACTACTTTCATTTGTTACAAGGTCTTAAATTTACTTTTAAAGTTTTGACCCTTCGGTCCTAAAGTTTTATTCCCTATCTGCACTGCCTCCACATTCAGACATTAACATACCGGCCAGTGCAAAAGAGAAGGGCTCAACATTTCATTTTTATTACACCTAGCTTATTTTCCAGGTGAAAACACCAACGCCTACTGAATGTGTAGGAGTTATTTACGTACCATGGGAAAGATTGCCACCAATCCTCAAAATTACTCCAAGCACCCAAAATATCTTCTGCCTTCAGCTGAACGCAGACAACAAGGAAGGTGTCAGGAAGGGAGGTGCCTGGCAGCTTGAAACTCTTGTCTGGCTTTGGCTTCTCCGTGTGTAGCATGCAACTCTGGGTAGAAAATATGAACAGCACCTAGTGAGCGTAGAGGTGGATTACATTTTCCCATGTTGCTTGCTGTCTTTATTTCTCTGTCTTCCACTGCCATATCTCAAAGAAGAGATGAAAAAAATAAGTCTGGGCCAATCAGAATAATTTTAAGTCTTAACTTTCCAGGTGAGTGACGCTGAAGAGCAGCTTTACCTGGAGAACTATTGGAGCTGCCCTCCCCTCTCTCCCCTCCTCTGCCAGATACAGGTGGACAAGATTATCAATATTGAATTTTCGCTGTGAAAACTGATTTTGGATTAATCAGCTTCCCCCTCCCTCCAGCCAAGGAATTCCAGGTCACATCTACGTTTCTGGGTCAGTGTTTAAGCATCAGCTAATCTGCGGTGGTTTCCTGCCTGCACCTGGGATGTCAACTCCACACAGGAGCATGCACGGTGGAGTAGTTCCCCGAGATGTTCCATACAGCTCCTCTTGCATAAAAACCACTCCAAAAGCGTTAACTTCATCGAGGCTGAAGTGGCAGAGTATTCCTGCTGCTGGAGATATTACTTCTGTCTATCATGGCCGAAACCTGTCCAACGAAATTTCGTATCTGTCACCCAGACGCAAGCTGAAGCTCCTCCGGGATGCGCCGGTTATCTGTCTCGGAGAAACGGGGCGAGTGCCACATTGGGAAGTGATTTGTATAGATCGCTGGGTTTTAATGATAAGTATAAAGTACTTCACCTCTTCAGGAATGTCCGGGAAGAAATCAAGAGCTTAACATGATCTCCTTGGAAGGCAATTTGTCCTGCAATTACAAAACACCCGTATCTGTGTCGCAGGGAGCCAGTGGATTTCAGAGGCTTAATTTACAATTTACTGGAGGTAGGGCATTTTATTATCACCGACGTCCTTGTAATACACGGTGTATTCAGTGGTCACTTTCACATGTTAAAACAAATTAAAGAACTGTCTCCCACAATAAGGTCTACCTTTGCCTAAGTGCCTTTATTCAGGGAATGCCCAGCTTTGTAGATAAGAAAAGTTGTAGAGATTGTAAAATAGTTCATTCGGTTAGCTTTGTAGAAGCTAAATTACCATATCTTCACTCAAAGCTCAAAGATTGCCTCCCAGTTACTGACCTTGGGCGTGAAACGAATCAAATCTCTGTTGCATGATGGGTTTTGTGTTCTGGCAGAGGAGAAGACAGCTGGAATAACCATAACATTTTAAAACCCGCTTTTATCTTTAAATAAAAGAAATTACATCACACTAAATATATATATTAAGTTACATTTTTAAAAAATATTAGAAAAATCTTAAAGTATTTTATTTAAATGAGCAAACTATTTTTCTTTATTGCTAACTGCCTTATATCACCTGGCATAATCATCTTAATCATGTTCTTTAATAATAATTATAAATCCTAAAAAAGGAGGAAAACATGCTTATTGCAGCACAAGTTATGACATTAGAAGAATTCACTTTAGGCATAAAGGAGAGGGATATTTTGGCTAATTCCTCTGGGAAAGCTGTTTTTTGGCTCATCCCTCTGAGTTGGAAAAAAAGCATTTTAAAAATAAAATTAAAAACATAACCCAGGCAATCTGGGTTGTTCCAAACTGAGGGGGAACACCTTTGGAACTGCAGGGCTCTGCAGCCAGCCTGTTGTGTCCTCCCACCCGGGGGTGCAGCAGCGGCACCTCCATGTTCTCACCTGTCACTTCAGACTTGCCAGACTCAACATTGTCTTTCTTTGGAAGGCGTAGGGAGGGTGCCAGAATTAATGACTGTGTCTCTTAATAACTGGAACACTTGAAATAGTAATAAATGATACAACAATTTTACTCAAACCGCATCATCGCTGACTTATGAAAGATGCAACATGCAGGATGTTGAAGGTCTGAGCCCCCAAGTGCTCAATTACGAATTTACAAAAACCCCGAAAAAGGGTCAGAGGCACTTTTATTAAAAACAAAACTACGTAAAACTAATTTGAGGAGTTCAGCGTTTCCTTCAATGAAATATTCCCCTTTTGATAAAAAATGTGACTTATTACTAGATGACCTTTAAAGGTCCCTGTGAACACAAGCTCTTCTATGATTCTACAATTATTCTAGGTAGCGCACATCTAGCATTATTACAAAATAGTAGAAATTGAATAGTGTTTTTCACTATTCTTTGTCTTCCTCATAGATAGACATAGACAAAACGTGTCACTTAAGCGGTTTTACATACATATAGCTAGAGAGGCAGAGTGAATCAGCTTCCACTTTGCTGCATTTCTCCAGCTCCATCAAAGCGAATCACTGTCCACATGCCCAGGTGTCGGCTGCTGCCTGCCAGTCCAGTCAACGGCAGATGGTGCTGATTTAGCCATGTTTAAGTATATTTGGAAGTGAGGAAAGAATTTAGACTATAGTATTTATTAATAATGTTAATACTAATATCAAAAATCCTGTTGCCTCAGGAGCATGGCAATAGTTTTGATCTTAGCTACAAGTAGGATCAATTTCCATTACAAAAGTAATTGGCACTTGATTTTTGAAAGAAACAGTGAGTTTTATACTTTGTGAACTAGTCAACAAACCCCACCCAAATAATGCAATATGAAATAATTACAGGTATGCTATGTAATTGTTGCATTAAATTTCTCGGCTGACTCTGACATTACTTGAAGTTTGGTAGGAAAACTAATACAAGTCTCTGTGAGGTTATTTTTCCTGTGTTGTCAGCACATTGCTAGTTAATGATTTTTAGAGTAGGTCAACTGAAAAGTGGTGTTCTTTACACTTCTATGTTATTATCAAACTTTTATTTCCTTTGTCAGCTGTTATTTCTAACCTACAGGAGCTGTGGACATGATTTTTTATTTATCTATTCTTAAAAATGGTTATTTTTTACTTACAATGCAGCTGTTTTTCAGAAGTTTTTTCTTTTTTATGACTGCTCTGTGCGATCTTGTATCTCAACTGCTATAGCACAGGAAAGCTGCTTTCTAATTATAAAAGCTATATATTGTGGTTTGCCTTTCCAACTCTTATTAAATGTGCTTTTTCTCTCAAATGCATGAACCTGAAGACGTGTCTACGTGTGAGCAGCCTTTCCAGAGAAATGGCTGTTATCCTGCGAGTTACCCCAAAAGAAGAGCTGTCCTCAATGGGGGCTGGCAGCGACGGTGGAGAGGAGCCCACTGGCTCCAAGGCCATCCCACACGGTCTGAGGTCAGTGTCCTGCACGGGAGTTACATGGAGCCAGCTACATCGATTAAACACAACTGGCCTTGGGCAGGAAAAAAAAAAGCAAAAATCAAATTTATGTCTTTCTAAGTCACTGTGGCAATGTTCCGGGAAAAGAAAACTTTTTGTTTCATCCTGTCCAAAGCTTTCTTTGACTGTATGCTTACAAATATCTGCAGGGTGGGTGTCAGGAGGATGGGGCCAAGCTCCTTTCAGTGGCGCCCAGTGACAGGACAAGGGGCAACGGGCACAAACTGAGGCACAGGAAGTTCCGTCTGAGCATGAGGAAGAACTTCTTCCCTCTGAGGGTGACGGAGCACTGGAACAGGCTGCCCAGGGAGGTTGTGGAGTCTCCTTCTCTGGAGATATTCAAGACCCGGCTGGACAAGATCCTGTGCAGCTTGCTGTAGGTGACCCTGCTTTGGCAGGGGGGTTGGGCTAGATGACCCCCAGAGGGCCCTTCCAACCCCCACCATTCTGTGATTCTGTGATTCCTCTGGCTAAAATCAACAAGCTTCAAGGTTACATGAGGAAAAGGTAAACACCTCCATTGCTTATTCAAGAGCAGTCTGTTAAGCAACCAGTTAGGACTGCATTTATAAAAGAAACTACAAGATCTGCTTCAAAGGAAAAAAAAACCAGACACAAAACCCCAAAACATTCAATTAGCTGTATCTGTGCATTTGGTCAATGCTCAAGGAGCTCAGACACGCCTTAACCCAAACCCCTCATTCCCATTCCAGCAGCACCAGCACACCTGCTGCTGTGGGACCAGGAAGTTTTGTCTTGCTTAAAAGCAAGTAAGAATAGCAGATTCCCTGACCCAGTTCACTCTGCAGTCACACAAATACATGTACCAGTCCAAGACAAAGGGTACCGACGTGCCAGGGAAAGCCTGTGTCAGCACTGCTAAAAAGTTCTTTGTGAAACTTCCCACCATCACCCAGGTGACTGGGCTCCAGAGGGTTCAGCAGAGCTTTCCCAGCCATCCCAGACACCTCTAGGAAGCTGGGATTAACCACCCTGCGAAGAACAGATCCATTTCTCTCGCTAGCTACAGAGAGAACTTGAATGTAATCTTAACCTTTAGATATCTAAAGTTAGAAGGTGGTAATCCCATACAGAGCATCTATTCTAACACAAACTACAAACCTGCTGCTTTTTCATTGTCGGAGGATCAATCCATATTTCTCAAACTTACAGTATATTTGTGAAAAAAGTGAAACCATCACTGTATTATGCTCAAAAGAGAAAAGAACTGTCACTAAGCGCTGATCTGCAGACAAGCACAGAATTTAACACAATGGATAGGCCAAGCTCAATAGAAAGAGCAATGAAGTTTTTCTGTGTTGGGAAAGCAGCTGTAAATAACAGCAGAAACTGTTCAGAGGAAAAGGCTGCATGGCAAGTAAAAGTTCAGTCTTGTGGATCCCGAATCCCAAATGCTGTCACTACGGTGTAAATCTGTAGCTCCAGGTGCCGTTCCATTATGGAGCCTGCTCCCCTGGAGCAGCCACAACCCCACACCATGCGTTCCTCACTGTGGCACCAACGCTCCCCGTGAGACATCCAGTCACTGCTTTGGCAGAGTTACTTTTCTCCTTGAAAAGGGTCGCTGGGGGATAAATGAACATCAACATCTGCAGAGGGAAGGTGGCCAGAATGAGCTGCAAAGGTGGACAAGGTGGTCTATGGAGGGAAAGGTATTTTGCCATCGGGAAGAAAAA
>Ga0181612_178817_pt1 | contig 13194 bp, 4 predicted proteins | sample HoacroProtozoa21_FD_119630 | JGI IMG/M metagenome (GOLD analysis project Ga0181612, IMG submission 119630) | Hoatzin crop microbial communities from Cojedes, Venezuel. Combined Assembly of Gp0051906, Gp0051904, Gp0051908
AATTCAAGGCCTTCATGGATTACTTTATGTAATGGTTAATGAAAACGTAATGAAGTTTGTGTTTATAACCCTATGCTGAATGCAGTGCTATGTCAGAAGAATTCCTTCTGACAACATAGTTTCCTAGACACTGACTTGTAGTACATTCCCCTTTCTTCAAGACTTTGGTCTCTCAAAAATGAACTGTAATTAGGTAACCCACTTTGCATTATGAGTAAAGATCAAGTTATTTCCTTTATTTTCTACCAACCACAGGGTTGTGCTACTTCACACATCATTCTCCATTTTCTCAATCCATTATTTTTCCCTTTGAAATACTCCCACCAAGAAGTTAATTATTTTCTTCTGTTTCTATTTCGTAGTATTAGTAGTTCCTGAGTCACAGTACTTTGTGCTTGAAGTGGTGCACATTGCTGCCTGCAGAAATAAAATCAGTAAGAATTTATTCATATACACACATTTTTTTTCCAACTTACAGTGCAGTCAGTCAACTCTTAAAGTTCTTTAGACCCAACTACTCTAAATTTTATACTAACGTTGCCAGTTTATTAATTTTTCATTTATATTGTTTAAAAAAACAATATTCTAAGCAATACTTAATTTGTTAAAATAGAGAAAAAGGAAAGAAAACCAGAAGAATCAAATAGTCATTGTAGACCAGACCATGCTGACAGAATTTTCCTGTAAAACCAAGATATTTAAGATGAACTATAGAAAATCAGAAATGTGACAGGAAATTCTAAAGGTAGAAATAAACATTTCTCTTGGTCAATCTTTATATTGCTGTTTTTCAGATAGCTGCAACTAAGGAAAAAAATGAAAGCATTGGAAGAATCTCCTCTTTGACTGTCCAACTCGAGTCAACGAAGGAAACACTCCGTAATGTTAAAGAAGATTTTACAGCCAAACAGATCACTTTGGAGATTGCTGAGAAAACAGTGTCAAATCTGACAGCCCGTCTGCAGGAGAAGGAGAGAGCTCTTGAGGTCACCAGTAAGGAAATCAAGAAGCTACATTCACAACGTGGCAGTAGGATGCAGGAGCTCCAGCATCTAAAGAATGAAGAGGACTGTTTACACAATGTGCAATCAGAGTGTGAAACACTGAAACTGCAGCTGTTAGAGAAGGAAAGGATAATTGAGATTTTCCAAACGCAAATTGATAACATGACCCAGGTTGTGGGCCAGCACAGTCAAACTGCTGGAGCAATGGAAGTTGAGAAATCTCAGCTTATAAAAGAAAGAAATGACTGGAAACTTAAAGCAGAAGAACTTAAGGTGTGCAAATGATGCTGTATTTATGTTGCTGTAAGATAATAGTTGTTTTCTGGTTTTAAATCTCTACCTTAATGTGCTGTTACTGTGGTTTTAAAGCAGGTCAGAAAATGCACCTTGAATTCTAACAGCACTAGAATAGTTAGTGGGCAGCAAAGAATAATACTATCACGTTATCACCAAAAATGAGTAATTCACTGGTGCAAAGCGATTGCCAAAAGGTTTGTGAAAGCTGGAATATAACGTGCTGTACTCAGTCATGCAATTGTCCACACCGGTAACAGAACCAGAAATACAAAGTGAAGTGTTACTGAGGAGTAACAGACAGCGAGCACTCAGAATTCCAAACTGAGGACACTGTTTATAACTGGTTATTTCTCAGACAAGTATTACAGGATATGGTAGTCTTATGCAGGTCAGCATCTTCAGAAAAAATTCACTCCAGACAGGGTGTTTCGTCCTCTTCTGTGAGAAGGCTGCGCATTGGGAGTGAATATGGAGGTAGTGGGAGGGTGGAAATCATTTTCATAAACACCTGATAAGGTTAAACATGCTGTGAAGCTGTCACATCAGATTCTATTGTATCATTTTTGCCTGGGTTAGCAATTTTCACAAAAGTAATTCGTCTGTTTTACACTGGTCCCAAACTTCTCTGACAACTGAGATTTAAAGTAATGATGATATCTGCACATCTTTGTGGCTGTTTTATATAATTATGCGTATTGCACACAATTACTACTGTTTTTTATGTAAGTAGATTGAAAAGGATGAGAAAGAAGCCAGAATGCGTGAAATGGAGGCCAGACTGAGTGAGCTGGAACTGGAGAAGGTTAAACTGGTAAACATATGCAGTGAGAGGCTCCGTGCACTTAATGACATGAAACTGGAAAAAGACCAGCTAATGAATGAACTCCAAGCCGGTCAGAGTGAGCTAACTGGCCTTGCAGGTAGGGAGCTTCAACTTATCTCAGCTCTGATAGCTGCTAAATTGGGCTGATGTTACAATTAGAAGAGTGGTTTGCTTGCTGAATCCAAATATGGCTGCTGGTACAGCAGAAGGTTCCCTGCCAGCATGGGATGGTCAGATTGCTTCAAAGAGCAAAGTCATGGTTTGGGATTCTGGCGCAGAATGATGGGAGTACAGTCTTTATGGCAGTCTCTCACTACTCTGAGCAAAAGTGCTTAAACCGCCTGACTCTGAAGACCAAAGAAGCAGATCTAGTAAATCGCAGAATGGAAACTTGACCACTTTTTCCTGAGTGTTATTTAAGAGTACTAGTGGATGCCATTAACCATCTATGATCAAATTGCAGTGGAACTTTGTTTCTGTTTTGTTGTGGTTTTGCTACAACATTATTTAAAAGTCTATGTTCCAACTCCACTGTTTTCAGGACTGATGTATGGGGAAGCAAATCAAGATAGTATTAAAAAAAAATTAGGGCCTGGACCCAGGGCAACCACAAAATTCACGGAGATCCTCTGTTAAATCTGCACTGCAACCAGACAGATTATACTGTTCACATGCTTTCCTCTCTGTACATCCCTGTACTCTCATAAAATACCCATTGGTAACATTTATTTCTTCACAACTCAGCTATATTTGTAAACTCATTAAGTTCTGTAAGAATTGAACAGATACTGTGATTTTATGTGGTAGGTCTGCTGTAAGTTTGTATAGTACTGTCAGGGTGATTTGAGGTATAAGAAAGGCTTATCGGAGTGAATGACCACAGAGGAATTAGGTCCAAGCTGTTGATAGAGCCACCGCTGGCTGACTTGTAGTGGTGTGGATGACGTAAGCAGAGTTGAAGAGAGGTACCAGAAACAGAGCTGAGAAGCGGAGTTGCCGGGGAACGCTTGCCAAATTAGATCAGTTCAGACCTAAGGCTGATTATAAGTGTGGCTGGAGAGAAGAATGTCCAGGGCAAAATGCTGTCTCTCTAATACCATTAATTTGCACAATATGCAGTTGGTTCTAGCAGCAGGAACTCAGAAATACGGATTTATATCACTTTCTTGAATTGTTGCTTTGGCGAGCAACCAAAGAACAGATTTGTTTCTGGTGAAACAAGCTTTTGCTTGCATTTGCTTGAATTGAATTTGCTTGAATTGAAGTACTAGTTGTGCATTTGTTAGCAGTGGATGTTGTTTGCTTTGTGTCTTAGCTGTCTGCCTATCTAATACTCCTTTAAACAGAGAGTTGGCAACAGATCAGTAATCTTAATCTAGAAGAATGATCATTTTTGTGACTATAATTTCTATCTTTATTTACTCTCACCAGAGGGATTTGAAGATTTGAAGAGGGATTACCAGATTAAAACCAAGGAGATGGAAAATACTGCAAACAGACTGAAAATGCAATTGAATTCTGCCCAAGGTGAACTGGAACAGACAAGGACTGCTCTAAAGGCTATGGAGGGATCTGATGGCCATGGTAATTATGGATTGAACTTCCCCAAAATCTCCCACATTTGTCTTGTTAACAAGAGGATTTTTGTAAGTATTGATCCCTCAATAGATATAATAATATTTCAGGTATTTTGTGAAATAAATAAACAATATTGCAAATGAACCATTTACTACATACTGTAAAACTTCAACCTTGAGCTGAGCATTCTCGGGTGATCTTTATGCAGATTTCCAGGGAGTGCTGTCATCTTGTCTTGTGTGTGTGATGGGTCTGGTGCCACTTCTTTGGACAAAACTCCATCTGATTCTAATCGGTGGTTTGCACACAGAAGTGACTATAGGATCCTGGTTCAATTTACTTCTTCTAACATATTGCTAGTAACTGACTTCCAGAGTCTTTTATTAGAACTCAGAATGCATAATCGATGTTGTTCATTGAGAATTAACCTTATCTTTTACAGCTGTGAAAGTTGCAGTGGGAATGCAGAAGCAGATCACAGCCAAGAGAGGACAGATAGATGCATTACAGAGCAAGATAAAATTCTTGGAAGAGGCAATGACAAATGCAGCTAAGGTCACAAAAGCTCCATATAAAAGTATTTAACTGTATCTAGAGAAATTTTCCTTTGGAGAAATGCATGGCCGAAATCACCACTGGCCCAAGCAAGACGAAAGAGAACTTTACTTGATGTAATGGGCACCTTCCCTGTCCTCATGCTAGCAAACACTAGGGAATATCTCCAACATATAGATTAGCCTGCTGCATAGAGACAGGTTTTAATTTATATTTGTTATCCGTGAAAGAACAGTAGTAGTTTCAGTGAGACTCAAGCTCTTACATACCTTTTTTTTTTTTGAAATGTCAACTAATTCATGCTGTATCCTTCCTAATGTGGCCCACAGTGCTTCTCCTCTTTGTTTTTTGAGGTGGTTCTTTGCAGTTCTGGTTGTAAACGCTGTATGATAAGGTCTGTGTACCATCTTGTGGTCTTTCTAGCATTTTCTGTGACAAATCATTCAGTTACCGATAGCTGGAGTTTTCTAAATGACTGTTTTTATCTGTTCACTATAATCTGTCCTCATTCTCTACTGGCTTTGGATCCTGTGGATCCCGAAGCTTAAAATTTCAGTTTCCAAATGAACCAAAAATCCGAGATGTTACTTCATCAGGACTAATCCAATTGTACTTTTCTTTATAAGACCTATCTTCTTGTTGAAAAACTTCATCCTTTGCAAGATGGAATAGCTTAAGTTTCTGAAAGGTTATTTCAGATCTTTCAAAGAGAAAAAAAAATTATGGAAAACAAGTATACAGATTCTTGACTTGTGCTTTGTTGTCCTTATATTAAATTCAGGAGAAGTGTTACCTCAGAGAAGAAAATAGTAAACTGAGTCAGGAATTGAGCTATATTACAGCAGAAAATACCAAGATTGCTGGGGAACTGGAGATCCTGAGATCACAAGACAAGCGTCTGAAAGAAAAAATACCTAAGATGGAGACGGCCCTTGATAAGGTAATTTTAGATAGCTTTCAGTTCAGTGAGAAGTCTGGGTGCTTTCCCCTACAGTCTGATGTCTTACCTAGATTGCATTTGGTATGTCCTATTCACATGTACTCTAAGATACTTACCTGAAGAGATGTCTGTCATTAAGACTGTCTTCTGTTTTTTTAATGGTAAAAGACTTCTATTTTCATTTAGAGAATTCTGGATTTACTCCTTACTAGCTCAGGGAGATACCAGCTGCAGGGAATTTAAAGCAGATTGACCTTCCAGGCAGTAGATTGATCTTCCAGACCTTCCACTGGCTCTTGGCACAGCTCCTTTCCCTGGTGAGAGAGACTATTGCTCGATGTAACAGGGGCTCCACTGGAAATGAGCACTGGCAGTCACTGACTGAGCACATTTGTGCATGCACAGCCCTTTCTGGGACCTTGGTTAGCCAGCTGTGTGTCCCTCAGGGGGAGGGAAATTTTTAAGAACATCGTGTTGTTTCATTTGCCTCTTTTTAGTCGAGATCTCTGTTGCTGACATTGCTGACTCTTAAGACTAGGTTCTACATTTTAGTCTGACTAGCACATAAATCCCAGGTGCCCTGCAGGTAAGCTGCTGCTCTTCCAGAAGGAAGAGTCCTTTTCATCTGCTCAGAATTCTAGCTTTTCAGGATGTAAATTTCCATGTAAGGTGTCATTCTCAAATTGATTTATTACTTTAAAAACATTAAAAAAATTAAAAGTAATTGTGATACTTCCTCCCAAGTGCGTCATTTCTTACTTTAAACGTTTGATGCTGGAAACTTAACTTTCTTTGTAATATATATCATTGTGAACAGTATTAGCCAACTGACAGAGAATCTGAGACACAGTGGAGGCAGATGCTCACTGAAAATTAGCACATATGGTACACAGAGCAACAGTTCTTAGAAATCAGTCTAGGTTGTACTCACAGGATGCCAGTACATACCATTGCAGAGCATCCATTGTACAAATATCATGAATGTAATTGGCCATCCTGCTTGTCATTAATGATTCAGAGTTAAATGTTCAAAAAGCTGCTGGTTCTAATGCTACATCTACAGTGCCTGAGGCAGCCTGGCCGTGCCTCAGTGGCAGCTGTGAAGAAGCACAGAAAGAGAGCCAGGTTTTATTTTAAAACCAAAGAGGGAACTCTGCTAGAGTTATAAAAACAGTCTGGTTCATAAACATCTCTCTCTCTGTTTTTGTGCTTTGGCTGAGAGCTTCCTCTCTTCTCCTTGCTTTCCTGATAAGTACTCAATGAAAAGTAGCTATATTATTAGATCTCCTTGCGGCTTTCCAGAGTAAACCTTTTAAAGAAGAAAGAGTTTATAAACACCTTAACAAAGACAGGTCAACAAAGTTATCAGCCATCCCTTTAAAAAACTTGAGTATAGTTTTGCCTCATTAGCACAATTGAATTTTCTAATTCTGGAGGTGTTCAGTAGATCTAGGACTGTCTCTGACAGGATTAGCTCCCTTCTGTGATATTATGGTGTGCGTATTATGGGTACTAGGATCATATAACAAGCCAGTTGGTTTTGTAAGCCTATCAAGAAAGGCATCTGGTCATCTTGCAGTATTTCTGTACTGACAGCAGTAGATAAATACAGCATCTGTATATGTACTTTGTTTCTTTATTGGAAAAGAAACCAGAAAAAATGTAATCCACAGAAAGTTAGCAAAATTAATTTATGTCTCTTCTATCCTCTCTTGCAGGCATCTATGCAATTTGCAGAATGTCAGTGCATAATCCAGTGTCAGGAACAAGAAGCTATGCGCTTCAGACTGCAGCATACTTTAGATGTAAAAGTACGTGCATTACTGAGAAGCATGGGTATAAAGTTAGATGCGTTTACTTTGTGTCGTAACTTTAGGTTTAACCCTATTTATTGCAAATACTCTAAAAAGTTTGTGTTCTGAAACCTTATTTTATGTGGAGTATCTCATTGCTGCACAAGTTATGTCCATAATTTCAGTTACTTTGAAGTGCTATTTACAGTAAGAGCAACAATAAAATTAAACAGCTACAGGAATATTGGACCATATGCTTCAGCTGCTAAGCTTTGGTTTCAGTGACGCTTCAGCATTTTCTTGTGCCCTAGGCAAATAAAAGAATGATTATTATGAAAAATGAATTAGAGAAACAAGGTCTGTAGGATGACCTTTACTAGTGCAACTGTTAGAGATGGAAGGCACTAACAAGGTTTTGGGCACCCACATCCTTCTTCAGGCCTGAAATAAACCCAGCACGTTAAAGCTACATACAGGCTGGAAACAAAAGCTCTGAGTTTAAGCTGATTATGCTAATTAGTTAGGCAGCACAAAAAAACAAAACAAAACAAAATTTTAAGAAGCAAAGTAGAGATGTTAGCAAGGGGAAAGGAAATACGGTCATGAGGCATCTGGGACAGAAGAAGGAAGACATCTAATTGACATCTGTGGAGCTATATAGCATTAGTGAAAGATAGGGTATAGGGAAGGTCATGCAGTGATGTAAAGCCAGTATCTTTATTATAGAGCCCAGAATTTTTGTTGCCCAATAGAATTAGTCCAATCTCTATCTTTACTAATGAGTTTAATAGAGGATATTATTTACCTTTGCCTTATTTATAACCATAGGCTATTAAGGCTGCAATGAAACTACTACTGTAAATGAATGGTACACCTGGAACAGTAGTTACCATAAGAAATTATCATTAATTTTAGTGACCTATCCCAGCTGCCAGTTTTGAGTGAGAAACAAAACGCTGTATCCAAACTACAAATCTACATAAGCAATACAAAAAGTACTTCATATGAACAACGGCAAAGATGAGGAATCTTGTATTCCAGTGAAAGAAAAGAAAAGGGAAAAAAGTATGAGAACTATGGGACTGCTTAGTTTTGTGGTGGCCCTGAGATGTCCTCCACTGAATGGTTCCAGAGCATATGTTAAAATTCTGAAAATAAATGAAACTGCTACTCTTGCACCCAGTTCAGTCACTAAAAGGGTTATGCCTTAGCACAGCTAATAAATATTAGAAAGTGTTTTGAGAGTTGAGTGCTGTATGTTATAAAAGATTTGACTGAAAGAGATGACCTGTTACAGAGGCCATGGTGTATATACTTGTTTATTCTGCATAGCTATAGTTGCTTATTCTGCTTGGCTGTTTTTCTGCAGGAGCTGCAGGGCCCAGGCTACTCGTCAGCTTCTGCTTCAGGCAAGCTGCGGCACATAGTGCCTCTTTCCCACCTGCACTCTGCTGTCATGTCACCTTCCCTGAACTTGGCTGGCTGTGCCCCTCATGTGAGTACCTGCCTCAAAATGGGAAGCTGCCCAGAAAACGGGGATGTTCCAAAGATTAAAAATAACATGGAATTTCTAAATGGGAGAGCATCTTGTTTAGTAATATCAAAGAGTGAATTCTTATCACCACAGGTGAAATAATTTTCAGGAGCTTCTCACACATTATGGCCTTTCAGATTTTCTTTATTTATGTTTGTGAAATACATGTAAAAACCGAGAAGACAATAAAAAATTCTGTAGATTTTAATAGGAGTTTATTTTACCTCTATCACCAATAATATTTATAAACTATTAAAATTGAAGGTACTAACCTGTAAGCAGTTTGGTTTTCACTTTTTTTTTTTTGCTAGTACTTTACTTGCTGTAAATCACTTATATTTGACAGTGAATAGATTTGTACATAGTTCCTGATAAATTTCATCATCTGATTGATGTGTAGTAGCTTTTAATACTTAAATCTTTCTCTAAGCTGTCCTCCACTGATTTTGACCAATTTTATCCTAAAAGACAAATTGTTGCCCTTCCTTCCTTTTGTTTTCGTAATTTACATTTAGATTTAAATTAGATGCTAGTGTTTTGTTAATTTTTCTTTACAGAAAAGATCAACTCTATAATCTCTCTTGCAGAAAAAAAATCTTTTGGTATTTCTGTATAGATTTTGTATAATTCTCCAAAAGGGACCTGATGCATCTGCCACAGAAATTGGTTGAGATCTTTTCATCAATTTTTACCTCAGAATCTGTAGGACAGTACAAGTTACTGCAGATATTTTTCAATTATATTTTCTGTTTTACTTTCTAATGTGGTGACAAACATTTACATTAAGGAACAAAGGATAGTTCTTTGAAATCCCTGCAGCATCAGGCACTCCCATTCTGTTTTCTTTGAGTTAATCAATGTATACTTCAAGAAAAGAGAAGGAAAAAGGACCAATTTTTAATGTAATGGCATGGTGACAACCTAGCAGGTTGTAGGAGAACTTGATTCAAGGTCTGCTTGAATCTTCTTGATTCCTGCATTATTAGTTACTGTACAAAATGAAGCAGCTCCAGCAGTTGAGATGGAGACCCTACCTGGTCAACAGTCTGGTTTCTTAGCCGGAACATGGGGAAGAAGGGTTTGGTCTGACTCAGTGTCACATGGACCCATTATGAAGCTGAGGGTTTGTTCTCTGTATCAACTCTGCTGAAACTAGTGTGTTCCCATTGGAAATGACTCTTTTTTCGATGAAAACATGTTAGCAAAATGTTTCTAGCCAGTTTCATCCACAGATCAAGCGTAAGTGGGAGCAGTGCTTTGAGCATGTGAAGTTCTGAGTAGTCTGAAAAATCCAGTTCTTCACAGAAAGACTAGTTATCTGAACCAGGCCTTGGCCTCAAGTCCTGATCAGTAAAATGAGAATAATATTGCAGTTCATCTCAGAGTATGGCTGTGGCAATAAAGTGGTTTATATTTGCAGACAACGCAGCTGTGCAGAAATGAGTGCCTAGAAAACACCCTGATATTCTAGTATTTCTGTCTTCAGAGCTTTGTTTGTGTACTGTACAGTAATACCTGGGATTGCAGGTTAAAAAACCAGAGTTGTCACATAAGCAAAGATGATTGAGTACTGAGTACTGAAAAAGGTAATGCTTGTATTGGATGGAGGGGAAGCTTTCATAATTAAAGCCTTATTTTAATGTTTTTGACTGTGAAATGGTAGTCATAACCTTTTTGCGACATTTATTCAAAACACAGATGTTAGCCATGTTCTTCCTCAATCATACTTAGTTGCTTTACACATTTTTGTCAGATAACTTTTCAGATAAGAGTGCAATCATATTTTGAGAGTATTTGGACAGACTTCAAATAATTATGATCTCACCTCCACCACTTCTTAACTGAAATTACAAAAATTTTGCCCTTTTTCTAACTGGTAAGGCAAGAGCAGAGGGGGGAAAGCCATATGACTTTGCATGAGTATAGGTAAGAATTGAAAAAGAGTGCCTTTATAAATACTTTGTAACTGAATTATTTCATTTCAGATGCTTTCTAAGCCAGGCATTTTGAAGGAAGAACCACTGCAAGATCTAAAGAGGATTCTTCAAGAATTAACAAGCTCAGACAATGCCATTCCCTCTGTGGATATTTGCAAGGATGACAGCAATGGTGGGAGAAAATCACCTTTAGCAAGCATGAGGAATACAGTGTAAGAGTAATATACTGTTATTTCTGTTGTATGCTGCATACTTGTATTGCTTTCTAAAACTAGGATCTGGCCATTCATGTGCTTCAGGAGCAGTACAGGATGCATTTTTCAAGAAAGTTGGGTGTATAAGTAAGGTTGAGATAATCTGAAAACTTCCAAACCTTCTGTTGTTTGCCAGGTTCCTCAGATGCTTTAGGTGTAGGCAAATAGAAGGTGACTATACCATTTGCCTTTATTGGTTGCTTCCTGGAGTTTCTGCTTTTATATTAATTTAGAACTTCTTTGTTCTTTTTCCGCCTTATGTAAATATCCCTTCTTTCATTGTTGAAGCAGGCAATTATTTTTTTATGAAACAAATGATGATGACAGTCGTACAAGAATTTGAAAAATCAATACAGCACAAATTCTGATATTTCTAATCCAGAACATAAGGATACTTCAAAAAGGGAAATATAATTCCTGGACTTTGATTAAGATCAAATTTATTTAAACCATGGCACTCCTCCTATAATATATAATAGTTGAACAACATCACATCAGTCCCAATATCCTATGTATTCTGGGGTTTTCTGCTTTTCCCAGCTATTTTTACTGAATAAAAGATCTGCCTGTTACTAACATGCAAATTTTTGACAGTTTAAATATAGAAGCTTCTATTTCACAACTGGAAAAAGAATTCATGCACAGAAGTTGGTCTGTCTGTCGGATTTTTTTAAGTAGTAAATATACTACCTCTTCCCACCTTGACTTTGCCTATCATAAATAGAGTCCTTTGGAGGCACGACAACTGTGCTTTGCCAGCCTGTACTGTATGATTATTGCCTATGTTCCCCATTTATGGTGGCAGTGGGAGAAACTGTTCTTTTCGACATACAGTTTCAACCTTTTGTGGTTCAGACCATGTGGACTTAATGAGAATTTGACTCCCTTGCAACAGTGTTCTCCTACAGAGCAGAAATGAGGGTGGGAGAATCCTGCACCTGATCATCCCTCAATATGCAAAGCTGTCTGTCAAAGTATGCGACTATCTCAGTGGAGTTGGTAGTGCTAATTCTGGTGTTGTCTTTCTACATCCTTCTACACAGAGATGGTGCGAGTAGAGGATGCGCTGCTCTCTTCAGCCTGCAGTCAGAACCTTGCAAGCGGTGAGAAATCACCTTTCTGAAAAGATCACTGACAACACAGATACAGATGTTGATTGAGTGAATACAGTAGGATGATTCAGACTATATCTTGAGAAATAAAAGTAGAGTACTTAATGGATTTAAAAATTGGGAAGAAAATAATTGTTTATGTTCTAGTAAAGACTAGAAGTTTCTTGTAGATCAAAATTCTGAGATAGCTCAATGAAGTAGCAGTATATAAGATTCATTGACCAGGCTTGTGTTTCTATGTACCACAGAACTGGTGTTAAACAAGCGAGGAGGATTACCAAAAAGGCATTCATCACCTCGGCATTTTCTGTAAAGAAAAATGTGGTAATGACATCCAGAGGACATTGCTGAAATCTGTAGAAGTTAATGAATTTCCTTTTAAATAGATACTTTTAAAATTAAATAGAGGACCTTTAGCAAAAGATGCACAACTGGTATATGGAAAGCTGGAACAAGACGCTTCTACATTGCTTAAGCAGAGCTAAGATTTTGTTGATTGCCTCCTGTGAAAACAGAGATGAAGCTCAATTACTACTTGTTTTCCTTTTGTTCCCAGTGCCTTAGTTAAAAGTTGTGCTGTATCCAGAGTTACCAGAATACAAGGTGGCAAATGGCAAGTGCCATTTGCTATAAAACCTTACTTGATTTATTTTTTCTTTGTCTGTTCCAAAGCTGAGATTGTCACAGAAAGCTTGACATAGAGTGAGACTATTTTGCACAATGAAGCAAGCTAGCACTTTGTATACTTCAAGCATGCTTAGCAGTGTAGTTTTGTGTAGATACAGGTACAATAGCAGAGCTGCTGGTGGAAAAGGAGCATTTCTACAAAAGGTCAACATTAAATTCAGGAAGATTCTACTTCTCTGGAACTCTTCCAGGTGTCTCTCAATGCTCAAAATTAGTCTAGTCTTTTTTTTTGGAAATTAATCAGTGATTCATTTCCATTCTCTCATCAAATACCACTGGAGTCCAAGAATTTACAGTGCCAGAGAAAAGACATAGGTCCAAACCTGGAAAAGGCAAGAATTTATGTTATGGTAGTCATCTGATCGTGATCTGATCATAGGTAGGGATCTGACAGGGGATGGGAGCATCTCCCTTACGAGGAAAGGCTGAGGGAGCTGGGCTTGTTTAGCCTGGAGAAGGCCGAGAGGGGACCTAATAAATGACTATAAATATCTGAAGGGTGGGTGTCAGGAGGATGGGGCCAGACTCTTTTCAGTGGTGCCTAGCGACAGGACAAGGGGCAACAGGCACAAACTGAAGCACAGGAAGTTCCGTCTGAACATGAGGAAGAACTTCTTCACTCTGAGGGTGACGGAGCACTGGCACAGGCTGCCCAGAGAGGTTGTGGATTCTCCTTCTAT
>Ga0181612_111380_pt1 | contig 13193 bp, 5 predicted proteins | sample HoacroProtozoa21_FD_119630 | JGI IMG/M metagenome (GOLD analysis project Ga0181612, IMG submission 119630) | Hoatzin crop microbial communities from Cojedes, Venezuel. Combined Assembly of Gp0051906, Gp0051904, Gp0051908
ATAGGGATACCTATTAAAAAACTGTGTGCATACAAGCCTTCATTCCAGCATATGCAAAGCAGAGTGTACCAAACTTGTTCTAGTTAACTTCAGTGTCGACTACAAATCTGTGGAAGACTGTAATTATTTTGAAATCGGATGGTTATTTTCACTGGAAAATACATATATTTTGCTTTTCATTTCCATTTTGTGAGTTGCATAGATCCTGGCACTAGGATTTGCAGGTTTTACCTCAGGGCAGGATGATGCTTCTTACACGTTGGGTGCTCAGACACCATCCAGTTACGCCTGCAGTAGATCCATACTACATTGCAGTAGCAATCAGGCGCACAGAGCTCTTTAGGCACGTAATGCTGCTCTTCGATATACTGTGCTTTCTGGTGAATCTGTGAGAATCCAGCAAAGACTTCCATCTGGAAATTGTTTGAAACATTCCCCTGGAAGTTCATGCAGCTATTAAAAACGGGATCCCATTTCCGTTTTCTCTTTTTAAAGATAGCACGGTCTGGCTTGATTTTGCTGCATTGTTGCTCTTAAAATGGACTGCTCCAAATGCTCTTATACTGTGCGGTGAAGCGTAAGTATTTTGCAAATGGTACTGGCCTGCGTGCTCAGTGAGGAGGCAGAGGTCTTTCTGTATAATCCGATTTCAATCAACTCACTCTAATCACTACTGATAGTTGCAAAATTTAGCCTGGATCTGCTCTGGTAATCTGGATTGACAGGAGGTAAAAGTAAAGGGACAGAAGGGCAGAGGAACAAAGAGAAACGAGCAGGGACAGTGATTTTCTGTGTTTGCTTGCCCTTCTGGGACGTGCGTCTGTGCTGGCGGGTGCGCCCAGCACCGTGGTGGAGCTGCCGACACAACACAGGGCTGGAGCAGCAGCCACCGCACCATGGGCACACGCGGCACAGCAGGTACCCGTGCGACCTGTTGGCGTGCTTTATTTATGGATGCTGAGATCCTAATTCCCTTTCTTGCTCGGAAGATCCAGGGGTTGTGATATATTCGGGCACAGCAGCAGTTAGAAGGTGCAGCCAGCAGCCGGGTGTCTCTTTGACATCCTCTGAAGGCGAGTGGCTTCCGGTGCTGGACTTCATTCTCCCACAAGCTCCAGTCTCGGAACTTGGGTGAAAGCCAGTGGAAGGGGGAAGTGCCGGTGAGAGCGGGTCCTTTGGACTTTCGTTTTTAACTATTCGAAGAGAAGAGCCAACTTTGGATTTCATGGATGTACAGAAATACAGCCAGCTGCTGCTGAAGACAGGTAGATTTGTCTCTGCTTGACTGGATTGTACGTTGGGGAGAAAAATGACTTTTTTTATTGTTACCTGACCACATGCTCAGTGTGCCTGTGTCAGCCAGGCTAAGGGGCTGTACTCCCTGGAGTAACAGAGGCACCTGGACTATCCCTCCATCTGACTTTCCATGCTGGTGGGGCTGCTGTTGGTCACCTCAGCCTTGCATGTTGCCATGCTAAAAACACCCAAGGCTAAAAATGTGTCCTGGGTAAGTACAAAAGAATGAACAAGATTTCTGTAAATACACATTTTTTTCAGATATATATTTATATGCTTCTCTCTCTATATATATGTAGAAGTATAAACTTAAATAGACTGAGATGTAAGGTAGATTAAAAAATTGTAAGTGAGAAAATATCATGATTCTTTAAATTATTCCTATGAATTAAGAAAAAATAATAGTACATTAATTGGAACATGGGTATTTTGAAGGTACTGTATTTAAATTTATTAAGGAAATTTTAAAATTATAGGCTTTCAACTTACTTGGTTTTGATATATACTTTTCATCTATGCTAGTAAAGGGTTTGTGCTACGTACTTTTAAGTCAATTGCAAAATTGGTGTGGCTTTCAGGGTATAGGATCAAGGCCTTAAGAGTAAGGTTTAAAGATCTGGAGGGGATTAATGATTTTAATTATATTTTAATTTCTAGTTTGATGTATTTCAATGATTTGTAACTGCAGGTACTATTATTTGTAGTATGATCCACATCTTTAAACATGATTAAAAAGGTCCCAGGAGTTGTTTCAGTATGTTGTAATAAAGTTGTAATACACAGTGTGATGAGGGAGTCCATGTTCAGTGTCATGTCTGTTGACTTTCTTCTTTTTTGCTAAGAAAATACATTGTTATTTTGTCCTTATACGTTATTTCTGTGTCAGAAACTAGGATTCCCTGTTGGGGAATAAAGTAAGTCATGAAATATAGTTCCAGGCTAAGTAACAGTGCCCTTTCCTAACCCCCATCACGTATCATTATACGACGTTGCCAGCGCACAGCCTGCTCTACTGAATAAGCAGAATAGCATCAACCCCAGTTCCACGCAGAAACCTGGACATGGTGACAACTGCTCAGTAGATTGCTTTAGGGCTTCTTCAGTGACCTCACAGAGTCCCAAATCTTGCCCCAGCTGTGTTGCCCATAACTGCATTACCTTGTCTATAGTGCTGAGCTTGTTCAGGAGTAAAGGGCGTTGCTGCCAGACATGAGGATACAGAAACCTTCCCTTCCCTGTGACCACTCAGTGATTAATAGCTAAGAAAATTCGTAAAGTTTCAGATTACTTAGAAATTTGTGTGTGTTCATGAAGCAGGCTATGGTTGCATGTAAGCGCACTTGGTAGGTGGTTGTATCCCCTAACTTAGGTACTGAGGGATAAACTCCTCACATACACAGTGTGTCTTCCTGGAGGTAGAAATCTCCTATGTTTGCAGCTGTGATACTCTCCAAGTTTAGATATTTAAAATGCCTCTTTCTGGTGATTATGTTGGAGAACGCCAAGGTACTTACTCTTACCTGTAGTTTTGCACAGTGGAATGATAACTGAGAACAAAATAAATAAGACCTCTCTCCCCCTCAATACTTTCACTACCAGTTTGCATATGAAAGGAAATAGATATATGCTGTCATGAAACTGGTAAATTTTGATAATAATTTTGGTTGAATAATTAATACAGTTTGTCTATTGTGGCATAGCCCTATGTTGCAGACATTAATGACCTTTAATTATTTCACTAAACCCATAGTTGCACGTGTGAAATGTATAAACTGATTTGAAAATTCCAGTGCAAAAAAGGCAACTTACATGATTGCAACTGTCTGCTATATAAAGAAATAGATGCAACATCCAAATCACTGTAGGTTTTGGGATTACTTCTGCTTTATATAAAGTCTTTCCCCTTCAAAAAGATATTAATAAAACTGCAGGAGTTACTTGTGAGGATTTCTGACTTAATTTTTAATTGTGTTCTATCAGTAATTTATGGTTGTGACTGGATATCTGTTTGAGACACAGAGAGCAAAAGGAAGAAATTCATAGTTCTATGAAAAAATGAGGATAGATTTATGTAATTCTTCCATATTCAGCTCTTTCGCTTTGGCTTTCTTGCGGGGAGAAGGGAGGTGTTTAATCACTTCATCCATCACTGGCAATGTAGAATAGAAGTTATTCACTAATAAGTGATGAAAGGTGTAATTTCCTTAGTAAGTATAATTTTGTGACCAGTATTTTAAATTAAAAAAAAAAGTAGAATAGCTGTTGCACTATGTTTAAAGCAAGTAATGAGAATTTTTCAGAAGATAACAGTGATTTTATTTAGTGCTCTAATGTTTTGAAAACCTGAGATACCCTGCAGTGAAGTGCAAAGGCACTTTACAGAATCAGATACCCACTCAAAATGTCACCTGGTTTCAATCCCAGCAAGCGGAGATTATCCTCAACTCCCTGAAAATCTGGAATTTGACTCTGCAAGTTTTACCTGTCTGGCAATTTGGTCTTGACCTTTGTGCATATCCAGTGAAAATATGAGGGTCCAAGGCTGAATCACAAGGATGAGCGAAAGAAAAAAAATGTGGCTATAATCTAGCAAAGCACTTCAATATCTGCTGAAATTTCAGCTCAGTTCTCACCTGCTTAAATTTTAAGATTGTGGTCAACCTCTTTGCTGAATCATCACGTTTGCTAAATTTATGTTGTTCTGTAATTAAAGTTGGCATGTGATTCTCGTGTCTTTAGCATGCAAGTTCTTAAGGACGAAAACCACATTATGCTCGTGGGTCTTTGTACAATAGACTACTACCTGCATAATTCATATTTCTCCTTTAGGGCTTCGAAGTGCCCACCTGGGTGCCTTCCCCTGTAAAAAAACCCCAAAACCTGCTACAGTCTCTAAAAACTAGGCAGCTTCCGGACCTCTGGCAACATTTTGCACCAATGTGTCTGACAGAGCCCTGACTGCTGCAAGGACCCTCACCTCAGAAATCACAAGGCTGAGAAATGAATTTCTCATGTCTTTCAAGAGCTCAGGAATCAACAGCTTCTTAATGGGCTGTTTCTTCCTCGTAAGCTCTTCGGATATCATTTGATAGATCTGCATGACTTCGATATAGGCTCCAGGGTTTCCAGATGTGGATTACAGCCTTGGTTTTCTGCATGTGGTCTTGAGGAAAGCTTTGGTCACTGCTGCACAAGGTCTGTGGCTTTTCAAGTGCATTGAATGGCCCTGGAGGAGCTGCAATGACTTTAGTTTGAAGTTACGTAGGGAATATTTTCATTTATCTCTCTGAAAGCTGTTGGTGCTGCCACATGTGAATGTTCCTGAAAGTTACTGGGAGGAACTAAGACTGAGCTAGACAAGATGACTGCAAAATCTGTTTGTCATCTAATGCCTTGAGGTTTTTTTAATATTTGATTTGCAAAATGCATCATATTAATTATCCCTAATAGAATAATTTTGTTAAATTGACTCCTATTGACATGAAATTAATTTTTATTGTCCTATATAACCAATTTGATTGTTTGTTACTCTATGTAGATACAAGCAATCCTGTCCTTGAGCTCTGTGGCAACGGTAGGTAGGACCTACACCTGTGAAAATCTGAAGTAGTGTAGTGTCTTCAAAATATTGCTCTACGTCTGTCAGTGAAAGATTTCTTCCTGTTATTTCCTGTAAACTATTTGGCCAAGTCTGTTATACTGGTATATCACAGGAGTGAACACCGTTAAGTATTCTGTGGAAGACACTGAATGTTGTACCTGATGTAGTTTTCAAGACAGCATGATCTTACAGAGTTCCAGATGCAGCCCTTTTGTCCTTTGCTAACGTCCTCTGGCCTTTGGAGCTGTACAAACCCTGCTGGAGGGCTGCAAACCTTGACTCCATGCCAAGGCAACCTACTGAGCAGAAAGGTCATCGAGCCATAGATGTCCAAAAATAAATTCTAGCTCTTTAGCTGAAAGCTGTGGAACCTTCTGCACTTCTCTGCTGTTAGTAGTTGTAGATCATGGTACCCACCACAAAAAAAGAGAACAAAGTCTGCCTGCCACTTTGGTAGAGTAACTCTTCTTCCCTAAAAGACAGGTTTGGATGAGTAGGACATTTGCTGCATTGCTATTACCATAAGTTAGGATGCTTAAGATCGCATACACAGTATGTTTCTCCTTTTATTAATATTTAAATTGAGTTGTCATTGTTGGTATTTAAGAGACAGATCTTCTTGATTGCAAAGTATTCATTATTTTTGTCCTCTTACTTATTAACATTCTTTGTCACACATCTAGCGTCACTCAAATTAAAAGGAGTGGAATTTACAGAGGAAGAAGATTGGCGTTTATGCGATTAACTAGATTACAGTTCCTGAGCTAGTAAAAGGGACTGATATATGTATCTCACTTTATTACTTTAGAAGTTACATCATGTTACATGGTGTAACACATAGTGTTACAATGGTACAGAAAGTGAGGGATGAAAGAAGAAAGATGGGATGTAAATAGTGAATTCTGCTTGTTCCAGCTCAGAATGTTCCAAGAGAGTATGGGACATCTGTCGAAAATATAAAGAATAGTTATATTCGTTTGGAAACTCTTGAAATATGGAGTAATTTGAAAATATGGAGGATTAAATGGTCAAAGGAAAAAGGAGAGGAGAAGATATAGGGGATAAAAAGGAGATAAAGAGAAAATCAAACTAGAGCTTTGAGTCTTTAGAGGTGTGATAGTGTTAGAAAGGAAGGATTAAACAAATGCAGAAATGCCAAGAGGAGGGTGTGGCTACTTGAACAGTTCTTTTTTTGTGTCTCCATTTGGGGTCAACTTGAAAATAGGAAATTAAACAAGTAGTTTGAAGAACAGACAGTGGAAAAAGCTTGAAAATAATTAAAAAATTGTGTAAGCATGAGTTTACCATAAAACATACAGGATAATGATGACACAAATGACATTTGCTGTGTTCCTAGCAGAGAAGACAAGATGTTCCCTTGCATGAGTTCTTTTTGCTTGAGGTTCACAAGGTACCTGAAGGAGGAAAGTTTGGACAGAAGCACTCACTATTTACAGGCATGCTGTTACTCTGGTGTGGATTAGTATTGATCTTGTGAGGAGATTGCTTGTAGCCACAAAAGTAGGTGAAGTCAGGAAGTATTAAAGACGGAAATGTCACTTGTCTGTGGAACAATAATAGAGCTATCGCTCATTTCAAGTGGTTGTTCTAAGATGTTATTGAAAGAGTGTAGGCAAGGATCTGACAGAAGGTGTAAGTAGAGAACTGCTGACTGCAACAGTATCTCTGTGGGCTTAAAGATCTCTCCATGCAGTAACTGGAGTAGTCTATGGCACAAGAGGCAATTGATTACTCAACTCTGGCTTGCGTGGAGGACTTCATCCTTTCATAAATCCTGGCTCTTGACATTTAAAGATTGACATAGCTGAAACACCTGTAGATATTTTTAGCTGAAATACAACATTACTGGCAAAAAGAAAACAAAACAAAACGAAACAAACCCTTATGTTTTTAACTTGCTTATGGAGTGGTGTTTCTTTTCAGTAGATCAATAGGGTGCTGTTAGGGTTCCGTCTCGGCCTGGCCTAATGTGTGCCAATGTGATACTCATTCTGTCAGATAATCATGGACTGAAATGACATTGTCATTTGCTTTCCTTATGGTTGTTACCAAGTCCTTAGTTTCTATTCAAGACAGCTCTTAACATTCTTGGGTGATAGAGCAAGCTTCCTCAGCGAAGTTCCAATGAGGACTTTGGCTCTGTCCACTGGCAGCCCAGTTTTTTTCTATTAATAGAGACAGGCCTGGGTTGTCTCCGTCCTGCAGAGGGAAACCTGTGTGAAAGCTCCTGTGGCTGCCGGATTGTCTCCCTCTGCTTGCACAGGACTCAAGTGGTGTGCTACAGAAAGTTCAGGGGATTCGACGCACTAGGAGACAAAAGGGAAAAAGCTTAATTACATATTATCCCCTCTTCTGGTTTTTCTTGTACTTATTCATCAGTGTAATTCCCACTGATTTTGGTTGGAGCTACCTACTTAATCCGATTAGCAGAAAGGTCATCAGGGCATGCAGAACTTAAAGTAGTCTGCTGTAAGCTACAGGACTTGTTTCCCCTGTTTTGCCTTGAATCCAGGGAACCAGGATTCTGCCCACATCCTCACAGCAGCTCGGCTGTACCGTCAGAGTAGCGCTGATGGCAGTTTCCGTGGGCAGTAGTAGCCTGTGTGTGCAAGGCTGTGCTTTGTGCTTGGTCCGCTGGCACTGGGAGTCTGGGCTGGATTGGGCGATACATCCCTGTCAATAACACTGCTTCACTCCAGCACATTGCTTGATCTTTAAAATTAAGCCATTTTATTTGAAAAATAAATCAATGATACATTCCATGAGAAATCTATCATTAATTTTAGCGCTTCATCTTTATGTGAACCGTGCTGAGTTCGTGACTACCAGGCAGCAATTTTAAAGAGGCTGGAAGACAAATTATGTTAAAGGTAGAAAGGTGGTGTTGTGACTGACTTCATACAGGAATGAGAAGTTAACTTTCCTAGAGTACTTTTTCTTAATACTGTGTAATAGCATACATAAGCATGTACCACAGATGTCTGATTGCTATTTCTAATCTCTACAGACTTTTGCAACCACATGAATATAAAGGGAAGGTAAAGGGAATGTGTTTTCCCTTTTTTTAAGATGTAAAAGTTAGTTTGTTTTCCATTATCAAGAGTTAATAAAACGGCAGAAGTTACCAGCTGACCCAGTCGCAATCAATCTGAGCTGCCTTGAACTGTCTTGATGAAGAGAAATTTTCAGAGACCTTCAGTTTGTTCTGGGACAGAGTAGAGCGTAGGAAAAAATACAAACCTGACTTTGAAGGTAATATTATCTGAGATGAAATAGAATTGCAGAAGCATCTGCAAATAAAAGAAAATTATGCCTGTTTTTCTCAGTAGTATTTGTACTGGCCTTTGACGTTAAAGTCTGGATACAGGAATGCCAGCTACCGATTCCAGTGGGTTAGTTATTTCTATTGTAATTTCCCTTTTTCTTTTCTAATTTTTTTGCCACTACTGAAACTGGAGAAGCTTGCAATATAAATTTGCAAGGTAATTTTTCTCTACTTCAATTGCAAAGACTGAAACTGACTGACGACTGCCTGTTACTTAAATTTATGATACATCTTGCATTTCTAGAGACATCAATGGGCCTACAGCACTTTAAGTGTAAAGAGTTTATTTTTACAGTGATGCACGACAAATTTAAACATGTAACTGCATAAGCATTTGTGGGTTCTTCATTAAAATCATCAGTGCATTAATGGGAGAATTTTTATAACATTAAAAATGTGATAGCCAGGGGAAATGGAAAGGGAGAGAAAAGAGCAGCTACTGGACATTTAGGGCTGAGAACATACTGCAACACTAAGAAAACTAAAAAAATTAAGTAAGATGGGGAAGTTTTAACTCCTTCATGTTTGATTATATGTTATAAATGATATAGAAATGTTCTGTTGTGTTGAACATGCTAGTGCTGTATGTTAAGACTGTATAATTTTCTGTTTGAATTCATTTTTCTCCCTTTTAAAAATACTTCTGCTTGTCACTGTTGCTAAATTTCAGCTGGAATTCTGCTTGTGTATAGATTTTGTAGTGTCCTGCAGTTATTTTATCCCATCAAGTTATACTGTCCTTCAAGTAATGTGTGATGCTGGACAAAAATTATGTGTACAATGAGAAAGGCTCATCAGAAATATTCAAAAAGTGTTTCCAAATTTTAGTTATAAAATTTTGGATACAGTTGATTAGAATTTCATGGAAATTTAGTAATTATATACTCAAGCTTTTCTGTATCTGTTTATTTCTTGCTATTTATACTCATTCATAAGAGGATATTTGTATCTAACCATTAACTATTTTATACCTAATTCATAAGGGCTACTGATTACATTGAAAGGCTTCGTAAGTTCAATTTTCATTAGGTGGCCTGTTCTTGAAGAAATCTAAGGACAGGATTTCCCATGTGGAAATAATTTTTGAGTACTTAGAGCCAATCTGAATGTAATACTGTGCAGAAAACTAAACCAAGTAAAACAAGCGTTTTTCGTTATTTATTGTGATAGAAAGAACCATCATAAAAATTACCACAATAGAAAAACCCAGTAACATAGTTACTGTAGCTTCTCTGAATGATTGTCAGGAATATATTTACCTAGTTACTAGGAAGCGCTATTTCTTGGCTCTTCAGCTGTCAGTAAGAGGCGTCAGTAAGACATCTTCTATAGAATGAAAACAGCATCATCACTTGTTAACACAGAATATAGCAGTTGATTGGACTGTTTAATTTTGGTCAATGATATGTAAAGGTATGTCACAGAGGAAAAAATACGTATACAAATAGGATGCAAAAAAAGTTACATATGTGGAGGCGTATGTTACATTCCCAAGATACACATTGGCAATTAAGAAGTCTCTTTTCAATTATACATGATTCCTAAATGCTTTCAATCAAAATTGAAAACATCTTTGAAATTAGAGAAGAGGTTCAAAAGACATTAGAGATTCAAAACAATTTGCCCTGAAAAAAACAGCAAACAAGCAAATACAGCTGTAAAAGCTTTAGGTTTCAAGAACTGAAAAAGCCAGACCTGTGTCGGTGATGCCTGCTCTGCAGAGGCCTAAAGGGTTGCCTTTACGTCTGACTTCCCACTGTCTCTGCTTCCTAATTTCCTTCACTTCGTGTTGGCTTCGGTAAATAATTGTCTACAGTAATCGATTCAGTTCTGTTGAATACAGCATATTGAATTCTTGCCCTGTTTCCAGACCAAATGCTGTTTCCTCATTTCAGCATGTCCTTGGCCACTCTTCAGGGCAAATCCCACTCCATGAGACCTCTGCCATGTTACACAGCCTGGTTCTTGATTTCAAAGTATTCATAACCAACTATGCGAGAATTTATGAGGCAAATTTACTTTGATAAGCTTCAACAGGGGCTTTGATAGTTACTGTAATAATATCTTGTTATGTTCAGAATTTTTAGAAAATAATAGTAGTTGCTTTCAAAGCAACACCTCAATTTTTGAATATTCAGCATTTCAAACCAATACCATGTTCTTCAGGTGTGAATTATTTTATTGCAGGGATCTTCTATGTTCAGTACGTACAGGTTTTACTGTCTTGTGGGATTTTTCATTCACTGGAAGACTTGCTTCCAATTTGAAATTTAGCCTCTGTCAAAGAGTGAATTGCACTTTTTGATTTCTCTGGAGTCTTCCAGTCATTTTGAGGTTTTACTGTCAGATTTCCCTCTATATCTACCCTGTGTTGAATAAAGAATCTACGTGCACCATAGGAGACAGTAATTAAAAGAGAAGGTCATGAAATACATAAAGCACTGTCTAGTGCACTAGGTATTCTTACTGTGAATAAGAATAATATTTTTAAATAATAGTTGATGTTACTTCTTGAAATAAGACTAGTAAGCAATTTGAGAGATGCATTTAAAGACCATAATCTCTCTAAGACTAAGAAGAGAGGATGCTCTTATAAAAAAATGGGGTGTAGCTGTGTTGGGGCCTTGGAGTGCACTGATATGCAAGGCATTTTTTACAGATTTTTTCCTTGCTGCACTTCTGAATGTGGTTTCCTGTTGAACTATAAGTAACAGAAGTTCTGGCTTGCTCTTTCTTTGGCTAAAAGGGCCATTCAGGAGTAAGGGGCACTCAGTTGTCCTTGAAGTTCCTCCATAAAGATGCAAGAATGTCTAAAGACATCAGGAAAACCAGAATGAAATCCCCAAAGCACAAAGGGAACAGGGAAATTGAAGTAATGTTATCTCAGCTGTTGATACCTACCTCTTTCTTTGTTTCTCATTAGGAGGCATGGGTCAGATATGACATCTCCTGACAAACTGCTTCCTCTCTGTAAACCATCATCTCAGTCTAGTCCTAAGAGCTGTTCCTGACTATTGGTGAAAATGGAATGTTACTGGAATGCCGCAGCATAATTATGGCCTTTTTCAGTCATCTAGAAAATAGAGCAGCAGTTGGTACACTCTGCTTTGATTCAGACAGATGAGTATGCAACAGAGGCACCACAGGACAACCCCCAAATTCAAGAACTCATGGCTTTGTCTCAAGATAACCTTGATTTGCAGACTTGGTAGTTAGTCTTATACCATGACTTGTTTCTCACATACCAGGCAACTAATTCTTTGCTTCTGTTGGGTTGATCACATAGGATAGAGTGTGCTTTCTTCTAACTTTCACCATAGTTTCTATTGTAAGGAAATTGAGGTTTTATTTAATGACTTAGTCTCTTTCTGAACACTGACAATGTAGGAATGCATGAGTACTTGGTGTGTGTAGGTGCATGGAATACTGTACTTGGAAGGCATTAATACACAGTGATATTCTTTGGAGTCATTAACAATTGGTAGAGAATAAAGCTAATGAGGCAAAAAATAACTATAGAACAGACAGTAACTTCCTCTTAAAATAACTTATTTTTAGGAACAGATTTTTGTAGAGGAAGAGGAAATGTAATCACCCTTTGCCAGCTAAAGCAGCTTTGCAATTCAGCCACAGATAAATTGTATTCATCTGTGAAAAATAAACAAAATATCCAATTTCAAATACATTTTCAACCAATAAAAAGTATTAATATAATATTAATGTAGTATTAATGTCTATAATTAGTTTCACTTACCTAGTTTTCGTTTTAAGAGTTTTGACAAATTGTTATTGGTTTCTTTTAACTGTAAAATGTTTCTCAATATCATGGAGACTTGTGTTAGGAGGTTTTTCCCATTGTAAACAGAAATTAAACAAGCTGTATGCCAGCTATTTCAGTGCTGACAATTGGGCTCGTGCAAGGTCACTTAGAAAAGCTCATAAACTTAATTAAATTCTCTTGTAAGCTTTGACATGAAGAGTAAGTTTAAAAGTGTTGGATTGCCAGGAATTTCGAAGTGTTCCCAGTGCTCCAGCCAACAAAGCGGCAGGAGAGAGGACAGGGCAGACCAGGGCTGTGCTCTTTCGTTCCTGGCAAAGTGACACAAAGATAGAGCAAAATCCCTTAAGTGACTTTCCAACTTTCTTCTGAACACGCTGTACTCTCAGATATCTTTTCAAATGTCACCAGCTCTGTCACATGCTAAATGTTGTCATATAATGGTAAAGAATTATCTCTGAACGTGTGAAGTCAGTAAATCTGCTCAGATATAACCTCTGTGTGCCATACAACAGTGTGAGGGCAACACTAGGTATGATTATACTATATTTCTGACAAGTAAAATAGCATCAGTCACACATCATCTTTTTACATTGTCACCAGAGCAAACATTTCAGTCTTTTCACCTGCGTTAGGGATGGCAGGGAATGCGGGCTGCACTGCAATACAAGTGTTATTGGGTCTGTTTTTCTCCGTCAGATGATCTCATGTGATCAGTCAATCACCTCTGTATGCTGTTGGACTGGTAGTCTTTTTAAATGAATAAAACCAGTGTCCTACCTTTCCAAAACCAATGGGAAGTTTATTTCATATTAGCAAATCCGGGGATCCAGCAGCAATCCCCGGGGCTGTAGTCCCCGTGCCTGCACTCCGAGCACTGTGGCTGGGCTGTGCTTGTCTGCAGGGTTTGGGAGGAAACCCAAGTGGGGCGTTCAGCTGGTGTGCACAACAGGAGTGGTGTGAGGAGGGGAGGTAGTTCTGTGTCTGAAGCAAAGCCAGTCCCCATTGATAGCCTAGCAGCATGGCTATTTAATCACAGAATCACAGAATGGTAGGGGTTGGAAGGGATCTCGGTGGATCATCTGGTCCAATGCCCCTGCCAAAGCAGGATCACCTACAGCAGGTTGCACAGGACCTTGTCCAGGTGAGCTTTGAATATCTCCAGGGGAGGA
>Ga0181612_145873_pt1 | contig 13193 bp, 3 predicted proteins | sample HoacroProtozoa21_FD_119630 | JGI IMG/M metagenome (GOLD analysis project Ga0181612, IMG submission 119630) | Hoatzin crop microbial communities from Cojedes, Venezuel. Combined Assembly of Gp0051906, Gp0051904, Gp0051908
CCCCCCCCCCCCCCCCCGACTGCCGGGGCCCTCGGCCGTGACCCCGCAGCCCCGGCGATCGCTGCTTCCTTGCTAGGCTGGAAAGCGCACCTTAACGGCAAGCCGCGCCAGGTCGTCGTCTTCTCCTGCCGAGTACCGGGTTAGCGAGTTCCACTTTGACTTCCAGTTTATATCACTGTGGCAAGAAGTATTTCCTAAAGTTCAAGAATTAATTTTCTTCTGTGCGGTCAACTGAGAAACAATAACATAATGAACTTCAAAGAGGAGAAGAACGGTAACAGAAATAACCATCAGTCCATTTTAATAGCTCAAAAATAACTGAGTTGTTGTAGACATTAAGTAACTAAGGGAAAGTGCCTCAGTGTGGGTGTCAGGCTTTGAAGAGAAAAGCTGGTTAGTAACTAAAGGCTAGAAGTGTTGGTCTGAGTAACTACCTCACTGTTTTTCAGCTTTTTTTACTTTCAGATGAAAACTCAGGGAGGAGGAAATATTTACTGTTTGGGGGAAAAAAAAAAAAGCCAGCAAGAGAAAGAAACAAAAATTCCAGAAGCAAGCATTCCCAATTTCATGCAAACTTACGTATTTTTAAGCCACAGGAATGAGAATAATAGAGTCTTGCTCTGCTTTGAAAGCCTGTTCCACCCTCCCCATAGAAGGGCTATCACCCCTATATAATTCTAAATAGCTCAACAAATGTTAAAGAAACAATAGGTTACAGAAGCACCCAGCAAGTTAGATGAATGACTTTGATGTGGCAGGACTGTTATTTACAGCTGCAGATGCTGCTCACGATTTAGTCATCAGAAATGCAAACTAATCATAAATATATAGAAACTGATACTTGCGTACAGCTCTCTAACAATTTACCTACTTTGAATACTGGTTTTGTATCATGAAAGTATGTTTCCCTGATGCTCCCTACAGCAGTCGTCTAACCTACACCCTGGTAATTCCCCTCTAAAACTGGAATACAGCTTTAAAAGAGCTCCTCCAGAAAAGGCTGGATGCTTTTTGAAAATACAACACAGCATACTACATGTGGCAGGGAAGAAATTTTCATCTAGTTCTAAACAGCACTAGTTAGAACATCGAACACCATAAAATGACTTGCATAGTACTTAAAGATAATACAAAACCCCCTTGCATTCAGTTTCCTGCAAGGCAAATCACCATGCTTCAGGTACTAGCAGAAGTTGGGCATCTAGTCTTTAAAAAAACCCCAAAACGTTTCCTGCAAAGAAACAAGTTACATGCAAGCGGACTGAGGCTCGGCACACGCGTTTCCCAGGCTGGAGCAGTGCTGTGCAAATGCAGCTGTCCCGGTTCTGAACTCCAGCCCCAAACGCGTTGCCACGTTGCTTTCAAGGTCAAGCCGAAAGCCTCGCTCTGTCACCCGGCTGACATGCTGCGTCATACACGCAATTCCTGCCTCCAAGCCTGCCCGGCTCCCAGCCGCCGCCTCACCTGGCTGGGGAGATGCAGCACGCCCTGTGGCTGGCTCGGTTCTGTCTGCTGACTGGACAGCTGTCATTCGCTTTCTCATCTACCAGTCATCCCTTTTCAAAGATTATATTTGTATGAGCATTGGGAAATTCTTATTCTTCTCTCGAATTTGGGTGAATTGAAAAGCATGTGCAACAGTTGTTAGGGTGGGGGATAAAAGAGCGTGACCCCATCACGCTGCCCTACTTAGGAAACCAGGCTTAAAAAAAAAAGGAATTTAAAAAAACCTAATCAGTCAACAAAGAAGGTATTACTCTTGGGGCTTCAGAAACGAATAAACCCCGCACAAGCCAGTTTTTCTTCCTTTTTGCAAGTATGCTTGGTAGCCTCACTGCATTATGCATTTCTGCTGGGCTAGCTGAAATTCAGGGGAATACTCGAGAGTAACTGTCTTTGTGCAGATACTGGAAATCTTGCAAAATGGCAACGCCAGGCTACCACCCACTAGCACGCACTTGGTTCCAAGAAGCTTAGATGTTTGTATTTCTGCCCCAGTCAAGATCATACCCAGAACCGTCATCTGCAGGCATACAGAGCCCTAAAACAACAAAAAAGCATCACACAAGCCCATGCTTTGTTCTGTTTCTATTTAGATGCTTGTTTGGACAGACTGAGAGCACAGGTCATTATGTAAACTGGTTAATGCATTTATTTTATATTATGTATAAACACTTAGCATTAACAAAATGCACTTTTTCTCAGCAACAACAAGCTAATGCCTTTTTGTATTCCTGCAGTCCATGAGTTGTTACTCCTACTTGCAAAGCAAAAAGCCTCCCTCAGCATACACTGAGAACACACACAGCTGGGACCTCCCATTTCACCAGGCCAAGCTGTCTCTGCTACAAAATCTTTACAATCCTTGACATCAGAGACAAAATACATCTCTTGTGGGCGAGCGACAAGTGAAACTGGTCCTTCAGTACTAAAACATTTTAAAGAACAGCAATAAAATAGTAGCCAATGAGTTAAAAAACCCTATCCTGAAAACACTCATTGCTCCAACATTGCTCCAACATTCCACGGTCAGCACAACAAAAACATACAGAGCACTTTCACATACAATGGCCGCAAGCTTTTAGTACAAAACTTGGTTGACCTTGCAACCGTACTTTGAACTGCTCAACTGATACTGTAATAAGACAGTTAACTAATTAAAAAGTGATGTTTAATCATGGGACCATATTTTATGGTTCACAGGATGTTAAATTGCAAAAAGTTTCATTAGAACGGATTAAGAATGTAAAAAAGGGAATAAACATTTATTGAAAAATATATGGCAAGTTATAAATTAGCTGTATTTAAAAACAACATTTTTCAGAGGATTATTCCAAATGGTACATTAAAGCAGCTGAATTTTACCAGGCAATAAGTGTTCCCTGAAAAAAGTGCTAGTGACTTAGAAAGACCTGAATCGGTAACCAAAATGTCTGCATAAATGGCAAATTCAAGTTTCTTAGTGCAAGCTTCAGAAAAAATGGCATCAGAAATGCAAACGTCAATGATTCCTGTAAACCTTCTCAAACATTAAAGTCTGGGGGTTTGGTTTTGCACACAACAGCACTGAAGTATAGATGCACTCAAGGGTTGAGGCCATTATTATCACAATATAGTTTGAACCAAAGTAATAGCTTGCTGCTGCCAAAATGGTGAAGTCTGGCTTCCTCTCCTCACAACCCTCTTCCCTCCCAGCTTCAGACCGCTTGCTTTAGCTGCTCTCCTTGATGCAGTGCTGGCACTCACTTGACTGCACAGCACACCGACAGGCCTGACATTTGAGGAATCTCCATTCTGGCTCTGCCAGAGACTGTCTTTGTTCCTAGCCTGCTGATGTGCTCAGAGGAAAACCTGGGGAAACTCGATGACGTGGTTAATCTAGCTCCAGCTGTCTGCTGGCACTGTCCAAATAGTGTCCAAATGGAAAACTCCGAGTTCTTGCATGCATAGAATTACTGGGTTAGCTTAAGGTTGAATTGTTTTAAGATAATGAAGGGCTTTTAGTTTGTTAAAGGTGAAATGGAGAAAAAAGGAGGTTGGGCTAGAGGATCTCCAGAGGTGCCTTCCCACCTCTGCAACTCCCCAGTTTACCCTGGCAGCTTCTTCCCATTGGATGGCTGCCAGCGAGCGGGGGAGAGGATGGATAGATAGGCTCCTGCTATGCCATAATGAGCCACAGGAAAAGGAAGTAGGAAAGGCTGCGCTTTGTTTAAATAAACTTGTGCTTTTAAGGAAACCATTAGAATTATCACATTCCTACTTATTAGCAAACTTAGACCTCCCTTTCTGAAAAAATTTAAGACGTAATCAAGCTAAAATTATTTCCAAGGTCATATTTCCTTTTATTCCATCTTACTTTCATACCCAGATGCAAAAATTGATTCCTCTATCAGTAAATTCATAGCTGAGCAGTTTGTGGCAGCACTGAAAACAATCTAAAAGAGGAAGACCTTATTTCAGTTTACTCCACTATTTCACAGCACGCATCAGCTAGACCTCAGGACTGTCCTGACGAACATTATGCAGATGGACAACGCCCCCATGCCAGGAAAATGTCATAGACTCTAGAGCAGACTCTGCACCATGCTATTTTCCAATTTTTACTGAACCCAGGTTGATAAAGCCTACAAGAATCTCCTGTCACAAGCAGTCCAAGATAGGTGTATGTTCGGGAGCTCTAGTGTACAGTATGATTGAGGGCCTGAAGTGAAATACAATGCTGAGAGCTGAAATAACGTATATTTGATTTTCTGCAATGAGTTCCCTTCTGTTCAGAGGAGTGACAGCCCTTAGCACTACAGATGCCTTAGAAAATTCCCGTGCGGCCGCAGACCACACTACTGCTGCAGCGTGACCCAATGCAAGGTTGCCTTTGTCAGCCTTCCTGGCGGCAGGCTGCCTAGAACTGACACAAATCCCTCAAAGGCATCTGATTTAGGAGATCAGTCGAGTTTGCCCTTGCCCGTACTTGGGCATGACAAAAATGGGTTTGGTTTATATCATATAGCCAGTCATTGATAGATGTGTTATTTTCTTCACTTAGCTAGCAGAGGTAATAACCATGGTTCCTTCATGGTGTTTGGTTTAGGTAGTTCCATGCAAGACAAGGACTCTGCAAACCAATACAATAAATGTCCTGTCCTTCCCTAGATCATTCTCTCATCACACAACCAATCTGAAATTTAAGTACTCTTCAGTACTTCACTTTCATTTAATATTTAGGCTTCAGATACAGATATTCCTGGTAATAAAGGGGAAGTTGTTTCCCACCACACAATGTCTCTCTAATCCATAATTTACAAAATCTTAGTGAGCAGTATTGAGTACACAAGTCAGGGAAGTATTAATGGCTGTGGAAAAAATTTCGCAAAATGAACACCTGAGTTATCTTGATTAATCATGGTAACAGACCTGTTTCCTCTAAGTACTCAAATAGTAATAATTTAGCGTTCATTTAGTTTCATTGCCTTATTTTATCAATTGGATCAGGAATAGATGGCTGATGTTGGGAGAGAACTCGCATGAAAATGAAAAAACGCAGTACCTCAGGGCTTATAAACAAACAGCCTTTATGGTTATAAAAGACCTGACACTGAATAAACCATATCTACGGTTGATGGTATTTATCACATGCTCTGCAAGAACTAGATTTTGTATTTGGCTTGTTACCAAAAGAATGCATTGCTTGCCATTGATTTGGTGTAGGAGAAAACCCTACACTGTTACTGTGCGAGAGACACAAACACAGGCACAGACTTACCAAACAGAAAAGCATGGACATGTCGACGAAACAGTGATGAGTCATAAACTGAAATGTCCAGGACTGAAATGACCAAGACTGAAAGTTAGCTAAGACTAAATGAAAGGCATGCATCCAAGTACATCAAGTTCAGATTATCGCTGCAACTCCGAAGAGAATGAATTTCTATCCTACACTAAAACTGAATGAATGCTAGTACCTCTGCTTGCCCTTTCCTCTAATCAAAGACATTTGTACGCTAATTTAATGCCAAAATTAGCAATTTTAAACTACAGATGTAGTTCTCCATAGGGTTTTATGTTTTAAAATTTTATTCTCCAGGTTGTACAACAAGTTTCAACAGTTTTCAGTATTTACAAACTGTAAGGGAGAAAGAGCTGGGAGGGAGAAAAGAAGGAGAAAAATAGTCTTTTGCACAATAAACTTCTTTTTTCAACTTCAAATAACATGATGCTAACATGGTGCTTACTGAAAATTATAGCAGATTTCTTTGTTATATGTTTTCCAAAACATCTGATTAGCTAGGAGCTTTTAAACCTAAGAGTTGCCATGTGTCATAGTGTGTAATTAACATTTTCTAAAATCCAGTAAGTGCAAACCAAGCCAGAAGTGGTAATGTCTTGCTTAGTTCTATGCAAGCTAGATTTCTAGCTTATGTTATTTTCCATGCCTGTGTATTAACTGTTTGAATACAAGTGAGAAGGTTCACCTCATTGTCTCTCCGGAGATTAAAAAAAATCGCATAGTAGAAGCAATGTGACTGAGGAAGGTGTGCTCCTCATGGATAGTTTTACATTAATGAATTATTGTCACCATTTTAAACAGGAAGAGAATTGAGTCTGGACAGCACATACAAAACCTCCCTGTTTATGACTGCCCTTTATTTAACTTTTATGTTGCAGGTATTTTTTACTCAGAATTTAACATTTTGTTTATCACAGCTTTAATACAGATCAAAAGCCATTCTCAGAAAATACTTGCACTGGATCTCAAAGAAATAGACCTTACTGAGATTGTCCTGGATTAGTTCTCTGACGCTTTCATTACTTTTCATTGTTGGTTTGTTTTTTTTTTTTTCCTTGTTTTGCTTTTGCTCATGATTTAGGGTAAAAGCCTTCAAATGAACTATGATTTTTTTTAAATTTTAGCCTGGAAGAGTTGTGACTCTGGTTGAAGATCCTGAGGTATAGTACTCCTGTTCTGTCTCTGTAGTGTACAGAATGTCCTGTTGCATTCCCAGCCTGCGTAGTAAGTCTCTATTACTTTTTGCTTCTCTACAAGCAAATAATTATCTTTCGTGCAATGAAAAGTTCTTTCAGAATTTCTTGGAGTTACACCAGTGAGTCTTGATTATTTCAAATAAATCAATCAATCTAAACTAAGAAACTGGCAGTTGTTTGGATCTGCTATTACTGAAGGTATATTTTAAAGTATTTGCTGGAATAGTCACTTCAGCTATCCAGTTACAAGACGCAGAATTTTACTTTCAGCATGTGTATAGCGCTGACAGTATGCCAACAGTAGACCCGAGATATTGTGTCAGAACTGTAATCTTGCCCTCCCAAAATAAAAACTGAAACAAATTCAGATTACATTGCAACGATAAAAAAAGGAGATGCCGTTGCTGTATTTTTTGCTACACGGATAAAATGCTTAAGGAATTAAATGCCACAACGGTGCTCTTGTTTTTTATGTAATATTGTGAAATTAGCTCCTGTTTAGAGAAAACAGTCGTTGGCCCAAGTCTACCGTTCTTGCTTATCTTTTGACCTTTTCCGTCTCACTTAGTGCAATGGCAGTGTTTGCAAGGGGAGTGCCTGGTCTGGAGAGGGAGAGGACATGAAACAAGGCCTAGGTTTACAGTCATGTAAGCTGTAGGAAAATCAAGATTTAGAAGTACTTAGACTTACACTCTGCCTGTTTCTAATTCTGTTTGGTAGTAAAGAAGCTATTTTACAACTACCCACAATTTTTTTTAGTGACCTTAGCCACTAGAGAGCTCTTGGCTGGACTGCTCACTAGCTCAGACAAGAGCACTGAGCTAGGCTGGGGAAGCCCAGGGGCAGCTACTGCAGGACACACCTTGGGTGCGATTGCTTTCCCACTCCCCACGGATCCTCCAGGCACTCCCACCCAGCAGCTATGCTGGCACGTTGCTGGGGATGGCTGCGATGGTCATGTCCATCCAGCTTCACACTGCTCCAGGAGAGGGAATCCCTGCAGGTACCAGTGCCTCCAGAGGGCTGTGAGTGAAGGAAGGATGGCGTGGAAGCAGAGGGAGAGCAAGGCCACAGGACACCAGGCTGTAAGACATGGAGGATGGGTATTTTGGTAGTAGTTATTTTTTCTTTGCAGTTGCTTATCTATACAGTTACGATACTGCTGTCCTACCTATCTGTTTCCCTGAAATAGCCACAAAGAAACGTAAGTTTAGCAGTAAATCAAAAACTTCAACTGTTTTTTGCAGTTAGCAAAACCAGCAAAATGCAATGCACTGTCTCTCATTGTGATTTTCTGTACCTTTCTAGTAAGGGGTTTTTTTCACATTACTGTACTGCAGGGTACCATTATGTTACACAGACACCTATATAGACAAAGAATGCTTATGTTTGTTGTCACTCAGTTTGTATTGTTAAGCAAACTTATTTGTTACCATAGAAACTTTTTTCCCCTTAGCAAACCAGTTTTGTTTGGTTGATTTTGTTCCCTTTTCTCCAGAATCTGGTGCAGCCAGATAATCACCCTTTACACATAAACATCAAATGATATGACAAGTCACTTGCTTTAATTTCAGTTACTTTTTCTGCAGTTTAAAAAGGTAACCTTATTTTGAAGTTATCTTAGCAGACTACAGCCATTATTCACCTGCACGCAGACACCAAATACTGTGGTACAACAGCAGTGGTACTTTTATCGGCAGTGCCAGCTCTCAATTCTGTGCTAGCCGGTGTGTCTTTCTTCACTAGTGATACACATAAGGCAGCTTGGAAACAAGTTTAGAGAGTTATTTTAACTTGCCCCATCTGAATTTCTTTGCCAGTTAAGAGAAAACCACACAGAGAAAGAATATCACACTCCTGGTCAAATTTTCTGGATTATGATTTTCCATAATCTGAAATGGGAATCCTCTATACTGAAAACTAAATCAATGAACTAGCAGTAACATTTAAAGTGTCTGCTTGAAAACCCTATCTCTACCACACTCATACATATTTTCCTGTCAACACCAAAGTAGATCTGAATTGCAGATTTAACTCAAGAGAAACATGTGCAGAAGAGGCTGTTTTTAAAATTAACACATTTCCTGCGGACAGCTGGAGTGAAGCAGCATCCCAGAGGGCTGAGGGAAAGCAAGGAGCCCATTTTTGTACCCGTTAGTGCTGTTCCTGGCCACAGCACATCAAATGCCATAACCATCTACAAAGAATGCAATAGAAAATTACTCCTGGTGTTTTGGGTTTTTTTTTTAATAAAATGCCTTTGACCAGCATATAGTCTGACTGCAAAATTCAGCGCTCGTAAATTAACACCACCGCCCCAGCACTGTCTGATATTGTGACTAAATACTAAGATCCAGTTTCAGGGGAAAAACACCAAAATGTTCACTGTTTTGTCATCATTACTGTAGCACTGATATGCATACCTGCTTAGCTACAGGAAGAATCGACATTCGATGTTGCCAGCAGACAAAACAGACTACCACTTATTTTAAAACAGCACTCCCAAGACACACTTTAGTGGGTAACAGACCATCACCATTTTTCTGTGCTACTTCAAAACAAAAAACCCATGCAAATCTATCCCTACACAGATCTCGCTGATTTGTTTACATAAAACTTGGTAGGAAAGTATAACTAATTCACATCACTGTTAAATACTTTCTCAGACATCGTATCCGTGAAGAGGATGAAGAGATATTCAGATTCTCAAAGATGGTAATGAAATTTAACCTAATTGTTTGCTGAGGTGCTGGATATGCCACATTTAATTGTGCAGAATGAAGGTTCATCTCTCAACTTTTTCTTCTCCGATTCAGTTTCAGTGCAGTAACTTTACCACACTCATCACTCCAAGTACGTGTAACAGATGTAGGTGACACTCGGGTCCTTAGAAATGAAACTCCAACTAAACAGAAAAAGGACCTGATCAAAGTTACTTTGAATTTGGCACTATTTACAATTTTAATTTTCACATGCAAATTTTATAAGGTCAGGAAGATACTCTGTATCCTTTTTTGCCAGCCCTGTAGTAGCCCATGCCAAGGCTACTTACTACTTCAAATTTGACTGTAACAAGAAATTGTTTTATAAGAAAGGCCTCAGCATTAGCAAGAAAGTGGATGATCAATCTGCATAACTACCATTTTGACTGAAAATTTCCTAAATAAAACAGCCCTTTTAATTTGGGACACGTTCTGCAAATAGCATAATAGCTACAAAAGACTGAAAATGGAAGAAATTATTTTTTCAAGAGAGTTTTACCTACATACAACAGAAATACATCAATTGTTGAGTATCCTTTTAAACAATGCTTGGATTTTCTTTTCTTATGTCCTTCAACAGGGGTGTGTATGGGGTGTTGCTTACAGATTGCCAGCTGGACAAGAATGTGAAGTAAAGGCATACCTGGACTTCAGAGAGAAAGGAGGCTACAGGACCACAACTGTCATTTTCTATCCAAAAGACTCGTCAGTAAAACCATTTGATGTATTGTTATACATTGGAACTTGTGACAACCCTAACTACCTTGGTCCAGCACCTCTAGAAGAAATTGCTGAACAGATTTTTAATGCAGTTGGTCCTAGTGGGAGAAACACAGAATACCTGTTTGAACTCGCTAATGCTATGAGAAATCTTGTACCAGAAGATGTAGACGAGCATCTCTTCTCTTTAGAGAAACTAGTAAAGGTACTCTTGGAAAAGCATCAAAACCTAAATTGTCTATAAAACAACTTACTTTTAATGATCTTGCTCCATCTTCAGAGGAATGGTTTCGTTGCACAGTGGGTATATGACTTGGAGGCATGTTTCTCTGTACTGTGCTATCTTATTTATTTTAATATTGCTTTCAAAGTAGTAGTTGGTCATTAAAACATACTGTCACAAAAATAATTCTTTCAGGAGTCTACAGAAAGGGGAGCAGGGAAAGTGTTTTAGTTTTGAATTTGATAGATTGGGTTTTTATCCAAAGACTACATCTTTACGAAAATCTCAAGAGAACCACTTAAGCTTCTCTTTGTTTGAAGATTTTTTTAATTGTTATTATTTTTGCTTTAAAATAAATCTTTAGAATATTCTTAAGATCAAAAATCTGCATTCAGATACAACTCCCACTAATTTAAGTGATAGTTCTTTCTGGTTCAAGACCGCAGGCCTGGAGCTCAGTGCAGCTAAAGAAATAAACATTAAGTAGCTGTAAATTACATAGTAAATGCACAGTAGAACATTTATATCATCAATGTTCAACTTCATTGAAATTAAGTTATTCCACTGAATTAGTCATCTTACCCTTTATATATTAGTTTGTCCTTAAACGCAGAGGATAAACCATTTCATTGTCACGGAAATAATTCTTTCCCTTGGCTCATTATGCCAAGCCCCTGAAAACCAAAGCACAGTGTACTTTGACACAAACAAGCCATAATGCATCAGTGCCTCATTTTCTTTTTTAGGATTAATGTAAAGAATAAAGCCAAAATGTTTTAATTAACTAAGAGTATGACTTGAAGTCACAATGCAGCAAGAATGTTCAGAAACTCTCATCTGTTATTTGCCTTTAGATGCTGTTGTAACCCCATCTCTTAAAAAAATCACCAATCTCTGAGGATAGATTTTAAGCCAGTAATTTTCAACCACTGTTTCAGGGATACATGGACAAAAGGTAATTAAGAAAGGAACCCTCTTTTCAGTAACCGCACATGTGTTGTATGGACATCGAAACAAAGAGGGTTGGAAAGTCACCAGTTTAGGCTAGTAGGCTTACTTTATGCAAAACATAAGCAAACAGAATTTCCGTCCCAACAAGGACTTGTCTTGCTTCTCAAAAACTTATGTTATTTTTATTAACTTTTAACAAAGTATATTTTTGTATGTTAATATAGGAAAGGTCCTATTCCAAACACCATGTAACATCACATTTTCTCATACAGAGAATGTGTAAGTGTTTAGTAGTAGCTTGGAAGCCTGTATTGTGCACCAGTAATTGCAAAAACCATATGCTTCTACTATACAGGCTGTCCCTTTCTCTTCTTTACATTTCCTGGTTTATATTTGTAATTGCTTGAAAATATCAAGGTTATAAAAATAACAAGCTGCTATTATTTCACTTGGCCACCTACAAAAGTCGACAAGAACATAAATGAAAGTTACTAGGAAACATTTGAGAAAGGCAGCTAGATGAGTAGAAAATAGGGTATTAAAATTCAAACCTAAATTTGAAATAATTAGACCACTTAAAATATTTGACCAGGAAAGGTGTATTTTTTACATACCAGATTATAATTTTAGTCTGCCTCTGGCATCTCTCAAGCATTGATTCATTGAGGAAAAAAAAAAAGTGTGTTAGCTTTCTACAAGCTACTGTTTACTATTAATCATTGAATGCCACTATTTTAAGAGTACATGATGGGGTGTCACTTGATGGACAACTCTAAATGGCAGGAGCAAGTCCTCTGATCATATTAGCAAAATAATCATACATATCGAGACCCCATTCTTCCACTGGTACATGAGTTGCTTGCAAACTGAAAAAATATCCTTCAAAGGTCTCAATTCTCCACTGCACTGTGCTGGTTTAAGATTGACCGGAAAAGCCACCCCAACTAATTCAGCTGTACAGCAGGAGAGAAGTCTGATCAGAACTTCCAGGTGTCTGTACGTAATCACAGTCATTAAGATGCCCAGAGCTGGAGCTGAGTGACTTCACACACCAAGGATGGATAGTGATAACCATCACCCAAATCAGCTTTAAGAACATGCTCCATTACGCATGCATTTATTCACCTTTACTTAAAGAGTAACTCGTGTTACTGCATGCTTAACCATTACTAAAAATGTTATGTATGATTTATTTCAACATTTAAGTGTTGAAAAGAATAGTACCCTCAAAAAAACCCGATCAACAACAGCACTTCCTTTCTTCTGCTTAATTCAGATTTAAGCAAGCTGTAGTACAGTTAAAATATATACAATGACACATCACTTATGGATTTTTTAAAATTCTTGCCTCAAAGACTTATCCTTGTTCCTTAAAACAGGGCAAGGGATGCTTACACTCACTAATGATCCAAAAACATCAGTGATGATTCCCTCTTTAAAACTCTTAATTATTTAAGCACTGTGCTGGGGCATCGTGATTATGTACGGCTCTACGTTTTGTATCTTTAATTATATTCACGACATTGTCAGTTCATTTACTTTCCAGATTCATAAGACTTGCAATAATATCTGTAACAATACGTTCCAGTTTGTGCATACAACTTCGGTACAATAAAAGTGCATCACATTTACTAGTGGTGTTGGAGAAAGAAGTTTCCAGATGGTATGTTTATTTGAAGTGTATCCATATTAGGATGGACATCAATATGTGTCGTAATCACATCTTGTTATAAAATGCTGTTATATCTAAAGATGAAAAGCAATATACAACAGCTAACTACTATTCCGCAGTCTTAAACTGTGCTGACAATAGGAATTAAAGCACTGGAAATGTACATTTGCTCTTGCTGTATGGGATTTGAGCCATGACTTCCTACAGCTTCAATCATCAACAGTCCAGTATGCTTTCAGACCTGTTGCATACACTTTTTATATGCCATATATGCGTAAATTTTTGAATTTTTTTTTTACTGGTTAGAACTAAATCTAAATTTGTGACAAATTATAGATGTTTCGGATATGGTTTCATTATACAACCACACACATGAAACTACCTC
>Ga0181612_158371_pt1 | contig 13193 bp, 7 predicted proteins | sample HoacroProtozoa21_FD_119630 | JGI IMG/M metagenome (GOLD analysis project Ga0181612, IMG submission 119630) | Hoatzin crop microbial communities from Cojedes, Venezuel. Combined Assembly of Gp0051906, Gp0051904, Gp0051908
AAATAATTTCTTCTGCCATTCTACACTTTCTGAAGCTTTTATATTTAAGACATCTTATAACCCTCATAAATTTGATTTGATTTTCATTTCAGGCTGTTAACTGTGTCTAGTTCCTAACTTTTGGCAGTAAATTTTGAAGAACTTGCAAGCATACACGGAAAAGATTATCTTTCTGTGTCTCTCAATGCAATAAATTGCTTATAAGCAATGGCAATGACAATTATTTTATTACTAACAACCTTTCTGATTTCTGAGTGTTTGGTTTCACACCACAGTACAGTTTATAGCACAGATCTGAATGAACAGTCATATAGCCATATAAAACTTGTTACAAACTTTGCTGTAGTCATCCCTCAACAATAGCAGATGAAATCTGTACAGATGTTCAGTCATTTGAAATCGTTTGAGGGTTATACGAAAGATATTCTGCTGCAGTCTGTGGCAACTTTAATATCTTATATTAAAGAAAGCTCATACAAGCCACAAAAAATGCAGAAAGTAAATACCACTGAAATTTGTATCATTACTTATTCATGACAGGAAAGCAACCTCACAAGAGCAGCACATGAAAGGAGGCAGGCATTTAGGTTGAACAGGAAAGGCTCTTCACAAGACATAGTGGAGCTATTAGATACAGAGGTTATGGTCAGAACAAGAAAAGTACTTAAAGAAGACACTCATGACACTTTTTGTAATGAGCAAGGCAAATTTTAGTTCTGTCATTTCAAAACATAGGAGCTCCCCCTTGGAACTACAGCATCTTTGCAAAGTACTTTTGTTGTTATTCAATCTATCTACATCCAACATAAAAATGCATGATCTAAAGTGTTATATTCATAATTAAGTACTTCTTATTTGTAAAAATGTGGGACATTTACTTGCATTCTTCTGCATTTCAGGAATCTATCTTTAATAAAACAGGGGCAAATCTACCTGTGATATTTTCAGGGAAAAGACTGGGATCTTTTGACAAAGTTTTAAATTGAACACTAGATAAAAGATCTATCTTATAAATTCAGTACACATTTTCTTAATATAAATTGTGTTTGGCTTGAAACTGTGTAATGAACTGCTGGGAAAGTTAAGCTTTAGTCTGTGGAATTTAGTATCTTAATATCTGCAATAACTACTTCTGTAAAGAACTTAAGTAGTATGTATCCCTCTGATGAATCTTATGTCAAAGTTATGTCAAAATTTAATTACTTTCAGGACCGTATGGCTAACAACCTGCTTTTCAATCTCTTCAAGAAAACTTTGGAGAGCAGATAAACTCTGGGGAAAAAAATGAAAAATATCACTTCTTCAGATGCTTTTGTAGTAATATCCACTTAACTTGCTAACTAAAATGAGCTTTGCCTGCTTTTTACTCCTACAGAAATCTATCGTCAACATAGCTGTAAAGGCAGTAACTGAAGAGAGAAATTAATGACAGTTCAGTTGCCCTGGCTTTTGAATCCTGGAGATAGGTACTGCCCTGTTGGACCTGCAGCAGTGGCAATGATGAAGGAACAGGAAAGCTCACAAGTAACTGAGAAATTCCAAGCTGAGATTGCAAAACTGATACAAAAAAAAAAAAAAAAAGAAAAAAAAAGCTCCAGCAAAGCACACTTCCTTACTTGTAGATAGTAAAAAGTAGAGAAACAAATCTGTGAGATTTTAGAAACTTAAGATCCCATGATTTATTTTGAAACAGTCACTCTAATAACAGAATTAATCTTTGAGGACTCATTTCTACTCCTGTTGAAAGCATTAATCTGGAGTAAGACCTTAGGCAGAACATGGAGCTTGAAGGAGTGGGATAGACAGGTTTCTTTCATATCAGAATTATGATTACCAAGTCAGAAAGCCCGTATATATTATTTACCCTTTTATTAACATTGCAATAATGCTATAATCAGTTAAGCTTCAATATGTCTGTCATTTGCCACTGCGTTCTTAGGAGGTAACCTGATCAACAAAAAGCAATATTGGAAAATAATAAAATTAAAAATCCAAAATCTTCTGCTAATACATGTAAAAGAACACCAGATTTCTCCTAAGCACTCCGTGTGGACCTTCCACCTTATTTTTTCATGTGAAATAAGTTATTGTTGGGCTTTGACTGAATACAACAACTGGTACTCTTTTCAAATTTATAATAAGTTTTATTCTTTTCTACTGTGTGTCATTCTGTCTTCAATTTAATTTTTAAATAATATTTTAAATAGATAAATAAACAAAAGGTTAGGGGAGTTCATGTTATTTTTACTGGTCACCAGCATCACTATATGACTTTCAATTCTGTTTTAAAAAGTATTTGGCAGACTGAAGAAAATTCATTTAGTTTGTTAGTAAAAGTCTTTTAGTTAAACTGATGAAGCCTGTACACTTTAAGTTTTTTAAACTCACAGATTGGTGAATTCTCTTGTGTACACCATTATGAAGCAGAGTAGGAAATGAAGTAGAATTACTATCCTAAAGGACTTCTCACTTCCTAGTACTGTTCTTTTTTAGAGTGTATCAGCTGTTATAATCAGAACAAAATGTCACTGTAGAGATGCGCATATCAGGAGACAAAAACAATCTTCTCCAGCTGACACATCCACTCTTAGAACGCTTAAGTTTTCTGTCAGAGGAATTACAGGAAACATATGTTGATGAGTCTTTTTCTTCACTCCTGCATTTCCTCTGTAATAGATATTACAGAGGTACTTGCACCACCACAAAAGCTGAAAAGGAGTGGCAGCAAGGCATTTCTGGCAAAGACCCTCACTTCAGCTCTAGAGCTGTTTCAGCTCTGCAGTCAAGCATACCACCATCACACCATAAGTGAATTGAGAAAGCCATGTAAGACACTTTCCACAAAACTTTTGCACCTCTGTAATTCCAGACATTACCACATGGATTTCTTCCCAGAGATTTTACAAGTATAAGGGTTTCTTAGCTATTTAAAGATCATTCGTTGGTATCATAAGAGCACTGAAAGTCATTTATCTTCCACATGTAAGTTGTGGCATCCATCTCCAATATGAGGTTATTTCGGGGACATTTAACATAGCTGCTCAATTAATGTTGAGCTTGAAGGGCAGTCACACCTCTGAATCTGGCCAGCAAGCAGACACTACCAAAATCTCTGGGGAAAGTCTGCATGTACTCATTTGCAATACTGCCTGCATCATTCCACCTGTGCTCCAAGGCTACCGGATGCCAATCCATCCCATCTGAAGACATCGTGCTATACTCCAGTAAACCTTACCGAGGCCAAAGCTACAGGGCCTGATCAATTTTCAGCACAGGCAATGTGAGTGTAGAGCTCTCTAGAAAAGACGGTGAGGACAAACTGGATCCTGGCACTCCGTAACCCATTTGAGTAATGGCTGTGTCTGAATTTAAATACAAACCATGAGGAAGAAACATGCAAAATAGCGGTAGTCAGACACACAATAAGAAGTTGCAGTAGTCTGTTCTTTGATTTTCAGCTGCATTGATCTTAAATAGGCTGCCAAATCTTCAGTAGCGAGACACAAGACGAAATATTTGGAGAAAAGATATCTGTAATAAATATGGATCCTCAATTCTAGAAAACACTACCTGTCTTTCAGAGTAAAAAGAAAGAAAAATACAAAGCCTACCTCTTTTATTGATAGCAATCAATGTACTTTACCAAAATAAATAAGCTACCCCATTTTTTATACCTTCAGATTTTCATAATTTCCAATATATGTGAGATAATTGAGATGAGCTGTAGAATTTTTATATTGATTAGGGAAAAAGCAATAAACCTAGCCAATGTGCAATTATCCAGAACCGATGGAGATCCAGAATTCCCCGGGCCTTAGTTATGTAATTTATCATCTTCCATTTGCAGTGTATCATAATGAATCCATGATAAACCATTGGTAAAATCATACCAGGCTTGCTTGCTGCCAAGAATTATGCTTTGTGTTATGTATTCAGATAATCTGCATATTACTACCATGTATTAGACACAAATAGCCACTTCTCATTAAAAAACAATCCTATGAGAACAATACCTGTTACATATGCCATAAAAAAGCATTGTAACATAATACATATAATACAGAATAAACTTTACAGCTTCTGCAATCATTTTAGCATAATATTTGACATCAGTATTTCATAGTAAAATTGGTAGAAATACAGTTATGATTTTGCAAAAATGAAACATATTAATCAAAACAATTTTATTTTGAATTCAGAGAATAATGATAAACAGATATGCATCTGTCTCCATCCCCTATGTATTCCATAAGACCTGCAGCCATTTTTCAGTGCAGTAGTACAGCGCAGTAAACAGAAAAGAAAAATTACCATTCACAATGGTTTTCATAAAGACCTTTCATTTTAGCAGTTTATGCTCAAGTCCCACATAGCTCAAAACAGGCCCTCAAAGAATAGAATTTTAAAAAGAGAACTGTAAATGAAATTTTAGTTAACTTAGCACTATATCTTTTTGCCTCCTGTCCATACTTCCTTCTGTTTCTGAAACCTTTCCCAACTTTCCACACCAAATTTTTGTCTGCCACCTTGACATATTACCTCCAGATACATCCCGCTATATGAGACTTGAACATACTGCACTTGTTTGCTTTTCATATTAAGCCACAATTGTTCTATTTATGTACATTTTCAGAAGTTTGAACAAATATATATCATGTGAATAATCCCCTATTAAATCTCCTACATACCTGGCACGTTGTTCAGTATGAAGTATTCATATATATATATATATATACACAATTTATGCTTAGAACTTATCTATCAAAATCATTACAAAACTGACTAGATGTCTCTCAGCTAGCTGAGAAGCAGTCTGTGAAATGAAAACTCAGGTGGGCAAATCTGAAGGGATGTATAGGCGAGAAAAATAAAGTATTGCAAGTCACCATAAAAAAAGAAACAAAGACACCAAATTCTGTACTGTGGAAAGATATGAGAAAGTAAGCCAAAGCAAAGCTAGATGGACATTGTAGCATAAATTTTAACACAAGGTGGGAATATATATCAAGAAGTTCAAGCCAAAGCAAGTTAATGATATTAATGCAAAAAGATAAAATATATAGCAAATAAAATTAGTCAAAACTTCAGAAATGAAAAAACAGTGGAACCACAGCAAATAGAAATGCTGCTATGTGCCAACACATATGCAGAAAATAAATATCGTCTGAGGATTTGGATAGACACTGGGAAGAATGGAGAAAAACACAGTAACAAAATAAGTGAGAAATCTGTAAAATCAGATGTTTGAAGAAGTGACATTAGCTTAAATATTTAATCCTTATCTGAAGTGACTGCTTATTGTAGAAAATATAAAAAGTCCTCCTTTGATTCCCTTCCTATCTCCAGTCTGCAGTGATTCTTGTAAGCATACAGTCTGTAGACTTATTTAGGGAAGGTTTTCTGCCCAAGTGGTTCTAAAGTTTTGTTTTACAGCGAATAGGGCTCATGGTTGTTCTGATCTCTCTAGGGCCAAGTCCTACGTTTGTGGAATGGTTGCTGGAACAATTACGTCCTGAGCAGACATATGGCATTTGGAAGTTGACAGTCCCATCACTGCGGCTGAAAGTAACTATTGCAGGACTTCACGGCCACTCGGGCACTTCATGTAGGCAAAAAAGTAATTTGAATCACTAAACCAGAGAACTTGGAAGAGGAATGATACCCTGATTTCAACTGTAGATACAGTCTCAAAGATCTTTTTGAATGAGTTTTATTTTCTAATGAAAGTAAACACTTTGCTCACTAGAGGCAGAGGTTTAATTTCAACAAACACTGCAGCAATCAATGCAGTAGGCCACAAAGCTGCAGGTTTCATAAATGATAACACGCAGCCAGAGCAGGATCAAAATTCTGTTAAGATGCTGGAGACCTGGCAGGACTTTTGTCATTTCTGAGAAGTAAGAGCCATTAAGAGCATTTCTTTTCCATAAAGAAATGAACTGTCTTACTGGTTTCAAAAATATACTTTTGTGACCGTAACAAATTTCATATCTTTCAACTCCTCACATTTCCTTTTCAGCTTTCTTCCTTCCCTTCTTCTGCTCCAGGCAAAAAAAAAAAACAAAGTAAGGGGAAATCAAAAGTGGGAAGAAAGAGAAACTATACTGCTACTTTAGAGTTTTAGTAGCCTCATCTGTATTATAAGCTCTTTTAACTCTCTCCAGTATTTTAGTACAAGTGAAATATACAATTAAAAAGACATTTTCCATTTCATTCCAATTTCACAGATCTGAGAAGATCAATCTCATATCTTTCCCCACCAGATAATATTTTTTTTTTAAATGCAAAAAATAAAGCTAGTTCTCAGAACTTGGTGGAAAGGATATTTGTTCTAGGAATAATATCTATCGCCATGTCAGCATGGACAAACTCAAAACTGTCCTAGGATCTTTTCATCCTATAAATATATAACAATAAATGTGAATGTGTCCAAGACAGGGAAACAAAATCATTATTGCCTACCTAAGAGTAACTAGCCCTGGCTGTAAATGGGATTGAGGGGTTCACTGAAACAAGAGATACTATTAATAATCACGCTGTTTTAAACAGCCTTAGGAAAACTAATATCTACTACCAAAAAGTCATTTATAAAAAAGATATGATATCTTAAGCTGAATGAATAATTCATAATGAGCAATTTAATTAGCTAACTTGGTTCTTTCTTTCTGCCTGAGATTTGTCCAGGAACAGATTGCCATTTTCACACATTTGTTTCTTATTCAGAATATTTTTCTTAATTAATCTTTGGGTGAGTAGTTGTTTGTTCAAAATTCATCACAAATATCCACCATTTCACATGTGTTCAAATTACCTTGGTTTAATTTTTTGTGGAAAAAACATTTGGTTTCCTTTCTCGGGAGTAATTTTAGAATCGTAGGGCTTGTACCAATATGAATGTTAGGTAAGGTTTTATATTTGGCACCTGTTTTAACAGTGTCTGTACTGGACACACTTCTATAAATAATACAGCAACTGCATAGAATAGCTCTTGAAAGCTGTAGGAACTAAATATGTCCTCCTAAGTCTAGAAAATCAGTTTATACACAATGAATTACCAAATAAAAGCATGAGACTTGGTAGATTTAACTAGCAAAAATCTAATAGTCACTTTTGAAATATATTTGATTTAAGAGATATTGTCTGTGTTAACTTTGTAACAATTTCAATATGCTTTAAAATAAGACTGCTAACTATTTTCCAATATATTTAGATAGAAAAAAATCTTTTTAATGTTGTTTCCATGCATAATCATGAAAGCTATAGGTACTACATTTTTCTAAAGTGCTGTAATGGTTCCTTACAGAGTAGAAGACTCATCAAACATAAATGTCGTGTAGATTTAATCCCTGAATCATATCCAACAGAAACAGTGACAGAAGAGAAAAATACCATATATTTGTTCTCTAAAATAGTAGTTCTTTAAATTTCATGTAACATAAGTCACTAAGGATGCTTCTGCAGTGCAAAAGTACCATATGCCACTAATCATTCTCCAAAAGCAGAGGTGCTTTTAGATTACAGTGTGGAATTAAATTACCTTGGATTTATCATCCAACTGGAAGACAAAACTGAGAATGAAGTTTCAGATCTTGCCAATGGACTCTGACAAAGCCCTCCCTGGTTCAGCATCTACGCTGTAAAAAGGGCTACATCAAATATATTCCTGGTACTACAAGTTTCTGGCTAATCTCAGTGTGGACTCTGACTGCCAGAGAACTGAGTGTGATGAAGCGAAAAAAAGAAATAACTGTTAAAACACAGCTATACAATGACAGTGCTGAGATGACAGCTCAAATTAAGACTGCTGCTAAAACGTTCCTCAGGAGGCTGTATAATTTCCTAGTACCATTGCTGCCCTGTTAGCAAGATGAGTTCAATCTTCTTTTACAATCCAAAACAAAGGCACGTCAACATATGGTATAAATCTGTGTTATATGTGCAATTCCCATCATTAAAAAAATTAAGTGGACTGGCTCTTACAATGACTGAGAAATAATGACTTTTATGGACAGGCTTCACTTTACTGCTGGTTTGCCTAGTTTAGGCCTGTTACGCTCTTCAGAACTACAGTGATCAAAAGCTACACTTAAAATACCTCTTTTTCTTCTCTAGAAAAGAACCTTCTTGTTCTCTCCAAAATCCAGCTGCTAGCACAGGCACTGCTGAGCAGACTAATATATAACGCAATTGAAGAAACAAACAGACAAAACACAACTTCAAATATCCAAAAGAACACATCACTCATTTTCTCCCACCAAAAATAGCTTGTCTAAATATCACCGATGTAAGAAGCGTCTACCTAACTTGTGTAATTTAAGATCCATAGCGATGTTTTGTTAGCATTGTTTCCTTCTCTCCCTTTTTTTAATAGCTACAGCTATTAATTAGACACGATTCTGATTGGCACTGACCTTCTTTAACTCTTCAGGGTAAAAGTAGTCTGTGATCTGCTTTGCATCACGGTCTTTGGTCTAGTTGAAGGTTCTCTGTGAATGGCTAATAGCTTTCTCCACTGTTAGGAAGGAACTTTCATATAGTCTCATTCTGTGAAAGAAAGAACAATTCCTTTATTTAAAATAGTCCCCGTAAGCAACTTCCTATACCTTCTGATATTTTCAGGTTTACACAGTTCCAAGGCTAGTAAGAAGACAAACTCGGGAGGGCTGTGACTACATGCCTTTGCAAATGCAACCAACGTATCAGATAGCGTGGCTGCAAAATATTTCTACATTTTAGAAATTAAATACTTTAGATCAGCAGTTTTACTTCAGCTTTAATTTCAGAACTGTGGAAACCATGTTATTTAACAAGGGGCTTAGTAACTGGTTAAAAAAATTTTCTGAGTGAGTTTGGCTTGGTTGAATTACTTTTCCTTCAATAAAAAGTAAACTTGTAAAGAGTCAGGAAAATTCTTACCCCACATAGTCTTTTATACGTAAGGCTTACACAAATTTGGCTATAATTTACCTTATAAGTATATACTTAAACCTAGTATTATATATGGAGAACTACTCCACATCTACCACATCAACCTATTGTTGATACAACAGTTGAAAGTTTTATTTCTTTGAAAAGATGTTTGCACTTGTTTCTCTAGACACCATGCTCTGAGACTCGTCGTACTACCTTTTTGCTTGTTTGCTTGTTGTTTGCAACAACCTGAAATCCTCAGAAAGCAAACTGTGTCCTTTTAACTGCAGAGGCAGTGTGGAATTTTTTCCATCTCTCAAGTCTGAGCAAAATCTCAGCATGTCCCAATTTCCTTCTGACAGTGAGGGTATGCAGGGCAGACTGCAGCCTGCCCTTTTCTCATGGCACCAAACCTGCCCTCCTGAAAGCCAGCTTTGTGTGTGAAGACCATCACGACAAGTTCTGTTTACAACTGCTTTCTGTACAGGGGATCCTCTATCTGGACACCATCTGTTTAGTTCACTCCTTTAGTTGACATTTCCATCTTAATACTATTCATTCTCTGAGCTTCAAAGGTCTAATTGCAGGCCTGTAACCCAGACCGGAACCTGGTGATTTTCTGGCTGAGACTGATGGTTGGCGTAAGTGACTAGATAACCTTCAGAGTTCCCTTCCAACCTCCATCATTCTGTGATTCTGTGATAAGGACTCTGTTTTTCAGCACTTGTTCAGAATATTCTGTACGATAATTTCAAAGCCACCACCACACAGAAAAATAGTGGTGTAAATAGCACATTTCGTAATATTCAGAACTAGGATATTGCGCATTATATCGGGGTATTTAGCAAACAGAGTGTTATCAACACTGCCCTGGTGTCTGCCACAGCCACGCTGACACAAAAGTGCTTTTGCCATTTTAGGTTACACTGTGCAGGGTGGGTAGTGTTGCTATGACAGCTGAAAAGGTTCTCCTGTCGGCCTGAGCTGAATCTCCAGTAGAAGCTATGCCATTGCAGCTATGCTAGCATTGACTTTGTAATGGAGATGTGTTCTGAAGCATCAATGGAGCACGATGCATGGAAATGGAAAGCCTCTGGAAACTGGTAATGTTTCTGGTAGACAAGGGATGTTTTGTATTTTAAATAAAATTAATTATTTCTCAGAAAATGTAGAACTATGAAAATGTGGTTGCAGGACATGCTGGTGCAAGCTCTTTGAGAGCTCTGGGCATTGTGTAACTCCATCCAGATACCACACCTTGCTGCAGAACAAGCTCATTTTGGAAGGTATGCATGGGTGTCTACATGCATTTAGGTGCCTACTGCTTTAAACCCCAGTGCAGAGATATTTTCACCAGATGGCCTTCTTCCAAAGTCCTCAAGATGACTGTAATTTGGCAGCTGTTCACACTTCCAGCCATTTCATATTTCCAGATCAGTTTAGAAATTAGAAAAGACTCTGATAATGTATTTTCAGTTCTGTACGAGAGAAAAAAAAAGAATAAGGAAGAAATTGTGAAGTTGCTTCCTCAGTCCTATGAGAGATGGTCCTGGAAGTCAGGCAGCCATGTAGGTAGCATTACAAATTCTTTGAATTTTTTACAAAAGAGGGAATCTGAAGTTTCACCTGAAGCTTAAATTATGAAAAATAAGCATCAAAATTTCTGAGACAAAATCGGAGAAGAGGAAAAGTCTGTTTCTTTTGGGCAGGCTAGTTTCCAAACCTCATCAAACAAGGCAAATCCACAACCTGTGTTGCATAGTTCACACTGCTGGGAGCCAATTATCTTTTCAAAGGGTATATGAAGAACATGGAAAATTGGAGGCTTATTTCAGTCTAAAGGCATTTAAAGGTTGAAAGCTTGTGTATTACACTTGTGCTGAAATGGACCAACAGGCTGGTGGGCTAGCCTCAGTACAGGTGCAAGTGATGAAATAGTAATGTCCCATAGGCACAATTTCCTGTCTACAAATACTGAAATCACTTCTCTCTTGCAAATCCCAACTCTAGGGATCATATACAAAAACAATTCAATATGGGGAAACCATCTTGAGTCATAGCAAAGGTGTTGCAAGCTGCATACTTTACCTTGTAAACAGTATACAGACTGCAAGAGCAAACTAATTCTAAGAAGTTTATTTCCACGGAGTGTACTTTGGTTGGTACTATTCCCTCTTCCATTAAGTTTCTGTATGCCTGCTTTTGCTACAACATATTGTACTTTCCTAAAGAACATGTGATGCAGTTTGATGGGGGGGAGAGGGTGGGGGCAGGCAATGGAATATCAAACTGGGGACTACAGAGAGTACCGAGATTTATGGAGTCCACAGACAAAGCAATTGACCTTGAAATGCCATTGAATTCCCTGTCTGGTGAAATAACGATTTCTTTCAACTAATCACACAACGCATAAAAACGCAAGAAAGAAACCTGAAAAATAAGATTGTACTCCCAATTCTACTTAAAGATTTGAAATAAAAATAAATTAAGTCAGTCATTTCTCCATGACCACCCAATACACCTCTAATGAGCATACGTGACATCCCACACATTGTTGCTAAGATCTTTTTACCGGTGCCTGCTGTTATACCTGTAGAAGTCCAAGAGGATGACACTTATTACAGCATATAGCTGTATGGAGATGCTAAACTTTTCTAAAACTATTTATGATATTCTTCTATCAGGTCAATTTTTAGGTGAATGAATATTTAACATTTAGCACTTTACAGACTACACACACACAGGTCAAAGGAGAAGACTCCTTTGCAAGGCATTCCTATTTGCTGTGCCAACTTGGAATATTTATCACTGGTTTTTGAGTCTGCCTATAGTGCAATTGACAACACTTCACAACTTATGATGTTACAGGTAAGAGAGAAAGTAAAAGGAGGACTGGTGCCCTGTTTGGCCCTGTCTATGCACAAGGACATCAAGTTTTGCTCTTCGTTCACAAGGACAGCAAGCTTTGCGCTTCATTCCTATCATGCTATAGCTACTTACAAAGAAGTAATTGTATAACTGTCCTCATGCTATAGCAAATCTTTCCTTCTCTATGATCCAGTATAACAGCAACATTAGCTTTAGTATTCACTGCCAAATCTCCTGAAATCTTGTGTTTTCTAGCTGGTGGTCTTTGAGCCAGCCTCGTCCGCTGGACACTGCTACCAGTCTATGGTCTGCTGCTATTAGGCAATGACTTCTTATCTTAGACTGTATAATAACCTGAAAAAACTTGTCATATCAGACAAACAACAAAGCTCAAAAATAGGTGAAAATTACAAGAAATATATTATATAAAGACACTGGCAATGCCAGTGATGTTCTCTGTGGGTTTATAGAGGACAATGTTAAATTTGCTTAAATGAAATATTGAAGTTCTTGCATACAGAGAGAAGAACTAGAGGAACCCAGGGGAAGGAAAGAAAAGCATTAACAATGCCATGATTGTCTGACATGCAGGACAAGGTGGAGGAACTATAAAGAAATCTTTTTTTTCTTTTAGACCAATGACCTGTGCAAGAAAATACTTTGTTTCTCTTAAAAAGGACTTTAATGCGAAGAGGTACAGAAGTAATGTAATTTAAACCAATAAATCTGCATTTTACATGTAGCAAATATAAATTAAGCTGAATCTTTGCTAGAAAAAGAAAAATCTCAGAAGAAATTCTCTAGGTGCCATCTCATAGCTCTGAAGATGATTATGACGAATAAGTGCTGATGTTGCCACAGAGGTCAGCCTGTCATTCTAGTTGCTTAGTTTTTGTTGCTGTTTCCCTGCTGGATCCAATATAGTGGTATATTGTGAAGAAAAAAAAAAGTCTCAATGAGATCAGATACTTTTTATGGAATACTAGCAATATGCATAATTTTTGTAATTTCGTTTTTGTGTTTAAGTTCTTTTTTTTCAAATACTGAAAACATAGTATTTAATTGTGATTAAAAATGTAGTGCTAATGGTTCCAGATCTGCTTGACTTTCTGGTTTCCTGTGCAGGTGTGTGATTTTCCTCTTCCACTAAGTTTCTGGATGAACTGTATTTAGGAAGAATTATTTAGCTGGAGGAATTGCATGTGAGAAATTAGTTTACCTATGCTTTATGTCTGCTTACTCATCTGAATATTTGTATGTTGAACTGTTCTTGACATTTTTTGTAATGGGTAGGCTATATAATTTTTCGCTATTAGTGTCAGCTTTGGGGACTACCTGCTTGCTGAAAACTGGTCATATGATTAACCACTGCTTGCTCATTTGAGCTGTACTTTACATTTTTAAAGCAAAACAGA
>Ga0181612_162432_pt1 | contig 13193 bp, 6 predicted proteins | sample HoacroProtozoa21_FD_119630 | JGI IMG/M metagenome (GOLD analysis project Ga0181612, IMG submission 119630) | Hoatzin crop microbial communities from Cojedes, Venezuel. Combined Assembly of Gp0051906, Gp0051904, Gp0051908
CTAGGGATAGGACAAGAGGCAATGGTCTCAAGTTGTGTCAAGGGAGGTTTAGATTGGATATTAGAAAAAGTTTCTTTACTGAAAGAGTGGTCAGACATTGGAACATGCTGCCCAGGGTAGTGGTGGAGTCCCCATCCCTGGAGGTGTTTAAAAAACATGTAGATGTGGCACTGTGGGACATGGTTTAGTAAGCATAGTGGTGTTGGGTTGATGGTTGAACTTGATGATCTTAGAGGCCTTTTCCGACCTATGATTCTATGAAAGGTAGGAACATACCAGTCATGTGGTAGTTTGTCTTAAGCTAGCCATACACAAGGAACTGTAAGACCAGTACCAAAATGTGTACCTGACTGCTGTAGACCAATATGGCAGTGAAGCCGTTGAGTGACAGCTAGACTGCAGAAGTTTCCTCAGTGTAGCCACTAATAGTGATTACTGTGCTCTCCAGCATCTCATGTTTCTATGACACTGGTGTAGTGGCAATGTTTACCGGGGCCTGACACAACAGGAGTGTTAGGAATAGCCAGGAAGATGAATGTCCTGTTGCAAATTGGAGTGATTTAACAACAGGTAATCTGTCTAGCAGTATTGGGGCAAGCGTGGTGACATAACTGCGAGCCTGAAGGCATCCATCAGAGCTGGTCTTTGTTAATGATCAAAGGCGAGACTCTTCCACTCCTGCTGCTTCATGCTTTGAGGGCTCAGGGTAGAAATCCCTCAGAAACAGTGTCTGATTGCCAAAGCAAAGATATTTTGTAGATGAACAGAAACTGGCAACAGAATTTGTGTGAACTACACTTAGAAATGCCCTAAAAGATACAGATTTTCATCCTAGTTCTCCTGTGTTTGGGTATCGTGAAAGAGATCCCAGGATATTCCTTGAGAAGCACTATCATAAACATCTTGGAAAATGAGCATTAGTTTTTTGGAAAAGCCTTTACATGTGTCCAAAATCAAACTCAAAAAAGAAAGTGTGACGAAAGTTTCATGTGTAGAAATAATTAAATTACAAATATACATGCATGTGCACATCTTTGGTCAATTTTGCCATGTAGATCCTGTGGCTTGCAGCACCCTGGGATCTGAGCAATTCCCAAACCTACAAAATGTTCCTGTAAAGCTATTCTCTGTTAATGGTGTGAAGCGCCTCTCCTTCCTTCTCCAGGGCCTGTAGTTTCACTGCCTGTCTCTGAACCAGAGAGCATTTCCTTTGGGAAGTCTGTTTCAGACTCATAGGCTGGAAATACAGTGTTGATGATATGTGCTATAGTGGCCTTTGGTAGCACAGAAGAAGTCTGAGGTTGAGCTTCAAACTAAAATTAGTTTTTAATATCTGGAGATGAACTTACCTAAGTGAGGAGAAATCTTGTTAGAAAGAAACAGTTGTCAGTACACTGATTAATTTGGCTGTTTTAAACTACAGTGTCCTAAGCCTCTCACATGATAAATGATACAGTACCACCCCCCTCTCTCCTTAGAAAATAAATGTGAGCATCAGCTGTTCTTGGTGTCTGACTGAGTCTCTCTGTGTCTTGTCTCTTGATGCACCTTACTGACTTAGCCTCAATTCATCTTCCTGCTGAAGAGGTGAATCAAGGAGAATGGAATCTGAGTTTATAATTGTTGTGTATGTATATGTCCGTTTCTCTGTTATAGTAAACTATATAGCAGTTTTCCTATGACGTTAGAAGCTAGCATGTAAATGAGGAGTGGGGGTTTTAGAGAGGGATCTTCATGTTTGTCTCAGTCAGACTGTTAATACCAGTTGACTACACTGGTTTAAAACATGAAATTTCTGTTGTTTGAAAGATAAAGGCAATTAGGAACCTTTCCACTTTTTAAGGTAATTTATAATACGGAAGCTTTTATTTCTGTACAGTAGATATTGGATGTGATGTGATAATTATACTGAATTGATACTTTAATACATAAAGCAAACAAACAAGAACTGCTGGTGAGACACGATGGGGATCCAGATGTTTAAGTTGTTATCTTGGAGGCTGCAGCTCTAAGGAATTACCTAATTAGATCCCAAATAATATACTTAGCTTAGATTTTTTTTTAAGCAATGTACATGAGTGTATTCTATATGTTAATACATATTCTAAAACACTTCTGCAGCAACATTATTATCATTGGTACATTATTGTTAAAGCATACTCTTTTGTGTTATCAAAATGGCCAGTATCAAAACTGACCTAGACTGCACACATTTGAATTTCAAAAGTAGCCTTACTCTGATCCCCAGCAAATGACTCCAGAGCCCTCTGTTACTGTGGGAGCTTACTTCAAGACTGTGACTTGTTAGATTTCAAGGGTTTTCTACTGTTACTGAAATTAATGGAAAGACTTTTTGTGATGTTGCTTTTTCCTTTTTTCCCCCCAATCTTAGTCATCTAACATTGTGCTTGCTCCTTTTCATTAATTCTTATTCTTTTTCAAATTTAGGTTGTGTGCTTTGCAAATTTCTTAGGGCATCATATTTTTCCTTTCAAAGCTATAAAGTGTGGAATGAGGAAGAAAACTGATTTTAGAAGTGCTGTTATCATCATTAAGATACACAGTCCCTCCCAGACAGAAACATAAATATATTCAGTGTATTTTAACATTCAGTCTAGGTTCATAGCACAATCACCAGCCCTCACAGTAGTCCAAAAGATGTGGGCTAAGAATAATCTCAATTTAAATTTTGTAATTTTGTTGCAGCAAGGTTATGCATGTTGATGTGGAATCAATCTCAGAATATTTTTTATCTGAGTTGGCTTCTAGTCCAGTTGTTATAGAGGTGGTAGTTGCTATTGCTGAGAGACTTAGAACTGAGAGATCTTGAAAAAAAAAAAGCTCTTGGTGCAAATTCATTCTCATGAAGAGACCAGAATGTTGCTGGTGTTCTTGTGATTGCTGTGAAGGCTAAGGATTTAGAGTAGAAGGTTGATTTTTCACTCTGACACACACTTCCTGACCTTTTGCAAGTCTCTGAGCTGTAAGTTCCATCGATGAAATGGAAATAGTAACACCTCTGCATGAAACCTGTGTGTTCTGGACACATACTAGTGAAGTAACTGGCTGAAGATAAAGAACTACAAAACCACCGTTCTTAAATGATAGAGGCACCCTGTTTTCGTAATAAGGATGTCTTAAAATATTTCACTGTTAGAAGGGTATGATGATATTATGAATGATTGATTTATTACATTTGGTATTGTGTTATGTATTCAATCAGATTCAAGAAAGTGACTGAATCCAATTATCATTAATTGTATTTATATTTGTCTAAGGTTAAAATGTTTAATCCTCCCCAGCTTAGAATAATGTACCTATGTTAGGTTTTATATCAGGTTCCTGTCTTAGACAAATTTTTATGGACAAGTTACAGATCTAGTCCTGCAAGGTTCACCATGAAAATGCTGACACTAACTAAAGTGTTGTAGCGGTGGAGTAATAACCATGAATTCATATGAAGCACATATTTCCCTTAGATGCATCGTAGAAACAAAAATGTCTGAAAGCTGGTATTTTAAATAGTCTTTAAAATAGCAAAAACTGCTGATATGCTTTTTGTCATGGTTATAGCTGCTCTATTGACAGCCCTATTTCACCTTTATTTTAGTTTTTGAAAGATTTGTCACCGCTCATTTAAGCAGTTCTCTCCACACATGCCTTATATGCAGTATGCTTTTCCTCGTGCGTAGAAACAACATGTCTAAGATCAAGACACAATTCTTGGCCTGCACTCCTATGGGCTCTTGAAGTACATTGACTTGACCTTCCAATATGCAGCATGGTCAGTTTCATAAAATATCCAGTGAATGTGCTTGGGGTTTCTTCATTAAATTAGGCAGAACTTATACTGGATCCTGCGTGATAAAAGTACATTGAGTCCTCATGGATGTCTCATCCTTTGCAAAGCTGGATAGCTGTGTAAGGCCACATGTAAGCTCTCTCCAAAAGCAGAACATGGACAGAAAGACTCGAAAACCTGTAAAAAAAAAGGAGACTGCAAATTTTTTTTTCCATTTAAGGATATATATCAGGTTGTTTAAGAAAAGACAGCCATGATAAGGAGATAATTACAATATTGTCCCACTTTCTCAATATCATCAGTGATACTGTGGCCGTTGACTACTTTCCTGCTTTCCCTGGTGAGCTATAACCCTTTTCACATTCAAATAATTCTTCCTTTATAGCACCATTTTGTCCAGTATAGGTTGTCATGTAAATCAGGAGAACTATTTGCAGTTGTTTAATATGGTGGATTGTTCTCCAAGGCCACATTTGCACAGAGACATTGTGAAAAAACACTGGAGACATGTACAGATGGTACATCCTGTGGGAAAAGAATTTAAAAAGCGAGTGGACTGTCGGGGTCAAGCAACACTGGACATGCAAGCAATGCTTGTTATGAGTGGACTAAGTTTGGCATGTTAGAGTGAATTTAGAACTCTCAGATAGATATGAGATTTTTTCCACAGTAGCAGCTTTGCTGTGAAGATTTATTTAGTATTTGCCTCATGAACAGCTTGTGTCTACTTTTGCATGCAACCATCTGAGACTTTGTGTAGCTGCAACCAAACTTCCTAAAGGTATCGAGCAAAGTATCAGTTCAGGGATGATAGCTCTTCTGTGAACTACCACTACAAAGAGCAACCAAACCATCAGTTCTGGCTTTTCATGTCACGTAATATTACAACTGGCTGCATGTGTGCCTTTCTGGTAGGAAGAAATTCAGGGTATCAGGACAGCTGAATTTACTCTGCTGTAATAGATGGATCTGTTTACATGCAGTCTGCTGAGTTATCTAGAAAAACAAGTGAAGCCCTTTGGGGCTAATTCTGGCAGTTTTTGTACCTGTAGAAATGACAAATAAGTCAATGGAAACAAACCTGTATGTGCAATCTGGGTAAAATGCCAAACTTCAGAGAAGATGGGATAAATGACTGGACAATATGGAAAAATATAAAAACTTGTGGTTTTACATGTAAGAGAAGACACATCATCTTCAATAGCCCTTTCTCTGAGGCAAACCAAATAATTCCTCTGTATATTCAGGAAATGTGTAGACTTACAGACAGATTTAGACTAAGAAACCAAACTATACCAAAATAAAGTGGTCACAATGAAAACACCTGGAAATGAACTTTTACCTACTTTAATTTGAATCCATCCCCATGCTATCATAAAATTCAGATATACCAAGTTTTCTCTTGCAGGGTTTGTATGCTGTTATTTATGTCCTGAAATATGCAATCTTATATTTTTGACCTGCAAGCAAAGACTCACAAATCCTGGTTTGCTTACAAAACCTGATCTCATAGACTTGTACAGGTGTTAATTCCTTGTGCAACGCTGATGACCCTGGTGGTCACCCTATCTGAGCATTCTCTAGCAAAGAAAAAAATCTAGGTACTGATGACTAGGTCTCCCCAGTGACTGTTGAAGACCATACCTGTAGGGCAGGTTGCTTATGGCAAATAAGTAGAACAAAGGTCTGGAACAAGTAGAACTTGTGGGATGTTAGATAGAGAAGAGGTGGTTCTGTAGTTTTGGAAGGACTAACCTCCTCCTTCTCAGTCTTTGGAAAGATACCTTTGATAATTTATGAAGTTCTCAAACTAATCTCAGTGACCTCACCAGGTCAGAACTGAACATTCAAATTTTGCTCAGGTACACTAACTGCCCATTTTCCTCTAGCATCACCTGTCAGATAGGAGAAGCCTCACATTCCGAAGCAATGGACTCCATTCTGAGCCACCCAACTGGATGCAAGTCAAGTTATGACTCTGTTAGGCAAGACACTATTTAAATTACTCTTATGAACCTTATTCAGAATCTGCTGGCTCTTCTGTCATGCAAATTCTAAGGAGTATCTTTTATTCCTTTCAGGATGCTGCATAAGTGACCCTAAATCATGTATTTGAGATCCTCCTCTGCTTATACACAAAGCCTGTGAGGTGGTCAAGTCCCCAACTAGGGAACTTTTTTTTTTGTTTAGTACAGTACAAGTCTTGGTAAATCAGGACTGACCACAATTCAACTTGTGGTGTGTTGGCTAGGATGGAATTGTAGTTCTTTCCCCATTCTAAGCTGTTAGCTCTGCTGGTTAGTATGTGGACTTTTACCCTCACATACAGAGTCATGCAGATTTTCCACTTATTTACTTACTTGAGAAGCATCCTCATGTAGGGTTTCAGTTCCTAGCAATACAGTGAGGAACTGAAGTGGGACTCTGTTAAAAAAAATCATATTAAATCATGTGGGTAAGTCCCACATGACTGTCCATGTTGCCCTTCATAGCAGGATCATCTGTGCCTGCCATTACTTACACACTCTGTAAGACATCTGCACAATCTATTACCATGTTTTGCTTCAGCGTGAGGCTTCTCCACTACAATTTTAGCTGCTCTGAACATGACAATCTTCTACATATCACTTCTGTAATTGACAGTTGTAATCCTGTTCTCTGCATAAATCTGACAGGCCAGTTCTTCCTTTTGCATCATCTAGACACTATGTAATGTAAATCTTGCTCTTTTTTTTTCTCTGTTGGCTCTGTTCTACAACCTGCTTGAAGTACAGGAACAAAACCTGGGCACAGTGCTACAGCTGAAGCATCACCAGGGCTGAAGATGAGAAAAGGCTAGATAACATAATATTTTTAGAAAATATTCCTGTTTATACATCCTGGTGTGACTGTGTCCATAATAAAGGTGACTCATATCCCACTTTCTACCAAGCATGGCTCCTTTACTGTAATTGTAGTACAGTTCTTCATCCTTTCCTTGTCCAGCTGGCTATTCCTGCATAAGTGTTACAGCCTTACATCCATTCTCATTATAGAATTTTCTTAATTCCCTGTGTACCTGCAGAGGATAAGGATACAATTTAGCCCTAATGAGCACTTGTAAATATTTTCGTATACATTTCCCTTAAGTGCAAAACAGTAAAACTTCAAAGTCCAACAGGCTGGCTCATCATGACCAAGAATTCCCTGGGAACTAATGCAACTGCTGTTGCAACTGCTGTTCAGCCTTAGCAATTTATGCAAGAAAAGAATGGCAGCAAAAAATTAAAGGGGATATTTCTACACATTCTCTTCATATTGCAAACAGGTTGAAGTCATGCTATAAAAAGCACTCCATTTAGACACACTCTTGTAGTCCTATGCAACTCACTGTAATAATCAGATCCCAATGAAGAACTGATGTACTGAAAAACAGGGCAAAACTGAGATTTCAAGAGTAGGAGCTTTGTAAGACCTACACACAGAGAAAAGATCTGAAGAGGCTTTATTAAGTAACACAAAGAGCATCTGTTGACAGGTTGTCCTCTACTGGTGGTGCTCTTTTTTAAGTAAATGGTGCAGGATAGCTCACAGAAGCTATATAAACATAGAATTTTCCTATCCTTCTGTGGGCTTTACAATTTAAAATAAAGATAGGTATGAAAAATAATGCGTTTCGACAACTGATAAATGCATTTTTTAAACTCAGGCTCCCTCATTATGTCCTGTGTCCAGAACTATACTTAGAAGATTGTACAATACTGGCTTAATATGATAATTCATTTGGGTTTGTGTTACTTATTTTCTATTCTTCCATCTTTGTGGTTTGAATATGGACCTAATTGAACAGTTACTTTATCTAGATGGCAAGTACATTGATAAGCAATGGAAATGACATAGTAACTCACATTAACAGGACTACATAATTTCCTGGTAACTCTAATTATCTTCTGTCATCCCTGTAATGTAATTAAAATGTTTAATTGTTTTCTTAGATAAGAAAAGCTGATGAAAGCTATAACAATTTGTGTGGACTTAATGACCAGCTGGTGTTAATAGCCCAAACCCTTTAGTTACCAAACCTTTCAAGCAATCATTGATTTCAAAGAAATGCCCTGTGTCTGGAGCATTCACACATTCTCTTGGACATTAGCCATATTAGACCTCGCAATCAATTGATCCCACAAAGAACAATGATGCAATTTATTTTACCCTGACCTCAGTGTACCGGTGAAGATCTACAGTGTGAATCAGGTTATGTCATGTAATTGAGTGTGATAATCTAATGTGGCATGCCTCCATGGGATGAGTGTAAGAATTATATGGCCATAGAGTACTAATGTTGACAGAGGTATACTTCATGTGAAACAGTCCAAAGATAACCGAAAGGAAAGAATTGGGAAGCGCATGTTTTTTCTGTTCATCTTAGAGTAGTTATTACATTGGCAGGAAACCTGTATTGCTGCATCTCTAACACTTGGAAAGAGAAAAAAAAATTGAAGAAAATGGGTTTGTTTGTATTAAGAATAGGAGTACAGCCGTAAGAGAGAATTAAATTAGTATACTATTCTTCTTTAAGGAAGTTCACCTCTGTTTAAAGGCTTCTGCTCCTTGTGTTTTTAGAATCTTAAAATGTTATGAATATGAAGGTGGGGGTCAGCACTGCCTGTGAATGTGATTGCCCCTAGTTTCTATCACAAGGGTCAGTTACTTAAAAATTATGTTAACTTTTATTTGTGTTGACCTAAAGTTTTCATGCTTAATTCCTTCCTCAGACTGAATTTTCATTTTCGTCTCCTTGGGATATAAATGTAAAATCTGGGCCAGGATCTGAACTGCACTAACTATTGGAAAGTAATTTATAGTGGTTTGTATATTAAAAATCTGTGTTCTCTGTAGCATCATGTATGTCTGTTGTCTTTTCAATACCCTGTTTGTGTTAGGCAGCACAGCAGAGAAGGTTGCCTGAATTAAAAACTTGGAATATGAGTAGTCCTATTGAACAGTGAGATATTGGGCTATGAAATCTGCAACTATTTTGCCTTGCCATCTTCAGTCTGGTGGTTTTCTTGTTATTTGCCAGTTTAGACTTGATGCATATTTGCCTACCTTACACATTGGTAGTGTCACCCGCTTTCAGCTGTCTTTTATGGTTTGTGGTTGCCTATAGATAAGACTTCAAGGACTCAGCAGAAGTTTAATAAACACCCTTGAAAGCAGCAATAGGTCCCAGCTTATATGTGTCTTCCATTGATGGTGGTTTTACCAGCAAGTTTACACCTGGTTATATCATCTCCATTCATCTTGTAAGTACTTTGGAAAGTGATGTGTAGGATGGCATAGTAGAGATGAAGGAAATTCTTTTGCAAGTAGTGTAAATCACCAGACATGTTCTGATTCCTATTTGCAGTAACTTGCTTTGAAAAAAAGTAACATAAGTATAACACACTGATTTCCACTTCTTTTAATCCACAGTCCATCCTGCAACTTTTCAGATGTTCTTAATAAATATAACTTGTACTTCTGATATGCCCTGCATTGAAATAGAATGAACATCTCTTTTATCATGAGATGAAAAATGTAGAAATTAAATGAATTTTGCTCTATTTAACATTATAAATTTTTGACAACACTTGTCTACAATGCCCTGTAAAGAAATGGTGAATTCTGCATCATTATGATGAAACTTAAGCACCACAATTTGGTTAACAGCCATCTTGTGCTAAGTACCAAAAAACACTGAAAGATCCCATCCTAAGAGCATACAATCCCAATAGACCAGACAGATAATGAGTCTAGTAAATGACTGGCTGCTTTATGGGGCAGGGTAGCAGCATTTTATGTCATTATTAAAAAATAAAGTGCATGTGAGCAATCTAATGGTATTTAGTAGGAATCTCTGGGTTACATGTGCAAGTGAAAATAATGTACTGGAATCTTTTATCCCTGCTCTAGAATTCTATAGTAAGGTTGGAAAATATGTAGAAAGAATACAATTACCTAGTAAGCATTGTAGGATTTTGTTTAGGAAGCTACTGGTTCCATTCCTTTAAAGTCCTGTGAGACCCTTATAAAGTGAAAATTACGTTCTCATGATTTACTGTGCTATTCAAGCCTTTTGATGTATCTATATTCTGGTAGTTAAATTGTCATTGTATAAATGTGGGACTCAATCCTGTAATTAGCTTCGTGCTGGGGAACCCTTCTGCCTACTTGGAGCTAGGGTTAATTCATGGAGCAGTTAGCACTTCTGGGAAATCTCACATTCCACTGGAGCAGTTGTATCAATAAGGTGCTTAGTATAGATGCTGACTTCTGATGACAATGATTGAAGTAAGCCATGAAAAATAACATTTGTTCTGGGGCCTCATGCTGATATTTGTCTACTAGCTTCTCATTGCCTCACTGTAATTTGTAATTTTAAGGATGTCACCTACAATATTACGTTCTATATGTATGTGTCATGCTTACAGAAGGCCTACAGATGGAGAATCTGTGAAATCTTCTCTCTCATTTTTGAGTTCTCTACAATTGCACCAGCTTGTCTGGTTAATTGAGATCCAGAGAGCAGCAGCTTATTAAAGTGGATGAAACTCCTGAATAGACAGGTGCTGGCAGAGGTCCAGGTCTATGCACTCTGTTTTAGTAAGCTGTCCCTGCAGAGAAATAACTCACTTTTCAAAATTGGGAAGTGTTGTTACACTCGTGCATGTTCCTCTAACCTGGGTATTTGTTTTGTTCTATCTATTAAGAAATATAGATTTTTCCTTTGAACATTGTCAATTTGTTAACTCAGCTTCTACATGATGTTGAAGAAGTCTAGGTGCCAGATGATTTGCTTTGATGATTAATTAGCGATACAAGGAAACACAGTAAATTTGAACTACATCATTTTAAAAAATGTTCTGACTGGAGGTAACAAACTGTAGAACTACAAGAAGTGTTGTGTTTTAAGATAAACACAGGCTACATCTTCCTCCCATCATGTCTAGTTGATGGCCTTGAGCTACAGAGGATAAGAAAGAAAGGAAGGGAGCAAATTCCTCCTCCTAGGTTGTGGCGTTCCTAGCAGCCTCTGTCAGAGGAGAGCAACTTGCAGATTTTCAGGTTTGAGGGTCTCTGGCTAGTGTCTCTGCTGACTACTGATGGCTGGTGTCCTCAGCCTGAAAGAGAAGGTTTATACTCTTTTCCATGCCATTGCCTGCCATACAGAAATAAGGATGACTGATATCCAAAATATGAACTCTTACGGAGTTTGGAGCTTCCAAACTTACCTACAGTGTAGAAAAGTTTAGGCAGTTATGCTGTAATAAAGTATAGAGTTCTTTTTTTCTTTCTTAGCCACTGAGTGATGAATCTAACTGAGAATCAGAAGTTGCTTCCAGAGAGCATTTTAACCATCCTGGCTTTGTGTAATCTCATGAAGGAAAGCAGGACCCAACAGTGGTTCAGCCTTATCTGCAGACTCAGATGCTGTCTTGGCAATTCAGTGTCCAGTCTGACGGGCCAGCTGCAGTGCTGGTCCCACAGGCACACCTGATACGCTGCTGCTTCTCTTTCATTCTTAGATGATATCCCCCCTGATTCCCCCTCACGATGTTCCTATTAGCTGAGTTAACCCCAGTGGCTGTGGTTCTTGAGAGAGCAACTCTGCAGTGACAACACTGGAATCTGCCATGACTCCACCTTGCAGAAAAATCCCTTTAGGAAGGCACAGTAATAGGGTGCAGAACAGCTCTGGGGAAGTGAAAGAGAATAAATAATTTCTAAAATAGACTTCGGAAATTACACAGGGCCACAGCAGTGTGTTGCAGTGATCTAACAGACATTAAATGGTTTGGATAAAATAGTGCTTAAAATGAAATAGGCAGACAGTGGTTTAAGAACATGTGATTCACAGACTAGCAATGAAGTTGAATCCTTAGATATCGACAGTGGGACATGTCCCCTCTGTCGACAGTATCTTAGCAAATACATATAGTGGTTCCATCCTCATCCTGTCCCCCAGCAAAACCACATATATAGGTTTAATTTAATGTCAGGCTTTCAGAGATTAAGAATGAAGACTTATGGGACTTTTATACAAATCAAAACCATACAGAGCTCTCTGGGTATGTTCTGTGCTCAGTGTGTACGGGCAAGACTTGATTCTTGATTATGAACTTTACCTTGTTGAGTACACTTTTTATCTTATTTGCTAATGGAAGTTCTGTCTCTTCTGCCGTCTGTTTATATTTCAAAGGTTAGGATTCATTAATTTGCTTGTAACACGAAAGAATCCCTGTCATAGAACTGCCAAGAAAACACATTTCTAAGACATATTTGCCTTGCTTAAGTGATGAAAAAAAATTAGCCTGTGAAATTACCACTCGTAATACATGGAAGGTATGCATGTATCCACTGTTACCATGTGCCTCTTGCATTGCTACATGCAAATCTTTTCCATGATCATTAACAGCAGCAATAACAACAGTGTAGTACTATCATTTAGGAGTAAGCCCTGTTTAGCTGTTGAGAGATACTATATAAACATGTAGAAAAAATTAATCTGTATCCCAAAGCTCTTGAAGCTGAAGAGCTAATTGGACAAAAATGGGAGTAAGGTGTGCAAAAAACAAGTCAAATGCAGTGTGTGTACATGATTTTGGATTAGATACTTGAAATATTACATATTTTATCCATTTGCTAAACTAAGGTCTTGACTTTGGCAGCCACTCAAAACATTTCTTATGTTTCGCTGGTAATTTTTAGGAGTACAAAAATCTATTTACATATATATATATGTATTATAGCTCATACTTAAGGTTATATAGCCACTGGTTTTGTGGGAGTATTTATGTAGTTATCTTTCATTGTTCTATCACAGCATAGTATTATCAGATGAATATTGCTTGTTGAATTATTAGATACTTGTAAATATCTTGTCTCCTCTTCAAGGGTGGCATATACTAGATTCCCTTTAAAGTTAGATATTTTGAAATATCTCATGAGTCATGAATGATGGACATTATAATATCTGTATGTGCCCAGCTTATCTGCCTAATTAGTTTAGAAAAGCATCTAAGGCAGACTGGAGCTGACAAATCTCAAATTGATCTCCTTTAGAATTATATCCTTCTTTTAATTTACTTATTTTAAGTTACTGAGACCCAAAATCAAAACCATCACTGAAATACTGAAGAGACTCCATTTAAACTTAGATCTGTGTAATTCTACGTGATGATATGATACCCTTCAACGCAGGCAACACAACTGGGATAGAAAAGGTAGAATTTGAAGGAAAAGTCTCAAAAATGGAAAACTGAAACTACTTTCCAGCTTTCAGTAGGGAGGGCAGTTATTATGAGAACATCAGCATTATTTGTTGACTGATATGTTGTCAAAAAAATCAATTGGTCAGGAAACATTTTTA
>Ga0181612_155795_pt1 | contig 13192 bp, 5 predicted proteins | sample HoacroProtozoa21_FD_119630 | JGI IMG/M metagenome (GOLD analysis project Ga0181612, IMG submission 119630) | Hoatzin crop microbial communities from Cojedes, Venezuel. Combined Assembly of Gp0051906, Gp0051904, Gp0051908
AACTTCAGTTTTTATTTTAAGACAGCATGTACGTTTTCAGTCTGTTTTTTATAAATACTTATGGCTGAAAACACTGAGAGGTTATAAAACATTGCAGATTTTCTTTGATTAAAATAAAAAATCCTTTATGAAATTGTGAACTTCGTGTGACGTTCTCCATATAACTCTCCTTTCATTTTACAAGCATTTATTGTATGTACTGTATAGTATAACGTTTTTCCACAGTAAAGAAAGAGGGAAAAGGGGGAGTGGTAACTCCCACACTTGTCTGTCCATTTGCTTGGATGTTGCACTTCACAGTGTAATGGATTATTTGTTTTAATTTATTGCTTGATGCTAATAGCTTGCTCAGTATGGAACTGGAGAAAATATTCATCCACCCCAAAAAAGTAATTTGGTAACTGATCAAATGGTATGATTCAAACATATACAGCTATACAACAGATCATCATGGGAGTTTGCAGAGAAGTGTTCTGGCGTGGAAGCAATCTCTTTGAAGTATGTATTGCGGAAATATAGACTCAATAAAGCACAAATCTACTGTGAAATGCAAATTCATTGTACAATATACATTTAATTGAAATAGATATTTGCATGAGCATCTGTAGATGCTTGTGACTGAGACCAGAAATGTCTTTACAAATAAATGGACTTATGTGAAGTATTACCACTTGTGCAAATATTTGTAGTTCCAGGTGCATGTGTATATATGAGTACAGATGTATCACGTCTAGTAAAAGTAGTTGTTACGTCTGTTGACTAGAAATTTTTCTTTTCTATGGAACTTTTTTCCCTCAGATGATTTGGAAACTCAGAAAAAGCAGGAAGCTATGTTCCCATCGTTGCTGTTAAGCTGGAAAGCGCAAGTTAGGGAATATTGCAGTGACTGGTGAGAAAGAAGCAAAGTTGATTTACAGTCCTAAGCTATGCAGAGTGATAATAGTCAAAAAAGAAACATGAAGATTGCAGAAGATTTGCATGACAAAGTAAGAAAATGGCAGATGGCATAGAAGAAACAATAATTCCAGCTCCTTGTGCACAGTGATGGTTTATGACCTAATAAAAGTTTATCAAGTTTTGAAGCTTCGCAGCTAGATTAGATGTGACCACATCATATCAGTGCTCAGTGGTGGCCAGAAAATAAAGGAGTGCTATGAATTACTAGGAACAGAGCAGGGAATAGAAGAGGGTATTGTTATGCCACTTAATAAACCTAGACTGCCCCATCTTTTTGTATATTATTGCAGTGCTGCCCCCCATCTCAAAGATAGAAAACTTTCTTCAAACACGAAAGAGAAGGATAGTGAGATGAATTTAAAGGTATGGTCTTATATAAGGAATTAGTTGAATGTGCCAGTATACACTAACCTAGAAAGGAGATGGCTTAGAAGGGGAAAGAACATGATGAATGTCTATAAAATGATTAATTGAATGCAGAAGATGAACAGTGCACAATTGTTCTCTTCAAACAGAAAGGTTAGACAGGCATTATCAGACGAACTGTCAGGGCCAAGTTAGTGCTGAACAAAAGGAAAGAGTCCTTCACAGAGCAGAAGACCACATTCCAGAATATTATTAGGGCTAAAAATTTATACAGATTCAAAAGGGGACTGGATAAACTAATGGAAGAAATCTGTTATGAACTGTTGTTCATAAAGGTACTAAATTTTAACAGGTGTGTGAAATACAGACTACCTAATGCTGAAAAAGTACTTAAAGTATCATTTACTTGCTCTGCAGATGTATTTTATTGTCTTTATTGGAGATTTAATAGTGCCTAGATAGACCTGTAGCCTGACCCATTATGGTTTTTATTAATGTTTTGTTTTGCAGCTACTTTGCCCCTTATGCTGTGTCATAAGACACAATTGGCACTGCTATTAACTGGAAAATCTGATCTAGCATACATGGTGTGCATTTAGAGTGACATTTCTATGCATCACTGTATACTTTATGATACCACTCTGACTGTAACATCTGGAAGAACAAGTTTCCCTTAGGATATATTAATATTTATTTTACTGAGATCAGTAAGGAAACTTGTATATGTATTTAGGTGTATTATGAAATACATTATGGAAAAAAACGTATTACTGGTTACTTCTGTTGCATCAGTAGTTCAAGTAAGTTTGTGGAACTTGCTGCTGTAGCTGCACTGTGACCCTGTTTTAGTTTCCCTAAGTGCATGTTTACACGCAATCTCGGTCTTCACAATTCCTCTACTCTTAGAGCAAATGAAGGATTACAGTGCCCCCTTCAGCAACTGTGCTCCTTTTTTTTTCAACCAGGTCAAGCTACAAGTACAGATACTTGCTGAGTATCCTACCTGAAAGCTGAGACCAGTAACAAACAGTGCTTCTGAAAAGCTTTTAAAAACTTTTCTGGCTTCTTTACTTCTAGGCAGGCATACTTATAAATTCAGTCTTCAGCAATTTCTCGTTGTCTGTCTTGCCTGCTGCTCAGATACTCTTCATCCATCCTGCAGCTATTTGTTTCTGTTTCCTGACTAACTCTCTTCCTCTCGCTTCCTCTCTAGCTCCTGTGGATTATAAACCACGTGCTTGAGCACAGAATAATTGGAAATGAACTCCACACCTTACGATTTATGTCCTTGTTGTTTCTGTATTGATAAAGAGAACTGTTAAAATTTACCTTCTTGTCCATTTTCTTCATCTTTACATCCTCTGGAATTAAACTGTGGTAGTATACAAAGTAATCATCTGATTCAATGGTTCTTGGATAGTCCAAGATCCTTCAGAGCAGAACTTACTCTTGAGTTAATGTATACTTGTGTTACTTGTTACCACATGTAACGGATCGGAGAATCTTTATAAATCAGAGATTAGCAAGTAATTTAGGAAAATGCCATTTTAAGTACTCTTTGCAGTCAGTGTACAGTATCTTGTCATTGTTAAATGAAATGGAAGTAAATCCCTGTGTAAATCTCAACTATAACTTCTGTTAGAGAAGAGGTTAATTTAATTTCCATCAAATTGTGAATGAACAGCAAAAAAAATGTTTAGATCCATTCCAGAAACATCCTAAAGTGTGTGGCTTATGTGATTCTGATTCTGTTATTGTACAGAAATTTGTGGGCAGAAAGAAATATCATGGCAAAGCATTCCTGTACTTTCTTGTGATGTTAGTTTCTTCTGCCCTTTGTTCTCTACAACAAAAGATGTGAACAGAGGAGAAGCAGCAAAGTTTAGAAGCTACAAGTATTTTACAAAAATATTTTTAAATGGAAAGCAAGTCTCCAGCACATCAGTGTCTTCCTTACAGTTAGTTTTTAAAGTGGTATCTGATCTTCATCAGATGCTCAGCATCTGGGTACAAAATTGATCTGAATCTCAATCTTAAAATAGAATTATCTTATTTACTTTCACTGTGAATATCTCTGCCACGCATGGTCCTGATACAACTCTAAGGTTCAGAGAAATACTGTTGCTTTTAGGGGGGCAGACATCAATCCTCAAGAATGGAAAACATTAGTGATTCTGTCAATAACTGAATGACAAAGAATTGAAAACAGATTCTGTTAGTAAGTGAATGACAGCAGTGTGATTAGTTCAACTGATACAAATCTTACTTAAATTATAAACCTTACTAATACATTTCATTAAATATATTTTAAGAATACAAATGCATTAGTATCAGATAATCTGGTGAAAATTGTCATGTACAGTATCAATAATCATACATTAAATGTATTAAGATATGGATAAAATTTAGACCTTAAAATGACTGTCACTAAATGGATAAATTGTTTTATTTTTCAATAATCTGAAATTTCTGTATTTTTCTCTGTCATCTGAAAGTGATACAAAATCATTGCTGAGAAAAATCGGCTGATGGATAATGGCACTTGTACATAATGGTGCAGATCTTTTCATGACTCAGTTATGAAAATGTGCATTTGCAGCCATTGAAAGTCATTAATGCTTAAAAAAATGGGGCATATATCTACAAATGATAACTGTGTTCTGAACTTTGAAGAGAATTTAGAGGTCAAATAACTGTAATGCCAGAGTAAAAGTGACTAATGCTGTTACGGGTATGTCTCTTTCCTCTTTTGTACTGAAATGGCTTAATGGTACTTCGTTAACTTATGAGGTATTACTGGAATAATCACATGTAAGGTTGTGAATTGCCCAGATGCTATGAAAATTGTCACCAGACAAGGTGGGCCAAAATTCTTGGTGCTTAACAATAATGATGTTAAAAGGCAGGATGTATTGAAACAGGCAGAGTTTAGCTGTGATCTGCGAATTAAACCTACAAATTGAGACACAGGAAGTATTGAGTTACTAATAGGCATGTTGTGCAAATTCATTGTGTTTGCTTATGTCATAATTTAAAGATACGATCTGCAGCTTAGGCCTTATTAAACTAATTTTTAACTTCATAGCCCTGATATTGAAAGCAATATCCTTTGCAGTATAGCATTCCATTAATGTTACCTGCCTTAGTATTTACTGGGTGACTTTATCCTTTTAGAGATCATGCTGAAGCTCAGGTTCATAGGGCTACACTTCTGTAAGCATTCAGTGGAATTAAGTTAGCTTGCCTGTATTCCTACAAATCACTTCACAGCTTTGAATTGCTTTGTAGTCTGGAAAGACTTGATAGATTAATTTCTAAGATGTGTGTAGCCTTCTTTGATTTACTTTTTATAAACTTCTGAACCAAATCCAAGGGAATATTTAATGTTATCCTGCCCTGTGTTAGGAACACTTAGATTTTTAGACCACTGATCTGTGTTAATGTAAGTATTTTGCTTGGAAATTCATTTTCTCTAGCTCAGGCTATTGGAATCACAGACGCTTTATGGTTTCTCTTGTTTGTTCAGGCCATAGAGATTCTTCTTCCCTTGAGTTTCTTCAGTTACAACAGGGGTAGGTAAGTCTTTTTTTTTTCTTTTCTGTTTCACCTTTTTCTCCATTATAAGAGAGACAGCATTTGACAACCCTTCTGGAAGAATGTGTACAATTCCACTTGCCTGTGTTCGAGAAAGACAAGTGCAAAACAGAACTGGTGCACCAGAACGCCGGGAATTGCTGGTTGTGGGAACAGACAATTCTTCTGGGCAGAAACAGATCTGGGAGCAGTTGTGGTCAGAGAAGGATTTACTGAGGAGGCTGAGGTGGCTGCACCTTCCCTTTCCCATCTTTAGCATTGTGTATTGAAGCATGTGCTGCTAGCCATGTGATGGGGGGAACAGCTGTGCAGCTCTTCTATAGTTGCCTATAGTTCAAGTGGAGCAGAAAGAGCAACCTAGAAAAGACTAATTTAGATTAAAAGACAGCATAAGTGTAAGAACAAGTGTCCATGAATATGTTTAAGTTCACAGACACGAGTTGTGAGCTTTAAACTTTGTCAGACCAAGGTTTCAGAGCAATTTTATTAAAGGGTTTATATGACACATTTGCTTATGATAAGAAGATAATGGACTTAATGACCTGGGGAACTCCTCCAGCACAATGTTTTTATGAAAGCTTCCATCGATGAGAAGTTGTTTCAAGATTTTTTTAACAGATTTCAGTCCAAGTCATTTCCTCAGAGAGTTCTGTAGTAGTCTGTGGTTGTGAAGGCTCTGCTTTTTCCCCTGTGGATTCTTACGAAAACCTGTAAGGGTTGAGGAGATTGCTAATCTTTTTTTCCTATGAAGTTTTTAAGAAAATTATTTGAAGTGAAATAACACATTTTGTAGTAGAAGTGCCAAAGTCCATGACTCTACCATTTCTGTAGTAAATTTGGTTACAGCTGCAGTAGGTGAAGTCTGGGTTGTGTTCTGAACACCACTCCCTTTTTCCTGTAAGGAAACGCCAAGGGATATGTATTTTTCCTACAAAAAAAGTCCTCTCTGATCTCTGATCTGCCAATACTGACCTCTACCTGTTCTTGCTAAGTATTTGTGAATTTTGTGTTTTCTGGAGGTTTTAGAGAATGGAGTTTTTTCCCTCCATTAACGCTGAATACAAGAAAGCATCCTCCTTAGGGAAAATATGTAAGCATGTGTTTATCAGCCATTCAAATGTTAAAATGCGGGAGAGGTGCTAAGCCTGTGAGGTAGTGAACTGTAAATTTTCTTTGAAAGCTGTGTAGTTGCTGTGGTCAATTAAAATTAGGTGGAAGTTTCGCTCCATTGATGGTGGGGTGGGAGAGAGTGACCTTTCAACTATATTTAAAAAAACGTTTATACACACACAATTTTATTGGATGTCTCTTCTGTTAACAAATTTTGACTTAAATGTACCAAGAGAAACTGTATGCTTTGATGTCAGGCAAACTCTTGCATGCTTTATCATGGGCAGCTGATGAAGGAAGTGCTTTCCTGTAGCACCTGTTTCTCAGCTGATAAATTCTGCTTGATGCAGAGGTAACGATTGTATATTTTTAAGGTTTATTAGGATTCTCATCTATTAGGATTTCATGTTCAGAACTGTGGGAAACGTTTGTATGATGGCTTAGGGTTTCTTAGTGCTTCCTAGTTAAATATCCTCACAGTGAAGCTCTGGGGAAAAACTTTAAAATGTAGTTGAAAACTAATATTTTGATTAGATCCTGCATCTAGCGTTCTGATTTTTTGTAGACTGGAAGACTTCTCGCACATTCTTTATGGATGGGACTGTATATCTCGTGAAACATTGGGAGCCCTCCCACTCCTCCCACTGAGCTGCCACAGTGTATCACGAGAGATGAAATTCTGAGGCAGACCGAGCCAGCAAGGGCAATGGCACTCACTAAAGAAGTACGGACATTATCCCATTTAAATGTTTCTGATTTTGGAAGAATTATTGATTCTCTAAAGTCTTCAACTTTTCAGATACAATTAGACATTTCTCAAGAAACCTGACGTTCTCTGAAATACTGCTGTTGAAATTCTGGGTTGACTTTCTTCAACAAACCAACAGATACAAACTCTTGTCTTTTCCCTCTTTTATAGCTCTTATTTCAGTTAGTCGTTTTAAGAATTGGATATTAGGATGAATTATCTATCACAACCCTAGAAGAGTTGTCCTAATAGTTAGTTATTCCCAATGTTTTATTTCTGCCATGTACATCCATGTTAAATTTATCACAATTCAACTTCCTGGAATCCTTTCTTGGTATGCCAGTTATCTGTTCGTTTATGACCCCATACTAGATATGTTGTTCTTGTGCAGACACTGGTAGGCTGTTGGTAACGTTCTCTGTGTTTGTAATGTTAAACTGACTTTCTTCAGTCTGTCTCTAAAATGCAAGTTTTCTTGTAAATTTTTCTTGCAGCTCTTTCTGATGCTTTCCCATTCATTAAATTAATGAATTGGGGATTTTTGTTACGAATATTTTTGTAGCACTCTGTCTTTATGCCAAGATTAGCAATGAAATTCTTGGTTCTTAAAACTCTTGCATGCAGAGGGTGGGTGTATTCTGGGAGTTATTAGCTTTTGAGGTCCTTTTTTTGTGGACATTTTCTGTAGAGTTTCCTGCCATTGTTTATGTTTTTCTTTATTGTTGCTCTTGGGGCCAGAAGAAATTGTGTGCATTCCCAAGTGAACTTAAATGGAAATAAAGCTTGTGATAACGCTTGGTATAAACAACTGACACAAATATTGATAATGAGGTGTAAACAACTGACAAAATATATTGATAATATGAGGTATCTGCTATATGCCAGAAGAAGCAGCTAGCTGAGTTGCCCACTCATCTAGATCTTGTGAAGAAACTGCCAGGTAAAAGAGGGAGCTCAAAGGTATGAGTAAGTGGCAGAAAACACTAGTATCATAATGAAAAAAAGTGTTGCTTTACCTGTATAACCCGAACCTGACATGTCTGCCTTTTCTAATATTATAAAGTTTTGATCTTCTTTTCTTTGAGTTCTAGACCCCTGTCAAAACTTCTGTCTTGGTGTTTTCTGTCTGGACAACAACCTTTTTCTCGCTTGCCATATTACTGTTCTCCAGTTAGTTCAAAGTCTGCTGTCAGAGGGAACTTTTCAGATGCTTTGATGCAAAGGAGGCAGATTTTCTTTCCATGATGCTCAGGGAAGATTGAGAGGTGATAAAATGAGAGAGTGTTCACAACACTGTCAGAACCCTTCATCTGATACAGGAGTTCCTCTGGGATACTGCAACTATAATTTGGAATAGTTAATTTGATGTTCTGTTGGGGTTTTTTGCTAGAGGTCATTTTTGTATCACTTTGAAAAGGTGAACTCGAGCTTGGGGCTCTTGAGTCTTTGATCTGCACAGCACCGTCTTGCATCCAGCAGCGCTTATTAGTTCAAAGCGCAGTGCTGTATGAAAATGATGCGTCTGACTTCTGTGGGCTTGGAAATTATATGACTACATCAACACTCTGCTGCATCTCGAGTTAAGAAAACCAGCTAGATCCAGGCTAGCGCGTATGAGGAACAAGTTCTGGTCACTATATCTGTAGCACTGTTAGTTGTTACTTGTTTAATCTGCCAGCAAATAGTTTTCGCTTTGTATTCTCAATTATGTCATCTTTGCATTTTGATAGGACGTGTCATAAGTGTTGCAATGGCCACTCACATGAGAAGGAACTGGCTTGGATCAGTTACAGTTCTGTTCTCAGCTCCTCTGGAGCAATTGAAAGTAATATAAAATTAAATATGAAATATTCCTATGGTATTCACAGAACTCTGCAGGAGGTTTGGTTGTTATGAAAGCAAGGTAATAAGATTTCTAAATTTTCAGAATGATGATACTCTGCCGTGTCCAGTAGTACATATTATAACAACAATTGCAGTGGGTATTATTGTTTGAGTACTCTTTGTGCCTCTGTATGTCTTGGAGCTAGTGAGGAGACAGCCCCCTGCTTTGCTACTGTGATTCCAAAATAGCCTTTTCCCAAAACCTGTTAAGGAAGCACTTCTTTTGTCTGATTTGTGACTACAATGAAAGGTGGGGGCTTGTTTCCCTTGTGATGAGGAGAGCGTGAAGGCCTGAAGGAGGAACTGACATGAACTTTGTCTGAGGAACACAAAGAGTTCGGAGAATAGAAGGTTCAGTCACAATATTTGGATTATTCTATTCAAGCTCCAGACACTGCATTCAGCCATAGCTGATGTCTATCATGAGAACATACACAGTAGGAAGGTTGGGAGAAAAGAGTGAATTAAGGGTTATTTAGAATACAGCTCTGTTTGCAATACAAGTTTTAATCAACTATTTTACAGGCTCTTTGTATTTAAATTACCTTTGTCAATTTGAGTAATACCATGGGAAGTGAATTGCAGAGTGCTGGAGGACTGAACTTCACGAAATATAATTATAGAATCATTTAGGTTGGAAAAGATCCTTAAGATCGAGTCCAACCATAAACCTAACACTGCCAAGTCAATGTCATTTTACAAGTTCCTTATATTTTAATGCTTAAGTGCATCATTCCAAGATTTCTTTTCCACTTCTCTGAGACTACAAAACTAGCAAAAGACTGTTTCCTGAGAGAATTTGTCACAGGATGCGTCCTCCACTACTGTCCACTACTGTTCTTCTCTTCAATTGTTGGTGTCCTTTTCCAGAACTCAGTGCGCAGAATCCTTTGAGGAAGATATGAACAATTATTATTTCCTTTTATTGAATATGATATCATTTGAATCAAATTGATTTAATACCATAAATAGTGTCTTTTGTACTGTATTAAAGTGATTTTATGTAATACAGACCTGTGAGCAAAAATACATAGTTGTAGTGCATTTCATGTGACTATGCCACAAGTTTTACTTGGACACACTTTGAATAAGACATGTATTTCCCACAGAAGTGTGTGATGGACAGAATTTTAAAGATAATACAGTTTTTAACCATTGTTGCAACAATCAAACCTCAGCTATCATCCACTGAAAATAGTTCAAAATCATTTAAATGAAGTATCAGTTCAGTAGGTATGTTTATTCACTAAGAATTGCAAAATAGTATGTATTAATGCCGTGGGGCACACAGTATTATTTACGTATGTGATTTTTCTCTAGTCAAACTTTGAAGTTATAAATCAAAGTAATTTGTATGTTCTAGTTTATAGGACACTAAAAAGAAACAGTTCTTCAAAGAGCATGTATTTTTAAAAGAACTGTAAAGCACAATTTCCAAACAGAAGAAATAATGACTTGTGGTTTTAACAACGAAGGAAGAAAAGTTTTAGTAGTGAACTGCATTAAAGATGCTGAATCTGCCACAAGAGCTATTGGATGTTTAGCCTAACTTAAGCAAGTAAGAGTGTTTTTTACTGTCCTGTAAAAAACCCCAGAACTTGTGAAATTAGTCTTTGACTCGCAGTTTAACACTGTAGTTGAGAACTTGCTGGTAGTGGCTATGGAAGCTAATCCACTAGAGTGTAATTTTTATGAGAATTCCTATAGCTGGTTTTTAAATAATGTGGATTGTGGTTCCTTCACTACTATTTATTATGTGCTTACCATATTTACATTAATTTTTGTAGTTTGTTTTTTCTTGACTTGTATCTTTAATACCCTATGGATCAAACACTGGATAATGGTGATACTTAGAGGACATCAGAAGTAAAAATTGTGTAACAACTAATAGATGTAAATGAGGTGTGAGATTACTGAAACAATCTGTTTTAAGTTAATTTAAATTCTTGCAGAATAATTATTTGCATAACAGAGGAAAAAAGTAAACTCTAACTGCTAGCTAAATACAGACTATATGATTTGCTGTGGTAGTCAAACCTGTGTATGGCAATAACCATGTAATAATACAGCTCCAGGAGAGCTTTCAAGCTGAACTATGCAAACCCTGGCAACTCTTTCCTCGGAGAGCTCTAGAGGAAGTGTGGGGGAGAGGAAGAAAGGGATTCTCTTAAGGTACACACATTTTTTGTATCTGAGAGACTCAGTATTGCAGAAAGGGAACAGAATTTCTGGTAAACAGTTTATTCCTTATACTTTTGCATATAGTATTGCATCAGTTTGGCTGTAGCAAATGAGAACAACATGCAGTACTCTTGTGTAAATGTTTTCTGTAATTTTTGGGAAAAAAGCATGGGTGCTTTTGGGAATGTTTTAGAAGCAAGTCTTAATTCAATAAATGTTTGCACATTTTTAATTCTGTGCCTGAGAAAAGCATACAGCATATGAGGTGCTTAGCAGAATCAAATATAGATCTACTATGCCACCTAAATTTATTGAAAAGTAACTGCTTTACTGTATCAAGTCTAGGAAAGTCCTCTGTTTTCTGCATTTAGTCAGATCCGCCAAGTGGAAGTTGGAAGAAATCCTGTGATAGACACTTGTTGACTAATTTGCATTAAGAGATATGTCTTCCTTACCTCCATTAGTATTTGGCTTAAATCCTGAATGATTTCATTAGCTATGCAAATACTTAATCTCTTGAAAATACTGCTAAGCTCTTGTCCTCATTGAAAGCTGTGATAATTTGTTCTACTTGGTTTTGTATTTAAATACATTACATTTCAGTTCCACTAAATGCTCCTTGTTTTCTTTTTTAAAATAATGGAGAGATGAATAAGAACAATTTTATCCCATCTGTCCTATTATTTTCACCCCTCTGCTGTTTGCTCTTTAGACTAGAGTCTTCTTTAAGCAATACCAGTTTTTTCAGTGCAGTCACTGCAGTCGTGTGTGAGGTAAAATTAAATATTTATGGAAGTTGATGCTTCTAATCTTGTTTTTTCAACATATAGTAGTATTTATGAGACAGCTGTAATTTATGCTATAATTATTCTTTTGACATATGACTTTGATCTATTCAGAGTTGTCCTGCACCTTTTTCAAAGGAAAGAGAACCATACATAAAAGTTGCAGAAGAAAGCGCTGCTTTCCATCTGTGTGTGTAGTCCTACTGCAAGTATGTAAGAAAGTTAAATAGCCTTTTTACTTTCTTTTCCACTGGGGGTGTACATCATTGCTGATACCTATTCTGTGTTGATAAAGGGGAAAAAATGGCATTTGTAGTAACTGGAAAAATTATTTTGGAATCTCTTAATGGGGCTGTATTGCAAGGGGATACGTTACAAGCAGTTTGATACATTTTTATCCCCTCCACAATGCTGATGGATTCGTCAGTGGGGACAATGTTTCCTGTTAAATACAAACCAATCCACGTACTAAGTATAATATAAGTATAAACAGGAATATATGAACAGGGAACAGCTTATGGGAACAAAACAACAGCCAGCATTTTCAAAGAGAAAGTGGTGATGGAAGTGATTTCAAGCTACTTCTGGGTTCTCACAATCTAGTTGATTGAGGAAACAGAAAAAATTTTTGATGTATCTTAGCCTTTGTGGTCTCTGCTAGGTGTAGTGCTGTATGCTTGCTACCTTTTTACCAACTAGTTCTCCTAAGTCTTAGACTTTACAAGAAATTCTTAAAACAGACTTACAATCATCTCTGTGTTGAGCAGAGCACATAATCTGAACCCAGGTATGAAAGCCTAATAGTGACTTTTCTACTATTGGACAACCTGTTTTCCAGTAGGATCTTATCCTATTTTCACATCTGTCATGCAGCAGTCTTGGGTGCATGGCTACACGCCCACTTCTTCATCTGCCAATGAAGATAGTCTTCTAGGTATTCTATATCTCTGCTAGAAGGTTATGGAATGTCCAGGTCCTTGGAGATTGTCCTTATTGCGCCACAGTCAACAAGCACTAAGATAAGATACGAGCACTGGGATATGATGCAAGGACAGAAGCACAGAACTGCTCTCCCAAATACTGGCGTTTTCCCTGGAAACTCAGTCTCTGTAGCATTTCTGAAGAATTTCTCCATCTCTGGAGATCTGTAGCGATGCCATCTAGAGTGCCGTTTACCTTCCTGCAAAATCTGTGCACCTAAACATATTGCAACACTTGGCAAAACATTACTGTTGTCAGTGTTTTAAAAACACACAAAATTCTCTTTGTAACGTAGTTGATAGGTGGTTGGAATGCAAACGTGCATATAGTTGACCTCTGTGGAAAAGGGTAAAGCAGAACATCATTTGGCAAAATCTTTCCCAACGTTGTGCTGACAATAGGCAGATTCACAATCTGCATTTATCTTCTGCTGTAGAGTCCCATTAGTAAATCTGTAGGTCAAACTGAAAGGAGGGTAAGTCTTAAAAGTGCCTAGTCTGATGGGCTCGAGTACTGGAACATCCATAGTGTAATTGTGCCAATGTGTCAATACACATACAATAATTTTCAGTTACTTCTATTCAAA
>Ga0181612_176684_pt1 | contig 13192 bp, 5 predicted proteins | sample HoacroProtozoa21_FD_119630 | JGI IMG/M metagenome (GOLD analysis project Ga0181612, IMG submission 119630) | Hoatzin crop microbial communities from Cojedes, Venezuel. Combined Assembly of Gp0051906, Gp0051904, Gp0051908
AACCAAAAATAAAACAAAAAGAAAAGCCCAAAACCTCTCGATTCAGAGTTTTTGTGATTAAAAGCCATATGTTTAGTGTGTGTATGAAGTCTGATTTTTTTATCTGTAGTCTGGTAAGATTTTGAAGAAGAATTTCATACGGAGTCCTGGAACAACAGATGATCAGAGATATGCGTTCTGAATCACTGTAGATCCAATTGACTTGAGTTAGATTTCTGTAACGAGAAAGAATCGTGCAGTTACTCTATGTAAACAGATCTTCTTGTGGCTTTAAAAAGCAGATTGTTTTTTTCTGTTCAAATTTGTTGAAATCAGGAATATATTTTCATTGAAGTCATCCTCCTAATTTCTTGCATTTTTACCTAATTAAGACAGTGGCAACTATTTTCACACATGATGAAGGATTGTGGAGTTAGTCAATCTGAAAAAGGGCAGGTTTGGCTTTCCCGAATTTGTACGCGTATCCCCTCTAAAAGCAAGTCTCTCAATCCCTAGACTGAAGTAACTCAAATTACCGAGGGGTTCTTTTTTGGTTTTTGCTTTATTTTAAAATCCTGACCTATGGAAGACTTTGGAGAACTATTATCTCATCATCTGTGAAAAAAAAAATGCGCAAAAAAGTGGAAGCTCATAATCTTGATTCTAAGCTAAGAATATCTGGTATCACTCTGGACCATGTTGGTGAAACTACAACTGAAAGAATATCTTCCTGAAGGTTCTTCTGAACTCAACAGAATTTTGAGAAAACTTGGGAAAGGTTTATTGCTTCACTCTGCAGGCAGAGGGAAAAAAACCAATATATAACGTTTTTGTTTTCTTTTCCTCTTCTTAAGCATGCATTTTTGTACATTAAACTGTTTTTGAAACCCTAATGAAAACAATATATCACTCATGAAGAATTCTACCAAAGATCTGGGAAATCTTATATCTCCGTGCTTGTTTAATTTGTCAAACTGTTTGTGAAAAATTCAGCCTCAGAAATTTATCTCATACATCTTCCCTCTGGATGTATCAAAGCAATGGGAGGCAATAAGGGATACATTGCATTCATTTTTTTTTCCTCTCTAAAGCATATGCTATGACTGGTACATAGGTCAAACAATCTTATTTTGGTTTCTTTCTGATCATTTTCTCAGACTGGGAATATAAATCAGGTTTTGTTAGTTGACATAGATTACTTTTCTCTTATTCCCCTTTCCTCAGCAGCCTGTTTTCCTCCCCTTATACATGCTCAAAAACGAAACAGTTGGTTTTATTTCCATCTACTTTACTGTGAATATTAAACAGATTTATGAAGAATTTTGCATATGATAAGTAGAGCGTATCTTACTATTTGAGAACATTTTTCTAATACTTAAATGCTTCTTTGCCAAACTCTTGTTTTAAAGACTCATTAGTTTATAATTACAACTTGAATGTAATTGTTTGATTTGGAACCTAATAATTGAGGTAATAATCTGGTTCGTTTAAATATGAAGAATTATTTGATACTGAAAAATAAAAAATGAGAGAGAGAGAGGAAGAGGAATTCTTTGGCCAAACATTGTGTAACGACTTTCCCCTGTCCATGGTCATGTACACTTTGAATTTAAATAGTCTTTAGGCAGTGAAGTAGACAGCGAACACATACGGCTGAAAATTATTATTTGTTTGCTTTGTGAAGTGACAACTTTAGCGATTATTTCTGGCAGCAGTGTGTAAGCCCTGCTTGGGGAGCTTGGGAAGATGGGTTGAAGAGGGCTGTCTTTGGAAAGGAAGCTGTCGGGCCGGCGTTTGGAGAGATGCTGGTGCTCTCTTGGCAGTGCTGTTTTCAGAAACAGATCTTTGGGTGCAAAACAATGAACTGTGATAAATGTTTCTGTGGTGGTTACCAAACTTGTTATCCCCATTTGCCTATTCCTATTTGCCTACAGTAATTTGTCTGTATTGTAGTTTAAGCAAAGACCAGGGATGGAAGCTGCTGCCACACAGGTACTCATTTAAATCCTTTAAACGTGCATTTTGAATTCCAGGGGTGCAGCATGGACTTCGATGACTGTGGGGTTTGGATTTCTAGGTGCCCCTTTGAGCAAAGGCTGGCGTGGTGTTGAGTGTTAAGGTAAAGTGTCTCTCAGCTGTATTTAGGTTACCATGAGACATCAAGGTTCGTCATGCTTCCTATTTGAAAATGTTTTTTGCAGAGTTCTGCAGCGTGGGCCTTGCGGGACTGGGAACTCTGCGTAAGATCACATTGGCTGCAGCCAGCATTCCCTCCCTGCTCTCGTCGTGAAGCAGTAAGGAAGTTGTGTTAACACAACAAGCTGGGACGCTTTTCTGAGCTTTGTCCTTGATACTGTTTGTAGTGTGATGTAAAAAGTCTTGTCTATATCTGCACCCTAGGAAAGTCCTTTTCTACCTTACTCTAGGTATAAAACTAGATATATATTAGGTTTGAATCACACGTGGGTAAACTTGACTGAAAACTCTACTACTGATAAATCTGCATCATGCAATTGCAAGTGACAGGTAGAGGAGAATTTTAAATGAAATTTATTTAACCTGCTGATAGGCAATGCTGATACACACAGTGAAAATCGTCCTCAATAGCTTGGTGTGAGTTGTTAACCCTGGAAATTTTTGTTTTAGAAAGGAAAGATACTTTCACTTCATTATGTTGTATATAAATGAACAGCGCAGCAGATAAATATCTGTTGTCATGACAAAGAAAGCAGTTGTAGCATTTACAAGGAAGTCTGCTAACTTGTGTTTACTATTTTAGCATTGCTTTCACACCTCGAGCAAAGCAAAATTATTCATTGTGGATCATATCGTTTGTTCCCATTAGCAGCACACGAATCAAAGGAAGTTCAGCTCAGTCAAACAAAGGGGAAAAAATGGCTGTCGGTGTCCATCCGTGAGGAATTTAAACAGTAAGTTGTGGAGTGTCCAAAAATACATTTTAATGTCGAACATGAAAAGAGGTGCAATACTGCAATTTTCAAACAGCGGTAGTAGCTCTGAGATTGCTCATAGCACTGTATGAAAACATTGCATCTGTTTGAAAAGAGACCGGGGTTTAAGTTCCCCGGGTGGAGGGCAGGGAAGAAAATGGTAGGCGAGAAGGGCACTTAAATGATTGATTTGAGTCATAGGAAACCAGATCTTACAGGGATCAGTAGGTGTCTCCAGTAGAAAGGTTTCACGCATTGTTTTTACAGATAAATCATAGGTAAACCAAAAACTGTTTGGAGGCATGCGCGTTGCCCGGCCCGTGCTGTGAACGTGCTGGGGAGGCAGGGAAACTGGGGAGCAGAGCCAGGCTCCTTGCGGCAGGGCCGGGCAGCGGCGTGCGAAGCGCTGTGCCCGTACAGCTGGAGAGCTCCTGAGCAAACTCTCTGCTTGCCCAAAATGTCACCGCGTTTGTCTGGTCCTGTAGGTGAGCTAATACCTCCCTGTGCAAATCACAGCTCTGGAAACCACCTGATGGACAAGTCCAGGCACGTGCGGGCTCTCCGCTGAGTCTGGCTCCAAGCTGAGCACGTGGATTCATGGGGTGGAGTGTATACTGGGGTGCCCAGTGTGACCTGCGCCTGCATTTTATTTGAGAGGCTTTCCTGTTACTGAATATATCCAGACACCCTCTTAGTTTGTTCGTAAGGAGGTAACTTCATTCACCAAATTTCATGGGTTTTGAGGAAACAAAACTTTCAGTTTCCTTGTTTTCTCCTCTTACCCATTACATCTTTCAAAAACCAGTCTTTCATTTGGGAAAAAGACATTTCCAGTAGGAGAAGCCTCAGATCGTATCTAGTTTCAATCCATTTTCCTCAACCTTGTATGTTCTGGACCTGCTTTTAAGTGAATGGACAAGTCTCCTATTGACTTCATTAAATGAAAAAAAAAATTATACGTCATTTCATCGGGACCTGGAAGTGAAGAAGTACTGCTTCCAGCTGTGATTGATCATAAATGCCACTTGTTGAAGGCAAGTGAAAGTGTGCTGTGCTGCAGTGTGCACATTAATTGGAAAGACCTCTGACCTTGGCACCAGGTATTGCAGCAGCCTCAGGAGTCCGTGAGGACAGTGGGATACACGTGAAGACTTTGCTTCTGCAGAGATTTCAAGTGGGAAGCTCGTATGCCTTGGTTAGATTGCTTCTAGTGTTTGTGTTAACCTGTTTCACAAACTCCAGCGTCCGTGTCTAGCGAGGACGTGGACAGACTGCCAGCACTGGCTGTGTCCAGGACACTGCCGTGGCTGCTGCAGTGGTTTCTCCTTTCCCCTGCAATCGCTGCCTTGCAGTGGAAGCCGGGAAAGCTGAACACACACTGCAGGCTGCAGCCTGGGCTCCTGGAGCTGGGAGCAAACTGTTTCTCTCATCCTACGTTAAGCCAGTGCCGATTGCGTGTTAACTCTTCAAAGGCACCGGGCTGCTCTTCTCACATGAGCTGCTCTGGCAGAGGTCACCACCTCAGGGGTATCAGCTCGGTGCTTGGCAGAATGGTCTCCAGACTGGACACAAGCACCAGGTAGAGCTTTTAAAAATGAGTGAGGGTTCTTTCGATTTATCATTTCACATCTTCATTTACTTCAGAGAGCAGCCAGAAGGGTATAGAATTTCAGGTGGATGAGACTGCCTGGAGAACATACCTCCAGGCAACTGCAGCAGGTTAAATTGTGCCTGCAACCAGTAAACTGGGATGAGACTCCAAAAACATCGCTGGTTGACTGTCTACCCTTAATTTCTGTAACTTATCTGTTTACATACACACATTTCTGTACTGCATATATCCTATCTATACCTTTTTTAAAATGAAGTAATGATATTGTTTTAGATGTTTTTTCACCTGGAGCCACATCGCATGAAACAATATTATAACTGGTTGCAGCACTGAACTCAAAAGGGGAGTAGACTTCATTTTAGTTCGAGTCATTTGCAGTATTTTTTAGTATTTCCATTAAGCCCAAGGTCAAAATATATCCAACTGGCCTCTGGGTGAAAATGAACGGACAACTTGTTGTTTCAGGGTTCTGCCTAGGTGAGTGAATGGGACGCAAAGGCTCGTTGTCTGGTGCTGGCAGTCGTGCTGCTCTGTTTGCAAAAGAGTCCCTGGACTCAGTCCTTACTGCTCTGTGATTGATTTTATACCAGTGATAGATAGATGTGACCTGCTACTAAATCATTGTGGTAGAATATTACATTTAACTGTAGTGTAGGGTATAATTTTGAAAGATGGAGCTTTAAGAAGAATCATTACATCCTTTCACTTATTTCGATATAAAGTTTTGTGTCCACAATACTTTTTTACAAACTTGTGGATGAAGAACAGAAATGTACAAAAATGTATATTTGTAAATTCTACTCCATCCTTAAGTGTCTGCTGGCAAAATTGATAGGGGACAGAGCTTTTTGTTTCGTTAGCTTTGAATTCTGCCCTCCAGAAGGAATCTTCTTTCATCAGTATTTCTGTAGCCTTTGACTGTGATCTTATCTCTCTTTCTATCCTGCGTAGTAATGTTGTCCTTGGCACTGTGGTATTTGATCATAATAAAAGAAACAATTCCTGCTATTCTAATTCACGCTGGTATTACCCATCACTTCTTGTTAGTCTATCTATATGTAATTGCACACCAGTCTTAAGAACATTCAGGCTTGCAGAGTCAAGTACCCAAATATCTACAGGAAAAAAAAATAGGCTGAAGACCAAGTCAGCCATCGCTCTGAGTCCTTCCATGCAGTATTTACGAAGGCTTTCAATTAGATGAAAATTTAGTCACCTTCGTATCTCTTTGCCCTCCTTGCACATGTTCACTCTAAAAACACAATCAGTATTCTTAAAATATCTGTTACAATAAATACATACCGAAATATTCACTGTGCTTGTACCTTCTCTTTTCATTAGTAGTACTTAAGTACTATTAATAGAAAGTACGAAGTACTCTAATGGTAGCCTAGTTTTCTGACCAGCTTTTCATTAAAGTAGGTACTGTTCCTTCTAGCAGGGACTCCATAAGACCCACTGCTACCAGCAGAATTTAACTAAGGAAAGCCATTATGAGAGTGATTTAAAAAAAATTGTCCTCAGTTCCTTTAACATGAAGGATCCTTTCTCCATCCTAGTGGAATATGTTGCTGCAATAAAGGGAACAGTCTGGGTATTTGCCAGCACACGCACTATGTTGTTAGTTGTCAGTTATCGCGATTAATGTAATGCGTTATCTCCAGAAGCTGGCAGGAGGTGGCACAAACAATGGATTCCGCATTTAGTCGCATTTTCTTTTACCGATTCTGTTTTGGGACTTCATAAGCATTTGAGTTCAGTGCTCTTCTGTTTTCCTGCTGGATGTCTAGTGGGTGTTGAGGGACTGCCCCTTGAGGACAAGGGGCAATGGGTTTGAACTCCAAGAGGGCAGATTCAGACTGGATATTGGGAAGAAATTTTTTACACTGGGGGTAGTGAGGCCCTGGCCCAGGTTGCCCAGAGAGGTGGTCAATGCCCCATCCCTTGGAGCATTCAAGGCCAGGCTGGACGGGGCTCTGACCAACCTGATCCCGTTGGAGATGTCGCAGCTCATTGTTGGGGGGGTTGGACCTGATGGCCTGGAAAGGTCCCTTCCGACCCAAACCATTCTATGACTACAACATGTCTAGGTCGGTAATCAGACGTTTACCAAAGTGAGTTTCCAGAAGAAACAAAATGTCTTCTATCAGCTTCATAAAGATCCGTTTCTTTTGACATTTGAGTAATGATCCAGTTTTCTTTAAAAATACAGTAATGTATTTTCATCCAGAGAGCTTTAAAATCTTTAAAATTCACCTTGTAGTGAATTATTTTGCACCTGAACAGCAGTAGATGGCAAAACGAAGTACACATCGGTTTTAAACATTGCCTGCAGATGAAGCTGTCTCTGATGAGTTGTAAGGATCTGTTGTAAATGATGCACAGATGCACAGCTTGGTTCTTACTATATATGCATTTCAGTGCCCTTTCACTCCTAGAAGGAAACCTCAGTGAATGGAAACTGGCTTTAGATTCTCTAAATCGGTAAATTAACCCCAGCAAAGGTGTGTATGCTCAGACAAATTCAGGATTCCATCTGGACAGTGATAAGAGGTCTTAGTCTGTTCAGCAGGGATTTAACTAAACATTATGCAAATATTTATCTCCGATGGTGGCTGGAAATCTTCTGCGTTTATTCCCACAGTTGTATTTAAACTGCTGTGGTTATTTTACAACGTGATCAAGAGAAAGCAGAGAAGTGCAAGGATGTTAGCTAAATTTGTTGTGCAGCAAATGTAATACAGAATAATCCTTGAAAACAGTTGGATGTAAAATTCAAAAGCCCTGCCTAAGCTTAGGAAACCGTAAATGTTCTGAAATTCATGAATTTCCAGCTATGGTGTTCTGTAATTTGAAAACAAGGAGCGGTACCAGTATGGTAATCACGAGAACTTGAACTAAACAAAATGCTTACTAGGTACACGAGAGACAGACACGTCTGCTGCGCTATTTACAGCAATGTCTTTGATTTTTTGAATCAGAACATCAAATTAATCTAGCAAATAAGGGGATTGTTTCCTACCTGTAGTTGTGTTTAAATAGGAGTCACCCTCCAACTCTAGAATAAGTTTGTTTACCCTCATCAAATAGTCCCTAAATTGGAACTTTTACACATATATACACATAAAGGCACGCGATATAGACTCTACAGTGAAGAACGCCTGATAGCTGAACGCTTCTTAATGATGCCACATGCACTGCCTGCATGATAAACCAAGTTTGGGTACTGCCTTTCTTAGCTTTGCAGTGTCCAGTCAGCTATGAAAAGTGAAGGACGTATGGACTGTTGGATTAATTTATCTAAATTTAAAAACACTGCATGAGTGTGCTTTGTTTGCACAGGGCAGCCCCTGTTTAAGAAGACCATGGGGTCAGTTCCATAGGTAGACAGAAGTTATAATCTGTCTTGTGAAATGTTATTCAACATCAAATAACGGAGAAGTCTTGCACCTTCCTGAGTGTACTCCTGTGCACTGCCACATGACTGAGCTCTTCCCTGGTTTACAGTTATGAAATAAGTGCTTTCATAATTAATGGCATTTACTTAAGCTGGTTACGTGTTCAAATGTCTTAGTTTTTCGGTCAGTCTTTCGAAGTGCCATCATGTGTAGTATTCTAATTAAGAACTTTCAATTATTTTTTAAATTGATATTTGATGAATAATTCAGTAATAATACTCCAATGATTTACAATGACCAAAAGCTAGCAGGACTTGATTATATCAGATTAGCGGTAGATCCTTGTATTTTGCACTTGTATTTCCAAAGAAAAATATGAAAGGCAGGATTCTTTTTCTGGTTTTGTTGCTTCTTATTTTTTTATTTTTGTATGTTCCACCACATCTGAGTACAAATTTACAGAAAATTGTTGAAATATGCAACAAAAAAAAAGGACAATCTGATGGAATTATTTAAACTGTTACTAATTTTGATGGGTTCTACTGTGATTCTATATTTGTCTTAGATCCCTCCATGATAGACTTGAAATATATTTGCCTGTAACACTGCACTCTATCGGTAAGAACTCTCTCTCTACTATTAATATAGTATATTATTATACAGTGTACTAGCAAATCCAGCTGCTTAGTTCTCCTTTCTATACAAACTGCCGTGTATTCCTCCCTTTACTCTGCACATCCTTACTTTTCTTACAGTTCTTATGCCAGTGTCTATCTTCTGCACAGTATCATCTTATTTCCCAAGAGCCATAATATCAGATCTCTCTTTGTATTACAGAAAGATTGGATTGACTCCATTCCCATCATGAAAATCTGGTTATCTTATTTTTAAAAAAATGGCTATATTCTACCACTAGAAGATCGGCAAATCCATGTAGTATTTTAATCCAGTTTCCACTTGCCCCTGTGCTTTTATTCCTTTTTCTGATGAAGACTTACGTGTTGTTGCGATGAAAGAAACGTACCTGTGATTAGCGTGGTCTCGTTTTCGTCTTGTAGTACAGATGACGGTAACGTATCGACAAACCTCAAGCCGCCTCGGTGTGCGGTAGCCTGAGAAGCTGGAGAGGTGAGCCTGGTGTAGGGACACACCGGTGAACCCTGGGAGCGGCGTTGCCAGCTGCGCACACCAGGCACTGAAGGTGGCCAAGCTCTGCATTTGCATTACAGGATGTTTCTAATAGTGCTTTCCTTTGCTTGCTCGTTGATATGCCAGCTTTAGTCAGAGAAGTTAATTAGTTATGAAATGCCATCTCTCGTTTGATAGCTTTAATGCAAATATTTCTTTGCAAACTCGGCATTTCAGATGCTTTTCTGTTTCTCTTCTAATGTACAGTGTAACTTAAACTGGGTTCTCCACGTTTTGCTTGCATCTGCGGTGAAGGATTTTCACCATCCTTGCCCACCTCCTCTTTGCGCATTCTGCATTTTCTCTAAAGTCTGTGAGAAATTACGCTTCCTTCTTTGGTAAAAAGTGACTGCTGCAGATGACAGGCAGGTTTCACCCGTCAGCAGTTGCCCGAGCTATTCATTCACCATGTTTTCGCTCCCTTTTTATTAAACCAGTAAATATATGACTCAAAGGATGGTTTGAACATTCTGTGATTTTCTGGAAATCTTGACCATGCGGGAAGATAGAGTGCCAGTACATTTTTCTGCGCTTTTGATAAACTTAAAAGGTTATTTCTACTGTGGCTTATTTGTATTTCTGGCGAAACTCCAAGCTGAAAATGATATTTGAAGATGCAAAAGATTGTAGCCATTGTTGCCTACTATATTTACCTTACAAAACAGGGTGTCTATTTATTTATACATGCAGATTTTTCTTTCTCTGGGTTATGGAGAATTATAAGGCTCAGAGTGAAGCTACAGGAATTGTAATGTAGAACGGCAGCCGCAGTCTTGGGTGTACTCTGAGAGGAGAAATGCGCAGACGGTAGATGTTTTTGCTTTCTGTATGGAAACTCTACTCAGCACAAAGGACTTCAGTGTTACAGGTCAAGATCAAAATCTGGGAGCAAGGGAATAATTCACTTCTCATTTGGTGAACAAATGGAATTTTTTCCTTTTAGCTTGACACAGTCGCTAGACTTTTTTTGTTAAACCTTCACAAATACAGTTTTCAGTGTCAGTATAACCAGTCTGTAATATTATATTGATGCTAATTTATAAAAGTACTTAGTGTGGGCTTATTTTAAATGCAATGTATAATTTTGTGGCAAACCTTTTAGTGGGTCTGTAAATTGACATCTCCTGTAATCAGCAGCTCAGAAACAACAGTTTTCAATCAATCAGTGAAAAACCCTCCTGTAATACACATACAGTTCTCCAGAGAATCACTCTGCTTCATAATTCAAACATGCACTTTTCCCTCGTGAGTCATAATAGAACAGCAACCATTTTTAGCCCTTTAAAATGACAAAATAAAGGGAGTTCAGCACTGAAAAGAAAAAACGTCCAGTTAAAAGCTGGAAGCAGTTTCAAAATTATGCTTTTTCCATGCAATAAATACTCCAGCCTCAGCTTAGACCTTTCTATTAAGCAGATGTTGTTGTTGGCATGGCTTGCTACTTCTTGCTAAAAGATTCAGTGCACTTAGAACAAGATTTGTACCTTTTAACTACAGTAAGTGCATTAGTGGGAAAAGATGGCAGAATTCATCATGTCCAGAAACGTTGCCCTACGTTTACATAACCGTTACAGGGGTATTTGCTCCAGAGGCAGTGTTGATGTTTCTTTTTTTTATTATTTCTCTGTTAGTATGTTTTTGTCCTTTGCAGTGTTCTGCATCAGGATTTCCACACCCAGTGCTGGTTTCATATTTTTGACATTACCTCTGGAAGAAAAGTTAAAGAGAAGATTATTGAGACTGTGGATAATCAGAGAAAAAGAGACGCTCTTTTCCACTCGCTGACTTTTAAGTCTATACTTCATCTTTGGTAAAGACATTCCCCGGACACGGTGTAGTAAGTTAGGTGTGCGACAGTTCGAGCAGAAAGGACTGTCTTTTTGTCCCTGCTTAGCATTCCAAGGCCCATTGGTACAAAAGTTCCTAAGATTAGTTCCTGTAGCTCAAGGAAGGGACGCGCCCAGCACATCTGAGTGTGTAGATGGAATTTCATTACATCTAGTAGTTTCATTTTTTAATCTGATTCACTGACAATTGCAGTAATTTTTCTCAAACAGCAGAGTAGTTAGTCTTTGTGCTCTGAGCACAAGCAGGATAGGTTGCTGACAATAGTTTCTCCTAATAATACATACTAACAACTAACTTGAATTTGCAGTATGCACTCTTGGATGTTGCATAAACAGTTTAGGAGCAATTAGTTTGCAGTTTATCTTGTCCAGGACCAAGGAATATTTTCAAGATGCTGGATGATCCCACTGTCTTTAAAATCTGGCCCAAATCACTCATGAAAAATGTCTTATATAGGCTTTTTTTTATTCCAGGAATGATCAGCTGTTAAGGGCACTAGTTGAGAGAGAGGAATGTGCTTGTTATACACTTAGGGCTTAGGCTATTCAAGCCAATGAAAAGGCATTTATTATGCTTAGAAGCCCTCTCGGAGTTACATAGCGATGCTCTTTCAACCTTGGTATAGCATGATGAGTAAAGCTGCTCAGGCAAAGGCAGTGAAAAGGAATGCTAAAACTTCCCTCATGGTAACACCAAACGAATAAATAGAAAGTCAATGAGGTGAGAAGTAAATATTTATAGATTTGAACTGTTGGCTTGTCTTGGAAGAATTAATTGCACAAATATTGGTGCACAGTGATCCACGTAAAGCATGAAGATTGTGTCCTTTATCAGGAGCAAATGAAGTGAAATCTGACGCAACAGAAGTCGGAATGGGTAATCAGGAGTGTCATTCATGTGTCTGTTTTACCTTGGCCCTGGCGACAACATGTGCTAGAATTCAGTCCAGGGAAGGGGATGAACTGCTGTCCTCTCTGATACTTTATATTCTAAGAGTGTTTTGCTTATAATCACAGTGCTAAGAAAAGAGACGTAGCAGAGCAGTGTCAGCCAGAGCTGCCCTGAGCTTTGGCCCAGTGCTCCCAAAGCAGCCCGTGCGTACGCTGATCTGCAGCAGTTGGGCTTCGTTTAAACCGAGCGATCCAAAACAGCTGCAGGGTTGGCGGTTCTTCTTTTTACTGCTTGGGCTAGAAATCAATAGATTTCTACTTATGACAGCATACTAGGTTTTCTTACAGTACTTTCTAATTCTGGTTATGATGGCTTATGCCAAATAAAGTACAGCCTGGGATAGTGTACGTGGTTTTGTTACCAGAAATAAAAAGGTGTTTCCCTGAAGGTTCAAAATATTTTATCAGACTTTTTGTTATTTTTTCTGATGTGAACACTTGGATTAAGAGCATTTAACCAACTACTTATGCTTTATTTCGTGTAGCGATTGCTCTAATCCATCTTGTGTTAACTGAGATTGGGGAAATAGCTTGAGGGTTTGATCACTGATAATTATTTTAAATCAATATTTATACACATAGTTTTATAGGAAATACTACAAGTCTTGGGGAAGTGATTTAATGATATTACATTGTAAATAGGTTTTTTTCCTAGGATGAAGTATTATGGATATTTTTCCTGATTTATGTCTTTGAACGTGATGATCAGATGAAATATTGATTTCTTGAAAATATTTATTTCCTTTCTAGTGAAAGGACAAAAATATGAGGAACTGGCTGCAGGGCATTCAAAATATATGTAAGAAAAATAGATTAGTAAGTTCAGAATGAAATAGTGAAGTAAATCTCTGACTGTCTGAATGAAGCTGTAGTCAGAATCTCCAGACATACTGGGTGGGATCTAGAACGATGGCACTAAGCTATGCCAGGACTGCTTACCAGCTGCTGGTTTTCAGCGCTTTATTCCACATCTCAGGATGCTCTGACTGTACTTAAAAGCCCAGCCTCAGCATATAAGAATCCTGTGATTTTTTTGAAATTTCTGGTAATCACAACTATATAGAAAAATGGGAAATGCAAATACTAGACTCAAACAACAGAAGGCCTGTCCCGGTTTAGCCTGGCAGCCAGCAGCTAAGCACCAGACAGCCGCTCGCTCACCCCAGCGGGATGGGGAGGAGAAACGGACAAAAGGGGAAACTCGTGGGTTGAGATAAAGACAGTTTAATAAGGCAACGAAGGAAATACTGATGCTACTAATAACAG
>Ga0181612_161214_pt1 | contig 13190 bp, 7 predicted proteins | sample HoacroProtozoa21_FD_119630 | JGI IMG/M metagenome (GOLD analysis project Ga0181612, IMG submission 119630) | Hoatzin crop microbial communities from Cojedes, Venezuel. Combined Assembly of Gp0051906, Gp0051904, Gp0051908
AAGGCTGGAAACCCACGTGTAAGGACTGTGTTCCTGCGACACAACTTTAGATTGATTATAGATGTTTCTGCAGTAACCTGTACTAAATGGTAGTCCCCAAAGAGAGGATGCGTGGAGAGCAATGCCAGGGCTAAAGGACAAATGGGAAGAACGTGACACTGGAAAGAACGTCTCTCCTGAGATGAAACAAAACATGTAAGTAGTATTAATGAAATTTTGCAAGGGTAAAATAATGGAAACCCTTTGCCCTACAGTTGTGTAGGAAAGGGGTGTGTATTTATGAACATTCTTTTTTGGATAGCTAAGAAACTTGCAAAGGCTGTGAAATAATGAAGTGTTTAGGTTCAAGGAACAGAAGTTTAGAAAAATCAGCTTTCGTTTCTGGTCCTGCCACAAACTTTGGCAGTGTAGAAGGAACATAGTTTATCCTTTTTACCTTTACCTGTTGTCTTGGCTTCTCCCTTTTTAAGACAGCTAATTCCTCAGTTGCATATGCGACAAGGATGGTTTAAGGCTTCCCTAACGTGAAGGTGCTTTTTGGTGTTGGGTGCTGTGAGTATATTTTTCTTTTAGATTTTCAGCTTTGCTTTATAGAGCTTGCAGTGGTTTGGATTTAAAGTTCATGTGAGTTTTGAATTTGTGTTAAGGGTCCTAAAGAGTTTGTTTTAGTTCCTATGTAATCTGTGAAGAAATTCACATTTACTTTGACCTTCCTCAGTTCTGAGTTCTGCTCCCATTAAGCTTCTGGGGAATGGAAACCCTAATAAGTAACATACACCTAGCAAATTATTCTAAAAACTTGTGAGCAATGGTAATGAAGTTCCTGATTATCATCGAAAAGCACCAAATGCAGAAAGATTTTGGCCAGACATTACAGAGGCACAATGGGGGTTTTCTGGTTGTTTATTACTGAGTAATATTTTATTCTCAATGCTGTTGTGAATTTGTGTGCAATTCTATAAGAACCTAAAGTTCAGCCTTTTGTAATTTCACTGGCACATATCTTTGCAAAACTGGACTTCATGCAGGAGTCAAGAAATGTTAACTGGAATACTGTGCGTTGTCACAGGAAAATATATTGCTATAGCCTACGCCAAAAGCCAGCTAACACAGTTTTACATGACAGGTCTGTTTATTTGAATTGCAGATACTGGAAATAAGATGGAAATTACAGCATTGTAAAGCATACTGTTATTTTGGAAGAATCAACAGTATCTTACAGTCACCACTGCACAGGTAGCATCAGGCTAGAAATGTTCATTTTCTCATTGGTCTCACGTGTAAAGCTGGCTTTCAGTTGACCTCAGTCAGAGGATGGCTGAATTTTGCCTCCATGCAATGTTCTGTACCTGAGGTTGCTTTATACCTTCTCAAACGATGCTGTAGGCTTGGACATTAGGTATCTGTCTAGCCTGATTATGAAGCACAAGTACAGGATGTTACAGCTCTGCAGAAACTCAAACCAGCCTTTTCCCCCCAGTTCAGCTTTCATTGCACTAAGAGGATCTTGGACTGCTCACTGTTGTTTTATAGATCAATATTTCAGTAAATCTTTGTATTGTGTGTATATCAAAGGTGATTTTTATATTTTAAACAAAATTTGATGTGTAAACTTTAGTGATAGCATGCTGCAATTCAGTCTTCTGCAATTTGATAAGGGTTTTTTGTTTTGTTTGCTTTTGTTAGGCCTTTTTTTTTGTCTTGCCCTTTAAGTCTTGTTTTCATTAGTTTTACTTATCATGCTGTGTCAAGACACCTGTAGGCCTGAAGTGTTCTCTAAATCGAGGGCTTTTTTTATTCTTACTATATGGGCCTGACTGAACACTTAAACGATATTATAAAGCTGCAATAAATTTCTGTAGTTTTAGAAACAATTATTTTGATTATTGACAGTAATTTTCTGTGTCCTGGCTTTGAAATTCTTCCAACTTTCTTACCCTTATTCCTGCCCCTGAGCATGGTTTAAATAGATTTAGAAAGTGGCATATGTATTGGAGGTATCTTTATTTACCAACAGAGAAATCGCATTTGGGAAAAATTAGTGGATCTGTTTTGAAGGAATATAGAAATGGTATGTGGAATGGCAGAAGCATCTGTGAAAAAGTGGCAGAAAGTTGCAGAAACACCTTCTGTTTCATTGGAAGGAAAACTTAAATGATTGGCTTAACAGAAAAATTAATATAATCTGGTTTTTCCTTTAGAGAAGCAAAAACCCTTTGTAATTTTTTTTTAGGCTATGTGACATTCTTCGTTGTCAAAAGACTGACTCTTTGCTCTCCTATGACATCCCAATGGTTAGCATACTAGTAAGACTCTGAATTCTTGTAGACCAAATTATGGAAAGTCAGGTAAGTGGCATTTTTTTTATTATATTGCACAGCTTTCAAATTATACACGGTCGGCATACAGATAATTGTAAAACTTATGTAGGAGAAATGCGCAATATAATAATATTAAAAAGCCACTTACCCACCTTACTGTTTGTGCAGCCAGTTCCGTGGCCCAGTGTTCATTGCGTGGTGGGCATGAAGTCCTCTCTGCAGTGCATACTGGGGCACGAAGCTGGTCAAGAATTAGGTCTGTCTGTCTGTCTTCTGTGTATCTGACAGACATAAGGACAAACACAAAGGGCTGCTGTAACTCAGCTTGTGAGCAGTGGGAACAAAGTGAGATCCAGTGGTTGTTCTCTTTGGTGGTATTTGACTGTTTCTGTTCAAATTTGGCTCTTCTGAAGGTTGAAGCCCGGAAAGGACAGTTGACGTAGCTTGGAAATCGCTGCAAACCTATCCTGAATTGCTGGTGCTAGTACTATTTTCCGCTACTGTATCAACAAGCATCAGCAGTGACTCAGTTCACAGAACTAAAAGCTGCTCTTAACAGTTGTGAATTAAGGGCTTTATTTTTAGTTTTGTTCTATTACCTGTGCACTCCATTCATTTACACAGAAACTGGTTACAAAGAAACATTACAAAAACTACTACGACACACTAAGGATAACGTTATTGTGTAGATAACACAGAGCGCTAGGGAACTTGAGCAGGAGTAAGGTTGCTTGTTTTAGTTGTTATATAAACAAATTCCAAATACCAATATTGTTAAAAAGCAAATTCTGTGTATGTGAATTATGCAGAGCAGAAAAGCAGTGTTTAATTTGATCATGGTGTATGCTTGTCAAACCTGTAATTTCCATTGTTCTGTCTGAAAAGTAATCATGTGACTGCTCTCTGGTATATGCGCTACAGATTATTTTTGGTGTGGAAAGTGACATTGAAGTAGTACTTAGCAGAGATTTCTATCCATAACAACTTCCAGATTTTAAGCATATTTGCTTTAGCCTTATTTCTTAAGATCCAAATATGTAAAATCTTTTTTAAATCAAAAGGATGTTTTTATTTATGGGTCTTTACTGTATTCCCTACTGAATCTAGGAAAGATCTTACTTCGCGGGAGAAAATACTGCTTTGGGAACACTGGAATGTCAATCAACATCATGAATTTTTCTGTAAACTTTTGCAGTGTGAGAATGGGAGTTTGTCTAAAACAGCTTCTTAGTCTTAGCTGTTGTAGAATCCAGCACTTGCCATAAGAAATCAAAAATAAAAGTTGTGGACATAAAACAGCAGTGGATCCATAAGGTTACACCTGAAGCTGAAGTTGTGATTCATAAGTCATTTCCACAAAACTCTGCCTTTTTTGTTTTGTTTTGTTTTCCAAATGGAAGTAGAAGTTACAGTGTACTTTCGAACTTCAGTTTGTGGAAAGCTGTGCATGCTTCATCCCAGTTGCAGGGACAGCTCTGACAAGGCAAGAAAAGTGTTTTAATATCACCTTCAAAGCCACCCTTGCCTGTCATAATGAGAAAGATGCCTGTTTGGTGACTGCTTTTTCCCAGCCCAAGCCAGCTGCCTCCAGCTAGACCTTTCTTTGGGAGGATCAATCACAAAATTGCATATATATCTCTTGGGAAGTTCAGTGTGTGTGCACAGTAAGCACAAACACCAGTGGAAATTCCCCATTTTGAATTTTTCACTGACTTTGAAAGATTTTGTAGTAATCCTGGTAATATTTGACAACCATAGATAAAGAGCACCCTTTATAACAAATCAACAGCAAAGCATTTTTACTAATTATTAGGCATGACAACAAATACCTTCTCTCATATGTAGGACTGGTCCTCCAGGTAAGGTTATAAGCATGTTGTCCTCACAGTGTAGGCAATTTATGATGCAGCCAGAGGTGTAATTGTTCTGTGAATAGAGAGAGGCTTTTGGCTTCCAGGGATATAAAGTATTTTTCATGAATATTAAGTAAACTTTAACGATTGAAGAAAAGAGCAAGGTGGAGGACAGTCATTTATATCCTGTTTGAACTATAGCCATGTTAATGTTTGTAACAGAGTATAGCTAAAATAATGGTAAGGATTTCCTCCTCTTTTTCCATACCCTTTTCACCACTTTTTAAGCATACATAGAACTAGAAGGGTGAAGGCTATCTGCTTGTTTACTGTAATTTACAGGAGACATTAAAGAAAAATGGAAAGTAACTGTAATCAGGGCTGTTTGAGAAGTCGTGATAGATTGCAGTTGAATGGTTTGAGGCTATTAATTGCAGTGACATTATACTAGTTCAGAAAACTCCCATGTCAGGTGCTTGAAGTTTTAGTTATTTCGAAGACAAATTGGATTATAAATTATTAGTAAATCTGTATCAAAATGATTAAACCCGTAGTCACTCGTGCTGGAAGGGGAGTTTGGAATTAAATTTAGGGGTTATATGGGAATATGTGGAGTCACCGAGTTACTTTTGAGACTGGGCACTTCCTGTGCTTTCTACCCTCTTGATGAATTTTTGTTCAGCTGTAAAGGTTTCGAAGTCCACCACTAACAGCCTTTCCTTCTGATTCTGTCGAAGATGCTCTAGAGAGGGAGGAAGCAGCTTCTCTAAGCTGGACTCAGGAACTCCCTCGACCACGCGGGGGAGATAAAAACCAGCAGATCTGTGCAGCCCTCGCACCGGTCACAGATACGGTAACGGCATCCTCGGATTTCCGCTCCGGGGACCTACCATTGCTAGACGGTATTAGTCTCAGTAAAACAATATTTTTTTTTCCAGCAGGACACACAAAATGTATTGTCCTGCATGAGTCTTCTTGGTAATTCCATCCCATGTCATTCTTCTTACCATTAATCAAATATTGAAGCAGATACAGAATTGCTTAATGGTTTGGTATTGAATTTATTTAATTTTAAGGAATGAGAAATTGAAACAGTAGAAGCTGAGGAATAGTTCAGTAGTTTAAAAGTCCTGTTAACTTGTTTGTGTAGCTACTGAATTTCACTGTGTTCACACTCTCACACACATAACCGCCTAGAGGATTCCAATCCCCTGCGCAAAATAGTTAAAGCTTGAAGGCCTGATGATGTGTATAGCCAAAGCAGTGAAGGGGAAAAAGAGCAAGAGCACATCTTTTGCCACTTATTTTCTCCCATCAGTGGTGTTTCATTCCAAGCTTGAAGCTTTCTCACGGATATGTTGTCTATGGTGTGTGGATATTTGCAGGAGGGTGTTAGCAGAGTTACAGGCATTTTGGACGGCTATTTTTTTTGCATAAAACATTTGTTGTGGTCATTACAAAACTTGGCATTCTAGAAATTCTGTTATATGTACTATTAAAAGTGCAGTCATCCATGGGAAATATTCGCCAGCAATGTCCTGTTGGTAACTATAATAATAAATAGATGTGGTTTATACAAAGCAAGACTTCAGTGATGGGCATTGCAGTTCCTCACAAGTGCCCTGGGCTGGAGCTAGGGTTTGGGGGCAGGGGCGGTCCTGTTTTATTTCTGCTTTCGTTTTTCACCTGTGATCTTTCAGTTTCTATTCTTTTTCAGCCATTTCTTGTAGTCAAGGAATAGTTCTTTCCTCCTCATTCCTACTGTGCATCTGACATTCAATCTCTGCTCAAATGCCACTAATTTACCGCTAAAACAAAGTTCACACCAAGAATAATTTATATATGAGAACTTGACTTACTCTTCATTGTCTTTAATATGAGATTACATTGTATTCGTTGATGTTACTATGATGCTAGCAAAAATATTAGATTGAAAGTTAGAATTAAAAAAAAAGTACCACCTTAAAGTTTGGTGCTAGACTTTGCTCATGATGGTGAAGTATTTCAGTTACCACAAAATGACTTACCAAAATATAAGTTTATAGTTGTACTCTGATTTGTATTCACTTTCTGTGTTTTTGTGTGTGATTTCTGGCTTTGTTTTAAATATAGCAACAAAAACAGGGGGCAGGATACTTTCTTTTCCAAATACATAGGTAAACAACAGGAATAGCTAATATACCTGTTGTGGTGGATTTATTTGTCTTTAATCCCCTGAAAGTATATTGCTAAAGCCTGCTATCTGTGGCTGGGTCTCTTTTGGTCCTTTGTTGTTGGAAGTTTACATCGGTGCCCACAGGTCTAGGGGATCACTCACTGTTTAAACTTCTGGGGCAAACGATGACATGTTCAAGGTACTGTTATAGCTGAGGGTAGCCCAGTCAGCATCTTCATGCTGGGTTGTAAGGTGACGAGTTGAACATACAGAAGGAGGAAATTGGAGCAATCTTAAAATCTTCCTTAGGCAAATATCTGGACATTATCATGTTTCTATAATTTTTTCCTGCAAACCACTTGAAGGAGTTTGGGGAGGGGAAGTAGCCAGTGTACACAGTTCCCAGGCAGTCTAAATAGCAGAAGTTTGTATTCATATCTTATTTTACAGGCAGAGCTTCCCTGAAAATTAGTAGGGAGCAAGGGGTCTCATGCAAAGACAAAACATGGCAGAAAATTCTGGGGAGAATGCAGGACAATTTTGGGGAAATACTCTGATGTACTTAATTCTTGCTGTAATTAAATGGTCTTTCAGAGCAATGATTAATGTGGAATCCAGAGGTTCGCGGTGGGAACTGTTTTTTTCATGTTTATACAGAAGTGATTGATTGAAACTAAATTATATTTATATGACAGAAGGTCTAAAAATACAGGTTTTTTCTGGAAGACCTGTTTAATTCAGCAAATAAACATCAAGTTGTGTTTTGTGTCTTTGGTTATGCATTTTTAACATTGCTTTAACATGTTGGCACTGTGTATTTTATTCTGTGGGGAAAAAAAGAAGAGGGGCTTTCTGGGCTTGTGAATTTTATACTGCTAGAATCAGAAATCTCTCCTGAATCTCTTTCCATGACAGATTAGAATAGCAGCCTCTCTGATCTCTTGGGGCTTCTAATTATGATTTTTTTAAAGTCTTTTCTGAGCTAGTATTTGAGGCAATACAGAATTTACAAATGCAGTCCATCGGCAGTTTGCTGGATTCTAGTTTCTGCATGCAGAATATTAAGGAAGTATGAATGAAGTTTATTAAAATACATCGAGGCATTATGCAACTGTATATTGCTGCCACAAAAATATTACAGATATTTTGTAGAAAAATAAAGGATATCATCCTATTAACATGAAATAAAATCTGTCTTGAAATTAATAAACGAAATCTAATTTTGAATCTCAATATATGGAATTAATGGAAGGAAGTAGTAGGATGCAGTTTTTCAGTGCCTCCTTTTTAGTGGTTTTGCCATAGAGAAAGCATAAAGGGAAAGGCAGCGTTGGAAGATGCGAGGCAGCTCTCCCCTAGCTCTGCTTTGTTCTCCAGCACCTCTCCAAGGCTCCTGCGTGTTCTAGGGAGATGGGCTGGCGCGCGCCCGCTTCCTGGAGGAAGCTGGCTTTGGGAGTGAGACGTTAAGAGGAAGATGTTCACAGCTGCTGCCTTTGGCGAGGAGGAAGCCCTGGGAATAGGAGGAATGATGAAAGGAAGAGAAGACTTAAGGGCACGAGGGTGACGGATAAATTAATGGATAGAATGAAGCAAGGTGGGAAAGGAAAAATGAGTATCAGTTGTTACTGCATTCCACCAACTACTGAAGATTTTCAGCTCTCTGATATTGTTTATGTGGGTTTGACCACCGTTACGTGTAAACAAAAATCAGAGAAATGCAAATCTTTGCCAGTTAGTGTCTGCCGAAGAAATAACCTACTTTTTAATTATGTCTCTCTTCTTTCTAGCTTGCTGTCCTGAATCTGTCAGCTTTTGCCACCTCCTTTGTAAATTATATGCCCTGATGTCAGGCACAAAATTTTAACCTGCTTTATAGTTGATGATTTGGTACAGACACAGAATCACACCAATGTTACACAGACATTTTCCAGCCCATGGAAGTCGCACCGTATTCTACCCATCCTACCGTAGAACCAGACGTGTTAAATCAGATCAGGTTCTTTAAGAAACACTTTTGTGTTTCTGCTTGAAGATGTATGTTAATCTGATACATCAGTAAAATGAAAAAGACAGACCCCGCCAGGGTTTTCCTGCGCTTCCCCCACTGTAGTTACGGTCTTGTGTTGATTTCCCAGTTCAGCATATTGGTGTTGGTCAATGGCACTGAGTCGGTTAGGCACCAAGGGAAATTGGAGTATTTTTTTTCCTTTTTAAATTAAATTGTTTGGCTGTAGTGTCCAATTAGCACTGGTCCAATTACAAGATACCCTGGTGAAGGAGAGCAGGAAGCAATACATCCTGCTTCCTAAGTAGAAGCTCCATTTTATTTTTAATCAGTGCTATTAAGGAAGACTTCCTTGGGAGTAGGCTTCACTGAGGGTTTGTTCATTATCACCTCAAGGTGAAGCCAAAGGGAACCTTCCTTATTTCATACCAGAATTGATTTAAAAAAAAAAAAAGTGCATGCACAGGGGGTTGGTGCATGTATTCAAAAGTGGAGTTGCCATTGGTAACACAGCTGATTTCCTTTGTTGGAAAAGTCATTGCTCATTACTTACCTGAAGTGAGAGGTTAATGGCCTGTAGCGATCTGAAGAAACCCCTACGAAAATGCACAGCGAGGATCTAATGTAGTTATACAATAGTGCTTTCCGCATACTTTTCCTCAGATAGGACAGACGTAGAAGATAGCTGTTGCTGTTCTAATAAATATATTTGATATAAAGTAGTACCTGGAATACTGGAAAATGAAAAGGCTCCTGCTGCTGTCAGACAGACAGCTGTCACCCAGGGCACTAATTTTGCTTTCTTTGTTGATGTTTGCAAAATATGCTGGCTATACTTTGTATAGAACTGCTACGTGTTTTTTCCTTAAAAAGCATCTTTGTTGTAGTAGAAGTGACGTATTTTGTAGTGTGGTTGTTGCTTGAATTGCTTTCTCTGTAGCTTAAAACTGTTACTTCTGGCACGTTTTTTTTCTTCTTGCACACAATTTGAACATGATAAAAAATGAGATCTTGTGCAGTACGTTTGATATTGAGGTGTTCCAAAGAATTTTGTTGGCTCTCAAACTTGAACACTTCAGAGATCAATTAGCCACCTCATTGGGGTGTGCCCGTGGTGTAGGATTAAGCCAAGTCACTCCGCAGCTCTGGGAAGAAAATGCAGGATATGTGTTTCAAGCCAAAGCGGAATTTCGTGGGGACGGACTGCAACCATCGGTCTGTAGCTGAAGAAGAGCTCTAAGTTCGTGCTCCCTCTGGAAGCGACAGTCCTGCCGGGTCCCTTGCGGGGTGTAAGTAGCTGGTGTGGTACATGGGAAGGGGGTCAGGCTGGCTAGGAAGACGTTTTTGTCCGGGCAGGTACCGGAGCGGTGTTGGTGGTTAGCCTGGCCACTTTCCCAGTCACTTCACCAAACACCTGGCCAGATGTTGGTGTCGGCAGGAGCAGAGTGGGGAAGCGAAAATGCAGGAAGGGGCATGACCACTGTTTTTGAGTGACAGTGAGAGCCAGTAACAGGATAAAATGTGCATCAAATGGCAGCCACTGATTTTTAAAAGCTGTGGAATAACATCCCTCATCTTCTGAAAGACACACCTGGAGCTTAATCAAAGGTGCACAAAGAGCAGCTCTCAGCGGTAGTGCTGGTGTAAGCAGTTCCACCTCAGAAGCAGGAGGTTGGTGAAGGCGTGAGGGTATCTAGGCAGCCCCCAGACCAGAGGACTGACCATGTACAAGCAGAGGGGAACCCGCAGGAGACTGCGCTGCTGCAGAGAGAAATGTCGACCAAACAACGTGACTGGGGACAGCTTTGGGGCCATCGCTGCTCAGGATTTAAAGATAACAAGAGGCAAGTGGTTCCCAGTGCTTCTGAGTAATAATTCTGCCAGGACTAGGTTGAAACAAGTGATGCCATGTACTAAATCATTAGCAACCTTTCTTGCAGCACTCAGATTTTCCTCTTGTGCTGACCATTCCCAGCTGGGCCATAGCTGGAGAGGAGATAATGTTGCATATTAAACATGTATCAGCAGCTTCAATTTATTTAGTGTCAGATGCTGCCAAAATGTCTTTTTTTATCAATAACATTATCATAGCTATTGGAATACTGTGTGAAATTGCTTTTTAATCTGCCCCTACAAGCCAATAGCTGAATGTTACCATAGATCACAGTCTGCTGAACCTAGAATTATTGCTTTAGTCTAACTTTTCCACATTGAGTAAAAACTTCGAGAAGGCACAGATCTTCACCTTGATTTACTCGAGTGAGATTTGATGAACTTGCAAATTTTGACCGTGTCACTTAATAGAAGGTGTATATTTTCCTGCCATAATGGAAAATTTTTGAAAGTAGTTCTGTTCCTTCTTTCTTGCATTTGCCTTCCTCCCAGGTCTTCTTCCTTCCCCAGCATCCTCATTTCACTTACTACAAATTGTTCCTTTCTTCATGTTTGGTAGTTTTAGCTTAAGAAGTTGTAGAAGGCACACCACAAAAATTTAACCTTTGTTGCTGTACCGAATGAGAGGTGGGGCTGGGACGGAGCTGTGAGAGTACAGGTGAAGGAGAAGAGCTGACCTAGGTTTGGTGAAGCAGATCCTGCTGCTGCGAGTTGCTGCTACCTCAGCTGCCGCGCAGTAACCGGCCGCGGGTCCATCCCTTGCCTGCTGCAGGGCAAATAAAAACTGCTGGCACCGAAGCAGGCTTGCTTTGTTTTGCATCGTGGTGGACTAGGAGGGCAGGTGCAGCCAGTTGCTGTGCTGGAGCTGAAAGGTGAGAGCTTCTTATGCCACTCTGATGTGTACTGACGGTGGTTGTCAGGCCACGCGTTGTGCTGGAAATGCTCCCTGGGAATGGGCGTGTGAAAAACAGCTTGTAAATTAGCTTTGGGAAAAGTCCTCAGTGACAAAGCTTGTGTGGAGAAATTGATTCCCCTAAGGCAGGGGGGAAAAAAGTGCACATCATCTCCAGGGAACTGTGAGGAAGGCAGCAGGCGTGCTCAGCACCGTTGCAGCTCACCAGTGCATCTCTGCCAGAGCAATGAAGTGCGCCGTTTGTGTGTGGCAGCTGCGTGGTGTGGAATTGCCCTGCAGTTGTATGTGTTATTTCTGGGTTTAGCTGCCGTTCTTTAAAGGAACAGCATAAAAAGGAAGAACAAATCACTTTATTTTCCATATGTATCTTGAAGTCTTTACTTCTAAATAATCCTTTTCTATTGCTGGGAATAATTTGCCAATCCCTTGCTGTGAGTTAGTCCTCTTTTGACTTGCCAGTTTGCAGCAGCCTTTCTGTAATTATGTATGCGTGCACTACCGCAGATAATTCTGGTTACCTGCATAAAGATGTTTGCTTTCTAATTGTTCCTTCATTTAGTTTACATGCTATTCCTTTTGCTCATCTGGTGAGGAATGCAGGGAAGGGAGGGAAAATGGTAGTGTATTGCTACGCAGAACAAGAGTTGACATCAGGTTACATATTAATAGAGAACAATAATTTTCAACCACAAGGACCTGTTCCAAAGAGAAACCTCTACAAGGTTTTGTGAATCTTCCTGAAGGCGTTGCTGGCTGAACTGTTGCTTTTCACTCTGAACTCGCAGGTTGTATATTGTGCCCCTGCTTTTCCTGCTAGTAATAGAATAGTCTCTATTGTAAATAGATTAAATATTGTAAGTGTTATAAATGTAACTTTCCTGTCTGTTTTGGAAGGTTTTGTGGTGCTTTTATGTCTGTGCTTCAGGCCATAGTTTGGTTAACATGTTTTCAGTGTCAAAATAAGCAGCTCCTCAGCTTTTTTGTGATAGTGTCTCGACTTGTGAAGCCAAAACAGTGATCTAGAGCAACAAAGCTGATCCAGCTGAAAAGTAACTTGTTTTATCGCTGTGGAAGAGGTGTCATTCATTCACCAGTTTGTTTTATTGTTTGTTAGAACGTTATCTTGCTTACCTCATGGCCATGAACGTATTTATCGTAATAATTAAGGAAAACGGGTGGTGACAGAAGGACCTGCTGAAGTTGGTACGAGCAGCATGACCACCAAACAGATGTGGGCTCAAACATCACCATCCCCAAAAGACACCGTCTGTCTGGGGAGCTGAAGAAATTGAGGCGATGGCCGCAGTAATGCATAGAGCAGATCTGTAGAAACATATCAGTAAAGCAAAATACTGTGTGTCAAGAACCTGGCGTCTGCATTGCTTGTGCTTTGGGTTCGGGTTTTTACTGTGGACTAGCTCTTGTCTAATCCCCACGACGTAATGCTCAGTTGCTCTTGGAGCACGCTCGGCGTGGTTCTGGAGGTCTCCCGAGCGGTTTAGTCGGAGCAGAGGCCAGCCCGTGCACACCGAGATGCTGGGGCACAATGTGGAGCGAAGCATGGAGGATAAAGAAATTAGCTTTACAAGTGCACTGCACGTACGAAGTAAAACCCCCGTGCAGATGCACTCCGGAAGACTTCCTTGTCCACAGTGAGAAGAGCATGGGTCAAACAAGGAATTAGTGGCGGCCTTCTGAGTCCTGTTGTGATGTAGCTCCTAGGCAAGCTTCTTTCTGAATTCCCTTTATTGCCGAGAGAAAGCCTAAAGCTGAATGGGAGGATGGCTTCACAGCGAGCAGGCTCTAGCAATATGCACAACTGAACTGCGCCGCTGCCAGCGCGAGAGCCCGGCAGCTCGTACCCGGGACGCCAGCGATACCTTTAATTGGTGTGTTGGTACCAAGAAGCATGTGATGGCCTAAAGTACAGCGTTGGCAGACCTGAGGTGAAAGAAAAAGCAGCACAGATGGCTGAAAATAGCAGTAAAATATTCCACTTTATGTCTGCAAAAATCATTAGACAGCGGTTAAAGAGGTGTTATTAATGCGT